>CDYK01011972.1_pt1 | contig 11781 bp, 7 predicted proteins | sample 554841 | NCBI WGS metagenome assembly CDYK01 (sample SAMEA3182102, study PRJEB8094) | gut metagenome | biome: human; feature: gut; material: Stool; isolation source: human stools | place: Canada | collected 2013-02-18
ATGCAGGTTCTTGAGCAGGGAAGCGGGGAACCTCGTGTCTTACCCTCTCCACTGGTGCGAATAAGCAACCAACTTCAATATCTTGTGAGCGTTGTTGCTCTCTGGTCGAAACGCGAATGTTACACAGATTAACGTCCATGAAGCATATTCGAAACATTCGCTACGTAGTCTAGTTAGCGTCGAGAAATAAGTCTTACGCGATCCTACGTGCGGATCGCAGAGAAGGAGACCTCATGTCAACCGGATCGGACAGCCAAACCATAACCTTCACCACCAGCGAACAAGACTACTCCCCTGCCAATGTCTCTGATATTTACGGGACCATGGTCTTCGACGAGCGCGTGATGAAAGAGCGCCTGCCGAAGGCAACCTATAAGGAGCTCATGCGCACCATCAACGATGGCGAACCGCTCAACTTGGAAGTCGCCAACGTAGTAGCGCACGCTATGAAGGAATGGGCCATCGAACACGGTGCGACCCACTTCACGCACTGGTTCCAACCGCTTTCTGGCGTAACGAGCGAGAAGCATGATTCCTTCATCAATCCGCAGCCCGACGGCAGCGTGATCATGACCTTCTCGGGCAAGGAACTCATCCAGGGAGAGCCCGATGCCTCGAGCTTCCCGAACGGCGGCCTGCGCGCCACCTTCGAAGCGCGCGGCTATACCGCGTGGGATCCCACCAGCCATGCCTTCATCAAGGACGAAGTGCTCTGCATCCCCACCGCATTCTGCTCATACACCGGCGAAGCGCTCGACAAGAAGACGCCACTGCTGCGTTCCATGGGCGCGATCGAAGAGCAGGCCAAGCGCGTGCTGGCCGTCTTCGACGAACACCCGCACCGCGTGACCACCACAGTCGGCGCCGAGCAGGAATTCTTCCTCATTCCGAAGGAAGAATACGAGCGCCGCGAAGACCTGGTGCTCACTGGCCGCACACTGTTCGGCCATTCTCCCTGCAAGGGCCAAGAGCTCGAAGAGCACTACTTCGGCTCGATCCGCCCGACCGTGAACAACTTCCTGAAGGCGCTCGACGATAAGCTGTGGGAACTCGGCATCCCCGTGCGCACGAAGCACAACGAAGTTGCGCCCGCACAACATGAGATCGCACCCATCTTCTCAAACGCCAACCAGGCCATCGACCAGAACCTCCTCACCATGGAAGAGATGACCATGCTCGCCAGCCGCTTCGGTTTGGTGTGCCTGCTTCACGAAAAGCCCTTCGAAGGCGTGAATGGATCGGGCAAGCATAACAACTGGGCGATCTCGGCAGACGAGAAGAACCTGCTCGACCCAGGTGAGACACCGTCGGATAACCTGCGCTTCCTCGTGTTCCTTACCGCCATCATCGAGGCAGTGGACGAATACCAGGAACTGCTGCGCATGTCGGTAGCCACCGCAGGCAACGATCACCGCTTGGGTGCGAACGAAGCGCCACCGGCCATCATCTCGATCTTCTTGGGAGATGAGCTTGGCGCGATCGTCGAGGCCATCATCGAAGGAAAGGAATATATCGGTCACGGAAAGACTAAGATCGACCTGGGCGTTCAATCGCTGCCGCTCTTCGCGAAGGACAACACCGACCGCAACCGCACGAGCCCCTTCGCCTTCACGGGCAACAAGTTCGAGTTCCGCATGCCCGGTTCGCACAACAACCTGGCAGATTGCAACATGATCCTAAACACCGCAGTGGCGAAGAGCCTGAAGAACTTCGCCGATACCGTTGAAGGAGCGAGCGACCCGAAAGCCGCCGCCGCCGAATACATCAAGCAGACCCTCACCGATCACCAGCGCATCATCTTCAATGGCAATGGATATGCCGACGAATGGGAAGTGGAAGCCGCAAAGCGCGGGCTTGCGAACAACCGCAACACCGCCGAAGCGCTGCCTGCCTACGTAGCCGATAAGTCCATCGCGCTCTTCGGCGAGATGGGTGTGCTTTCCGAAAGCGAGATCGAGAGCCGTTACGAGTGCAAGCTCGAGCGCTACTGCAAGCTGATCAACATCGAAGCGCGTGTGATGCGTCGCATGACCCGCCGCACGTTCCTGCCAGCCATCAATGGCTACGCCTCGGAAGTGGCCGCGAGCATCGAGCGCTACAAGACCGTATCACCTGGTGCGAAAGTAGGCACACAGGAGAAGCTGCTCGCGAACCTGCTCGACTCGATCGAGCAGATCGACACGCTCGTGTGCGCGCTCGATGATGCCGGCAAGCAGGCGCTCGAGATCGAGAACTTGCAGGAACGCGCCGATTTCTACGCCCACACCCTCATCCCGATCATGGACGATCTGCGCAGCGTGGTCGACTACACCGAGACCATCACCGATCGCACGTATTGGCCGGTGCCGAGTTACAACAACATGTTGTTCTACGTCTAGGCTTTTACGATAGGGGCAAGCGTGTGTTTGCCCGAAGAAATGGAAAGAGAAGAGCAGACCTCCCTTCTCTTTCCACCCTTTTGGGTGTAGGGTGAATTTCGGTTGCCGCAACAAAAACCACTGCGCAGGCGACCCACCGCGAACGCCCCAAGAGCAACAAGCAAGATACCAAGGGAGATTCCGTGATCAAACCAAGTGCGGCACCCGTCGCAACGCCCTCAAGCGCGACGCAGGTACCGAGCAAAGCAAGTGAACATATCCTGAGCAAGACCTCGAAAGCGAATGCACGACCAGCCCTTTTGGCGCTGGAAGACGGCAGTTGCTATCGAGGTTTTTCCTGTGGGGCGCCTGGCGAAGTGAGCGGCGAGCTCTGCTTCAACACGGGGCTGGTGGGCTATTTGGAAGTGATCACCGATCCTTCCTACGCCGGCCAGATCGTGACCATGACCTACCCGCAGATCGGCAACTATGGCGTAAACGTTGACGATGTGCAGGCAGATGAGATCGCCCTGCGCGGTCTGGTGGTGCGCGATATGTGCACACATCCTTCCAACTGGCGCAGCGTCGAATCACTGCCCGAGTTCTTGCGCGAACGCGGCGTGGTCGCCATCGAGGGGATCGATACACGCGCGCTCGTGCGCCATTTGCGCGAAGCAGGGGCGATGCGAGCAGTGCTTTCCACGGAGGACCTTGATGAAGCGAGTCTGATTGCTAAAGCATGCACCGCGACCCCACTCACAGAGGTGAACTTCGTCGAAGAGGTCTCGCGGGATGCCGTCGAGCCGTATGAATATGAGAGCGTCCACTCGTTCGCGAAAGTCGCGCCCAAAGAAGCGCGCTACAACGTGGTCGCCTACGATTGCGGCGTGAAGAGTTCGATCCTTGATGGGCTTGTTGAAGCGGGTTGTGGCGTTACGGTCGTGCCATGGAATACGCCTGCTGAAGAGGTGCTCGCGCTCGAGCCAGACGGCGTGTTCTTGAGCAATGGCCCGGGAGACCCTGACAAGGTGGAAGGCACGTTCGCCCAGGTAGAACAGCTGCTCGGAAAAGTGCCGCTCTTCGGCATCTGCCTCGGGCATCAGATGCTCGGCAAGGCTGCTGGCGCCGAAGTGGTGAAGCTCAAATACGGGCATCGCGGCATCAATCAACCGGTCATGAACCTTATCACCAAGCGCGTCGAGATAACGGTGCAAAATCACGGCTTCAACCTCGTGTTCTCTTCGCTCGGCTCCCTTGAAGGAGACACGAAAGCCGCCGAAGAGGTAGCGCGCGTTTCTGGGACAAGCGCTTCGGGCGAAGACCTGCGCCCTTGGACGCACGCTGCAAAGCCACCCGTTGCGCAAAACGAACGGTTCGGCCGCATCCAGCTCACCCATGTGAATTTGAACGACGGCACCATCGAAGGCATGCGCTTTCTGGATGTTCCCGCCTTCAGCGTGCAATACCACCCCGAAGCGGCTCCCGGTTCGACCGATTCCCAGTATCTCTTCACCGCCTTCACCCACTTGATGGATGAATGGCAGCGTGGCATGGCGAGCGAGGCCCAAAGCGGCACAGAAAGCGAGAACTACCTTGCCATCGATATCGCGCAAGATCGTCTGGCAGGCTGGAAATTCGATTCGAACACGACCAACGAGAAATCCACGGCTTTCTGTGAAGAGTCAGATCGGCTTGAAGGTTCTTCGATTGAGGAGATTACGAATGCCTAAACGCACCGACATCAATACCATCCTCGTGATCGGCTCAGGCCCGATCGTCATCGGGCAAGCCTGCGAGTTCGACTACTCCGGCGCACAGGCGTGCAAGGTGCTCAAAGAAGAGGGCTATCGCGTAGTACTCGTAAACAGCAACCCCGCCACTATCATGACCGACCCCGATCTGGTCGACCGCACGTATGTCGAGCCTATCACCTCCGAATTCATCGAGAAGATCATCGAACGCGAAAAACCTGATGCGCTGCTCGCGACCCTTGGTGGCCAGACAGCCCTCAATGCTACGGTGGAACTGGCCGAATCAGGCATACTCGATAAGAACGGCGTGGAGCTGATCGGCTGCGATCTTGCTGCTATCCAGAAGGGTGAGAACCGCAAGCTCTTCAACGAGGCCATGGCCGAGATCGGGGTGGAGACCGCGCGTGGCGATTACGCCTACTCGGTCGATCAGGCGCTCGAGATCGCATCTTCGATCGGCTATCCGGTTATCTTGCGCCCTTCGTTCACCTTAGGTGGCGCGGGCGGCGGCGCAGCAACGAACCCCGAAGAGCTGGAGCGCATCGTCTCGCAGGGACTTGAGCTTTCCCCCATCGGCGAAGTGCTCGTTGAAGAGAGCATCATGGGCTGGAAAGAATACGAGATGGAGGTCATGCGCGATGGCGCAGGCAACGGCATCATCGTCTGCTCGATCGAAAACCTCGACCCCATGGGCGTGCACACCGGCGATTCGATCACGGTCGCCCCAGCGCAGACCCTCTCCGATATCGAATACCAGCGCATGCGCGTGGCATCGCTTGCCATCCTCGAGAAAATCGGCGTGGAGACTGGCGGCTCGAACGTGCAGTTCGCCATCAACCCCGAAAACGGCCGCATGATCGTGATCGAGATGAACCCGCGTGTGTCGCGCTCTTCGGCACTCGCTTCGAAGGCGACTGGCTTTCCTATCGCGAAAGCGGCAGCAAAGCTGGCCGTGGGCTACACGCTCGACGAGATCGTGAACGATATCACACGCGTTACGCCCGCCTGCTTCGAGCCTTCCATCGATTACTGTGTGGTGAAGGTGCCGCGCTTCGCATTCGAGAAATTCCAAGGCGCTGACGACACGCTCACCACCCGCATGAAAGCAGTGGGCGAAGTGATGGCGATCGGCCGCACCTTCGAAGAGGCGCTCGCCAAAGCACTGCGCAGTTTGGAGGATGGTCATATCGGTCTGGCTCCTACCCGCAAAGAGGCTACCGCGTATGCTCAGATGAGCGACGTGGAACTGGAAGCCGAGATCGCACGCCCGAGCGCCGAGCGCATCTTCCACGTGGCCGAAGGCTTTCGCCGTGGACTTACCGCAACGCGCATTCACGAACTTTCAGGCATCGATCCGTTCTTCTTGGGGTGCATCGCCGATATGGTGCGCATGCAGGAAAATCTGCGCGACCTGAAGCTGGAAGACCTGGATGCCGAGGCCCTTCTCCTGCTCAAGCAAGAGGGTATGAGCGATGCGCTCATCGCTGAACTGACCGGCGCGACGGAAGAGACCGTGCGCGCATGCCGCAAGATCTTAGGTGTGCTGCCCGCATTCAAAACGGTAGACACCTGTGCCGCCGAATTCGCGAACACTACCTCGTATCACTACAAGACCTACGATGCGACAGAGACCGAACTCGCGCCGAAAGAGCGCAAGCGCATCATCATCTTGGGCGCAGGCCCCAACCGCATCGGGCAGGGCATCGAATTCGACTACTGCTGCGTACAGGCGAGCTACGCGCTGGCGGCGGATGGCTACGAGACCATCATGATCAACTGCAACCCCGAAACCGTTTCGACCGACTACGATACCTCCGACATGCTCTTTTTCGAGCCGCTCACCTTCGAAGACGTGATGGATGTAGTCGAGGCAGTCGACCCTGATGGTGTGATCTTGACGCTAGGCGGCCAAACACCGCTGAAGCTTGCCAGTGCACTTCAGGCAGCAGGCGTTCCGATCATCGGCACAACACCAGCCTCGATCGATCTGGCTGAAGACCGCGATCTGTTCTCGAACATCCTTGATGAGCTGGGGATCTCCTACCCTGCCGCAGGCATGGCATCAACCTACGAGCAGGCGTGCCGCGTGGCAGAGCACATCGGATTCCCGCTGCTCGTGCGTCCCAGCTACGTGCTGGGAGGACGCGGCATGGCCATCGTCTACGATGCGAACCAGCTTGAGACCTACATGACCCAAGCCGCGCAGATCTCTCCCGATCACCCGATCTATCTCGATAAATTCCTAGAAGGCGCGATCGAGGTCGATCTTGATGCCCTCTGCGATGGAACCGATGTCTACATTGGCGGCGTGATGGAGCATATTGAAATGGCTGGTATCCACTCCGGCGATTCAGCCTGTGTCATTCCGCCCTACTCGCTTTCCGAAGGCATCGTGAACACGCTACAAGACATTGCCGCGAAGCTCGCGCTGCGCTTGGGCGTAAAGGGGCTCTTGAACATCCAGTTCGCGATCAAAGACCAGGTAGTTTATGTGATCGAAGCGAACCCGCGCGCAAGCCGCACGGTGCCGTTCGTCTCGAAAGCAACGGGCGTTCCACTGGCGAAGGCTGCTGCGCGCATCATGGCAGGCGAAAAGCTTGCCCGCCTGGGGCTACCTGCGCACAAAACCGACCCTGACTACTACTGCGTGAAGGAAGCCGTGATGCCGTGGGGCCGTTTCCCCGGTGCGCGCGTGATCCTAGGACCCGAGATGAAATCCACTGGCGAAGTGATGGGCATTGCGCCCACCGTGCCGGCAGCTTACGCGAAGACCCAGTTCGCGATCGACTACGCGATGCCCGAAGGCGGTCTTGCGTTTGTAAGTGTCAACGACGGCGATAAGCGCGCGATCGTCTCGCTCATTCGCGATGTTGAGCGCATGGGATTTGGCATCGTGGCCACGCAAGGCACGGCGAAAGTGCTGCGCGCTTCGGGCATCGATTGCTTGGAAGTTTCCAAGATTCACGAAGCCGACGCGGCAGATGGCGAAGGTGAACGCCCCAGTGCGCTCGATCTGATTCGCGACGGGAAGATCTCGCTCATCATCAACACACCCTTCGGCACCGCCACGCGCTCCGATGGCTATGAGATTCGAAGTGCAGCCGTGCGCCACGGCATCTGCCATACAACCACGCTTGCTGGTGCGCAGGCGATGATCGCCGGCATGGAGGCGGCGCGCCAAGGCACGGTGGGCGTGATCGCCCTGCAAGATCTCTAAACATGAAGCCAACGTAAGGGCAAGCAGCACGCCCATGAGGCACTTGTAATTACCCGCTTTCGCTGTTCGCTTGCCTTTATAGGCAAGCTCATGCGCTCCGCTCCCTCGAACAGCCTATTTATATTGAAGTAAGCGGACTCAGAGTAATTCAAGTACCCCATGGGCTCAGCTGCTTGCCCAACCGGAAGCATCTGGCTCGATCGATCGAGCCATGCGTTCGCAGATTTTTTCGTTCTCTAAACATTCTCGAAATATTCCGCGCGTAGGCTAAGGATAGATAAGCCCCATGCGCTTCGATAAACGAGAGAGAGGGAGCGAGCATGGCAACCTATCCGTTCTGGAAACTTCATGGCCTCGGCAACGACTTCGTGTTCTTTGATGCTATGAAAGAAGAGCTCGAACTTTCCACCGCCGAGGTTGCGGCGCTCTGCCATCGCCACACCGGCATCGGTGGCGATGGCGTGATCGTAGTGAAGCCTTCTCCGCGCAGTGAATGCGCAGGTTATATGCACTATATCAACGCAGATGGATCGCTCGCGCAGATGTGCGGGAACGGCGTGCGCTGCTTCGCGAAATTCCTTGTCGACCATGGCTACGTGAGCGCAGAAAGCGGCTCATTCGTAGCCGATACGCTCGCTGGCCCGAAGCCCATCACGTTCACGGTCGACGCCGAGAACAAGCTTGCGACCGCAACGGTCGATATGGATACCCCTATCCTCGAAGCCGCGCTCATTCCCGTCGCGCCGAACGCTGAAACCTCACCAACCACACACGCAGATGCCTGCGCGATCGATGCTGAAGCCATCGTGGTTCAAACGATCGAATCACCCTGGGGTGCCTTCACCTTCGCTTGTGTGAGCATGGGAAACCCTCATGCCGTGTGCTTCCTCGACGAAGAAGCGCTCGCCGCACTCCCCGATGAGTGTTTCACAGACGCATCGCGCTCGCTCAAGACCCTCGATGTTGCCCGTGTGGGCTCGTTCTTCGAGGCTCATGAGTTCTTCCCCGAGAAGACCAATGTCGAATTCGCCGTGGTCGAAGATGCACGCAACATCTCGATGCGCGTATTCGAACGTGGTTGCGGCGAGACCCACGCTTGCGGCACGGGTGCCTGCGCGACCCAGGTTGCCGCACACCTTTTAGGCAAGACAGAATCCGCTGCCGACCTGCATCTGCTTGGCGGTGTGCTTCATATCGCCCTTGAAGGCGGTCACGTGATCATGACCGGTCCCGCCGCGACGAGCTTCAGCGGCACTGTAGATCCCAAGGAGCTGATCGCATGGTAACCAGCAGAAAGCTTCAAAAGCTCGAACGTCAGTGCGGCACCGTAAACATGATGAACGCACGCAAGGGAGTTAACAACAATCAAAAGCACAAACCCATGCAAGTTACCCACAAACGTCGCCCCGCCCAATAAGGCGCCCTCTGCCACCAGCCCACCTCAACAAAAGGAGCCCCATGCAAACTGCTGAATGCCTGAACCACCTTGCCCCCTACCTGTTCGCCCAGATCGATGCAAAGAAAGCAGCCCTTACCGAACAGGGTATCGATGTGATCTCGCTCGGGATCGGCGACCCCGATATGCCTACACCTGAACACATCGTCGATGCTATGGCTGAGGCCATCCGCAATCCCGCGAACCACCAGTATCCCGATTACGCCGGCTCGCTCGCTTATCGTCAGGCCTGCGCCGATTACATGAAGCGCAAGTTCGACGTGACGCTCGACCCGAAGACCGAAGTGCTCGCGCTCATCGGAAGCAAGGAGGGCATCGCACACCTACACACCGCCTTCGTAAACCCAGGCGATTATGTGCTCGCGCCCGCCATCGGCTACCCTGTCTATTCTGGTGGGGCCACGCTGCAGAGCGCCAACACCTATTTCATGCCCATGAACAAGGAAAATGGCTTCCTGGCTGACTTCGACCACATTCCTGAAGAGGTGCTCGAGCGCGCGAAGATCATGTTCCTGGGCTATCCGAACAATCCCACTGGTGCCTGTGCAACACCTGAGTACTTCGACAAGGCCATCGCGTTCTGCCGCGAACACGACATCCTGCTCGCGCACGACAACGCCTACTGCGATATCTGCTACGACGGCTACGAAGCCCCCTCTATCCTCCAACGCCCGCACGCCATGGACTGCTGCATCGAGTTCTTCAGCTTGAGCAAGTCGTACAACATGACCGGTTGGCGTATCGGATTTGCCTGCGGCAACCCTGAAGCTATTCAAGCGCTCGGCACCGTGAAGAACAACCTCGATTCTGGGCAGTTCACGGCCATCCAAGATGCTGCTATCGTGGCGCTCACGGGCCCACAAGACTGCGTCGAAAAGATGTGTGCACTCTATCAGAAACGTCGTGACCTGGTGGTAGATGCCCTGCATGCGATCGGCGTGGAATGCGAAGCGCCAAAGGCCACCATCTATGTGTGGGCGAAGGTACCCGAAGGCGAAACATCCGAATCCTTCGCCACCAAACTGCTCGAAGAAGCGCATGTAGTGGTCACACCGGGCAACGGCTACGGTCCCGAAGGCGAAGGCTACATCCGCATTTCGCTCACCACGCCCGACGATCGCCTGCTCGAAGCGGTCGATCGCATCAAGCAGCTGGTGTAGATCCCGAAAGCCCGTACAGCTCGTGCGGGCTTTCTTTGCGCCTGCGACCTGCGCGACTTACCCCACGAACAACACGCATGCTTCGCCCGCGCAAACCGCCGTTCTGATCGCCTCTTCAAACTAACCCTCGTAAGAAAACAGGAACCTATGATGCCTAAGCTGAAACCGTCTTTTTGCCCTGCCTCCGAGTCCAACACCCCTTGCGCGCCCTGCTCCGAAAGCCCCGACGATGCGCTTCATGAAGCCTGCGGTGTGTTCGGCATCTGGGCAGCCGACGCGGATGTTGCGCGCCTCACCTTCTTCGGTCTTCAAGCGCTGCAACATCGCGGGCAAGAATCTGCTGGCATCGCAGTGAGCAATGGTACAGCCCTCACCTGCGAGAAAGGGCTTGGTCTAGCGCGTGAGGTGTTCGACGACACGACCATCGCCGCTCTGCAAGGTCAAGCTGCGGTCGGACACGTGCGCTATTCCACCAGCGGCAAAGACCCGGACATCAGCCTTCAGATGGCTCAGCCGCTCGTTGCGCTCGATGAGGCAGGTGGATTCGCGCTCGCCCACAATGGCACGCTCACCAATACAGCCGACCTGCTTGAAGCGATGGGTGGTGGTCAAGAGACGAGCAGCCTGAACGGAGTTTGCACCACCAGCGCCGCCGTGAGCGATACCCAGATCGCAACCGATTTCATTGCTCATTTCGCGCGCGAGACCAAACACCTTGAGAGTGCACTCGAGCGCTTCATACATACCGCACAAGGGGCGTACTCAATCGTGGTCCTTGCGCCCGATGCCCTCTATGCGCTGCGCGATTTCTCGGGCATCCGCCCTCTTTGCCTGGGCGAACTTCCCGGCAAAGGCGGTTTTGCCATCGCGAGCGAAACCTGCGCGTTCGACCTGGTAGGCGCCACCTACTTGCGCGACATCGCCCCTGGTGAACTCGTGCGCATCGATAGCGCTGGCATCCATTCCAAGAAGATCGCTAACGAACATCCACACCTCTGTGCGCGCCCGGCGCAGTGCCTCTTCGAATACGTGTATTTCGCGCGCCCCGATTCGGTGATCGATAGCGCGAACGTCTACCGAGCCCGCGAAGCCATGGGCCGCCGCCTTTTTCACGAAGCACCGGTTGAAGCGGACATCGTGATCGGCGTGCCCGACTCTGGCATTCCCGCTGCTATCGGCTACGCGCGAGAGAGCGGGGTGGTGTACTCAGAGGGGCTCATCAAGAATCGCTATGTCGATCGCACGTTCATCGAACCCACCCAAGAATTGCGCGAACAGGGTATTCGTATCAAGCTGAATCCGCTTCATTACGCTGTACGCAATCGCCGCATCATCGTGGTGGACGATTCGATCGTGCGTGGCAGCACGTCCAAGCAACTCGTTCAGATGCTACGCAATGCGGGAGCCGCCGAAGTCCACTTGCGTATCACCTCGCCTGCTATCGTGTGGCCCTGCTTCTTGGGCATCAATACCGACACACAAGGTCAGCTGATCGCGGCAACGCAATCGGTCGAAGAGATCTGCGATTACATTGGCGCCGATTCGCTCGCCTATCTTTCCCTGGAAGGGTTGAAATCATGCATCTACGCTGAACATCCGCAGTATTGCACGGCCTGCTTCGACGGCAACTACCCCATGCCGAAGCCTAATCCGCTGCACGCCGACGCCTTCCTTCCCGGCTACGAACCCACCTGGAATAACTCATAGGTCGTCGCATACGAGCATTACCAGTTTGCTCGATCAGCGGAGAGCGCGAGACACGAGGGTGACCCGCTTCCCTGTTCGCGAACCAGCTTATGCTGGTTCGCTCATGCGTCGCTGCTTCGCTCGGGTTTTATTA
>CDYK01002799.1_pt1 | contig 11681 bp, 10 predicted proteins | sample 554841 | NCBI WGS metagenome assembly CDYK01 (sample SAMEA3182102, study PRJEB8094) | gut metagenome | biome: human; feature: gut; material: Stool; isolation source: human stools | place: Canada | collected 2013-02-18
GAAATCCCGGCTTTCCTGTATCATTTGCAGCACAGGACGATGGCAACGAAAAAGGAAAGCCGGATGTGGTTTGCCCCGTCATTGCTGCATACCGAAGCCTTGCAGAAGATTATTCGCAGCAACCGTAACCGTCTGGAAATCGAGATGTGCGAGCTTATACTCGACATCATGGACAGTACGGGCATGAACACGTTCTCGTTCTGCTATAACGATATTCTTCTTTTGCTGATACACTCGCAGGTAAAGGTAGAAAAGCACCAAGTCCGAAAGGTATTGCAGGAGTGCTGGAAGCTCACACCAACATCCAACGGATTGACCTATATCACCTACCAGTTCAACTATAATCGGGAATGTCGGTATGAGCCGATAAAAAGAGTCGGTCGTTTCTACACCGTCACAAGGAAACAGCTTGAATTCCTGTAATACCATTCTTTTTTTTGTTGAATTGATGAATAAGGATATAACCATGCTGATAATAAACAACATACACTCTCAACAAATACTCAACAATCAAAAAGAGACGTTGAGAGAAAACAGTACCCGTTTATTGGTTTCTCTTTTGTCGAGTGGTTTGTTGAGAAGATGTTGAGCGGTTATAATGCTGTATATAAATATGTTGCACCTATCATTCATCAAATCAACGTTTTTACATCCACTATCAAATCTTCTGTAAAATCATGAACATCCAAGAAGCCAAACAAATCAGAATCGCGGACTATCTGCAAAGTCTGGGCTACACGCCCGTAAAGCAACAGGGAAACAGCCTGTGGTACAAATCCCCGTTCCGACAGGAAACGGAAGCCTCGTTCAAGGTAAACACCGACCGTAACCTGTGGTTCGATTACGGACTGGGCAGAGGCGGCAACATCATTACGTTGGCACAGGAACTTTATGCATCCGATTATGTACCTTACCTGCTTGACAGGATAGTTGAACAGGCTCCACACATCCGTCCTGTGTCTTTTTCTTTTCGCCAGCAGGCATCCGAACCGAGTTTCCAACATCTGGAGGTGGGAGAACTCACCCATCCGGCACTGCTCCGTTACTTGCAGGAACGGGGTATAAACACTTCATTGGCAAGATTGGAATGCAGGGAACTGCACTTCATCCATAACGGCAAGCCTTATTTCGCCATCGGTTTCCCGAACGTGGCGGGAGGGTATGAGGTGCGCAACCGTTTCTTCAAGGGCTGTATCGCTCCAAAGGACATCAGCCATATCCGGCAGCAGGGAGAGCCGAGAGAGAAATGCCTCGTGTTCGAAGGCATGACTGACTATCTTTCCTTCCTCACGTTACGGATGAAGAACTGCCCGACCATGCCCAACCTTGACAGGCAGGATTATGTCGTCCTCAATTCCGTTTCCAATGTTTCCAAAGCCATAGATGTGCTGCACGGGTACGGGCGCATTCACTGCCTGCTCGACAATGACGAGGCAGGAAGAAACGCATACCGAGAATTGGAAAGGGAGTTCGCCGGACGCATCCGCGACTTCTCCGACAACTACAAAGGACACAAAGACCTAAATGATTACCTGTGTGGGAAACGGCAAAATTTGACCGTCAATCCACCGCCACGAACCATCGTAAAACCGAAAAAGAAAGGATTGGGATTGTGACATTCCGAATGAGAAAAACGGGAGCTGCCCGAAACTCATTCTTCGAGGATTGGGAGGTAGCAAGTTTGTGTTTCGGGTGTACCGAAACTGCTTGCTACCCACTTCCCAAGTTTCGGTAAGTGTCATCCCGTTGGTCTATACAGTATAATCAATAACAGCATTAGAAGAAATGAAATATGGAACATAATAAGAAACACAAGGAACGCAACAAGGGCGGTCGCCCGAAAAAAGAAACGGCAGAAAAGCTGAGCTATCGCATTAGCGTAAAGATGGCGGCAGCCGACTACTTCCGTCTGCTGACACAGGCGTATGAGACGGGCATATCGCCGAGCGAGTATATGAGAGAATGTTACCGAAACGGTCACGTGAGGGAACGGCTGTCGGAAGAACACGTAGGATATATACGCCAGCTCTGCGGCATGGCGAACAATCTCAACCAGCTTGCACGCAAGGCTAACGCCGGAGGGTTCCACGATGAACAGTGGGACTGCAAGGTGGCGGTGGCACGGATTCACGAACTCCTGACCAAGATAGGGATATGATGGCGAAAATTGTAAAAGGCAGTGACTTCAAGGGCGTGGTGGAGTACATTCTTGACAAGAATAAGGGTACACAGTTGGTAATGTACGAAGGCTTGTTCATAGAAAACAATGAAACCATCGCTATGAGTTTCAATGCCCAGTCGCGGGTGAACGATAAAGTGACGAAACCGGTCGGGCATATCGCGTTGAACTTTTCCAAAGAGGATGAGCCACGTCTGACGAACCGCCTCATGGCAGGCATCGCACTTGAATACATGGAACGGATGGGCATACGGAACACACAGTTCTTCATCGCCCGTCATTTCGACAAGGAACATCCGCACGTGCATATAGCTTTCAACCGCATCGACAACAACGGCAACACCATTTCGGACAGAAACGAGCGTCTGCGCAGCACCCGTATCTGCAAGGAGCTTACACAGAAGTCCGGGCTACACATGGCAAACGGCAAGGATAACGTCAAGCGTGAGCGGCTGAAAGAGCCGGACAGGACGAAGTATGAGCTTTACGACATCCTAAAAAAGGAGGTCGGCAGGTGCAGTAACTGGAACGTGCTTGTCGCCAACATGAAACGGCAGGGTGTGGAAGTGCATTTCAAGCACAAGGGGCAGACTGACGAAATACAGGGCGTGGTCTTCACCAAGAATGGCTACCATTTCAACGGATCCAAGGTGGATAGGCGTTTCAGCTATTCCAAGATTGATGCGGCATTGCAGCGCAATAGGCTAGAAGAACAAAAGGACATGATAATCCTATCGCATGAAACTATCACGCCAAGCACATCATTTTACTCGGAACACAATGAGATTTTCAATGGCTCGTTAGGATTGCTTAACGGCAGTGGCTACAACGCCACTGATGCGGAAGCCAATCAGGAGATGGCGGATATGCTTCGCAGGAAGAAAAAGCGTAAACGTGGAATGAGATTGTAATAGTTATCAGATATTTACCAGTCAGCAGTACAATAAATACAGGCTGACAAATATTTGACTTAGTTTTCTTCAATGGCGGTTTCTACTATTTGTATCGCTTCCTGCAACAAGCGTTTGCTTTCTTTTCGCAAGGTAAAACTTTGCTGGAGCATTTTAGATATAGTTACTTGTTCAGATGGTGGCAATATTGGAATTATTACATCTTCTATTTCTGATGGTTTCCAATGTTGAATTATAGAACCGCCAGCATCTCTTTCTGCTTGCAACTTCACAACAAAAGAATTGAGAACCAATGTCAGATAGTCAGGAAGCACATCTTTGTCCGTAATGTTCAGATGAATAATTGCGCCTGAAGTAATAACATCAATAGGTTCCTCCACCTTATATGCGATACCAACACTACCGTCTTTAGATAGGAGAATCGTATCTTTTTGAGGTCTAATCGTGTCCTTAAATTCTAACTTGTTCAAATAAATAGCAGGTTCAGACAATCCAAACTTAGAGAGGTCTGCTACTCTGATAAACGGAATTCCTTTTTCACAGTAAGCATCACTACCGGGTTCTATTGATTTGGATAATGTGGCTATTTGTCTTATTGTTTTTGTTTTGAATCGCTTTAATTCACTGAACAAATGGTCATATTTGGGTTGATAATATTCTGCATCCAATCTGCCACTTTTCAAGAAACTATTTGATAGTTTTTTATATGTACTGCCTATTGGTGCTTTTACATCAATGTTTGAAGTTATACCTATTTCTGTAAATAGCAGCCAAACTGCCTGATTCCACTCTTCAAGCGCACTAAACTGTAATTTATTGTAAATCAACAAATTACCCCCCCCCCATTTTCTATGATGGTTTCCACCGTAAGTTTCGCATTTTCAAGTAATTGCGTAGCCTCCATGCGTAGCTCAAAACTCTTTTTAACGTGTTTGGCTATCTCATCTTGGACTTCTTGATGAATAAGTGGAATGGGGATTTTTTCAAACTCAGATTTACCAATAGCCGTCAATATCGTGCCCGAACAACCTTTCTTCATCAGGTTTTGAATAGGCAATGATTTAAACAACGTAAGTAATGTTTCGGGATTATGTTGATGCGATTTCAGAACATAAAATCCTGTTGAACATAAAGCCCTATCATATTCATCCGTTACTAAAGCACAGCCATCAAGAGAACCTTCTATCGAGGAGACTATCACATCTCCTTTATGTACTATTCTACGAGCTCGTGTTGGTAGTTCATCTCCTGCTTGTTCGTTACATCCTGTTATCTCGCCCGATTTACCAATATTGGCAAGTTCAATGTACTTGTATTGTATGCCATTAACAGGAGTATAGTTATTGTCCTTAATGTCGCATACATTACCAATCAGGTCGTAACCATTCGGATAAGAGTGTACAAGTTCTATATAGTCCTCATATTTTGGTAAATAGTATTCGGAATCGAAACGTCCTGTTTCGAGGAATGATTCTTTTAGTGTTTTAATGTTATATGCGTCAGGATTTGCAGCAAAATCTGCCATGCCTAAACATTCAAGAAGATAGGATTCTGCAGAAGTGTAGAGTTGTTTTGATTTTTCAAGTGCATCAAAAGATAAGTATGTATAATTCTCAATGCGTTGTTGCGCATCCTTTGGTAAAATAGGAATGGAAATTTCTCTGAATTTTGCAGGACTAAAATTGGCTTGATTTCCAACCATCGCATACCTTTCTATTTCCATTCTACCAAACCGGGAATTTAAGAATGCAACCAGTGTAGGCGAATTGATGATATTTTTGTTAGGTCTTACCCTAAATAGATATGAAGCAAAAGCATAGTCATAATCTGTAGGTACAATGGCACTTTTTCCTACTAATTTGGGATTTCCATTAGTGCGGCAAATTAGGACATCGTCTTTCTTTAGTTTGAGTGAAAGAAAAGTATCTGTATCTAACAAATCGCAGAACTTTGCAGGTTCGGATATAAAGGATAAATTAAACTCATTAAGTCGTAAAACAGGGTATCCTGACATTATCTCATTAAGTTCATTAGATGTACCATATTGAGAAAATTCTATTGCTTCATTACCTTTTACAACATTTTTATAATTCATGCAATCAGCATTGTAAAATTCTGATTCAAGCCTAAAGACATTGTTGCGTTTTACAATTTGTATGCAGATTTCTTTAATTCTAAGCCCCTCTAACAAAGTCTTATACTTTACTTCGTCAAAGGGGCATCCGCGAAAAAAGAGAGACGCTCTTTCTTGGCGAACTCGGCAAATGCCTCTGCAATTCCATCTTGCGTTAAACCATCATGATTGAAAAGGTCGTGCTTCACAATCAAATGACCGTGACTGTCAAGCAAAGGAACATTATTACCATCTTCGTCAATTGTATTACGATAGATTTTATCTCCACTGTTATCCTTGCTCGGTTCTTGCATGGTAGCGAAGAAAATGTTGTAATCATCAACCTTAGGGCACAGGTTTTCATCCCATTTCTGGACAAAAAGGACACTTGTCTTTGTTCCTGTATGTGGCTTGAACACATTGCCATGCAAGCCTACCACAGCCAAAATGCGGCAACGGTCAGCAATATATTCACGCAATGATTTGTCGCTACTGTTATTGAAGCGTCCTTGTGGCAACACGATAGCCATACGTCCTCCCGGCTTTAAGAAGTCAAGATTTCGTTCCACAAACAAAATGTCACGGCTCATATTAGAAGCCTGTTTCAACTTGGTTTTGCGGAATGTACCATCGCTCATCTGATAGACTGTTTCGCCATTATTATTTAGTGCTTCAGGAAAAGTTGGTTCTCCTGCTACCACATTAGCACCTTGCGGTGCATTTTTAAATTTTTCCAATGAAACACTGCGACTTAAATCATATTTGGCAAGAATACGACTTTCCTTTACATCCCCTGCAAACGGAGGGTTTGCCATAATGATATCAAAGTTGAAATCACGATTACTATTTTTGTCTGTGCGCAATTTCTTTAACTTCTTCCATCCTTCAGAATAAGTATCAGACCAAATTTCATCTTTTACAGTCTCATCCCAACGTTCATAGTCAAGCGTATTTAGGTGCATGACATTGGTTTGTCCGTCTCCTGCGATAAGGTTTAGGGTACGAGCCACACGTACAGCCTTTTCATCAAAGTCAATGGCAAAAACATTGTCTTGAACATAGTCTGTACATTCGGCAGGTTTTTCTTCTAAGGTAAACAAATGACTACGGCTCAAGCCTTTGGATTTGAGGATATTTTCCCAAACATGGAATATCGTATGAACAGGAAAACCACAACTGCCAGCCGCAGTGTCTATCATCTTTTCATTCGCTTTCGGATTGAGCATTTTTACGCACATATCAATCACATAACGAGGGGTAAAGTATTGCCCTTTTTCGCCTTTACTGCTTTTATTGATAAGATACTCAAAAGCTTCATCTACCACATCAAGGTTGGAATTGAACAATTTCACATCCTGTAAAGATGCGACACAAACAGACAAGTGTGAGGGTGTGAGTAAAAGTTTGGCATCATCTGTAAAAACGCCTTGCCATTTCCCTTTTGCTTTGTCAAATAACGCCTGTAATTTGTCTTTTAATTCCGTTTCAGTATCACCATAGTTGCGGAATTCCAAATTTCTGTCAGGCTTACGCCCGCTTTCCATTTCATCGAACAATTTGGTAAAGATGAGTTTGAATACCTCTTCAAACACATCTACACCAGCACCAGCCAACACCTCATCCTCCATTTCAAGGATAAGGTCTTTGAGGGACTTTCGTTCATTTACCAACTTGTCTTTTTTGATAAGGTCTGCAATCTTCCAACGCTCGGAGAGTATGTCAGATAGTTTTTGGTCTGCACGAGGTATGCCACTTAAATCCTCAAAATAATTGGGGTCTTTACGGTGGTAGTAGGAAATTTGACGCCCGTTACTCCATACACCGATTGGAGCACCTGTTGCATTACAATAACTTTTCAGTTGCTCTTTTCCATCTTTCAACTTTGGTTTCTTGACCTCTACAATAATGTATGGACTTGTCGTTTGCTGTTTGTCAAAAATGACAATATCAGCACGTTTCTTTTCCCTACCAAACGTGACTTCATACTCCAATTCCATTCGAGAAACTGGATAACCCAAATCACTGGTAAGAACCAACAGATACAATTGGCGCACCACTTCTTCAGGAGTTACTTTAATATTCTTTCTGCGTACAGCGCATGTAAAATAATACTCTGTTCCTTTTTTTGTTTCCCGTTTAGCTATACGGCTTTCCAACTCAGTAATTTGCGCCTCTGTAAACAGGCTAAGGTCGTATTCAGTTCCTTTGATTATATCTGTCAGTTTCATAATTGTCCGCTGTTAAATTTTATTTGAAACAAGAAGTTCCCGAACGTCGATATCCAAAATTTCGGCTATTTGATATAGGACATGGATGGGTGGTTGGACTCTATTTGTTGTATATAGATTGATCATATTAAAGGTCTTTCCAAGCCTGTTTGCCAACTCTGTTTGGCTAATACCCTTTGCATCCAATACTTCCTTTATTCGGTTCATACACGCACTATCTTGTTTAACGAGTGCAAAAGTACAAAATTTTATTTGGTAAACGAGCATTTTCTGCCATAAAAGAATTACCTTTGCACATAACAATTTTAATTGTCTTCTTATGCAAAAGATACTGATTAACGAAATTAGAATAGATGGATTCCGTGGATTGAAAGATTTTAAAATGAGCCTTTCTGAAACTACGGTACTTACTGGCATGAATAATGTCGGGAAAACCTCTGTTCTAAAAGCGCTACAGCTGTTGTTTGGAAACAGCTCGTTCCTTTCAACAGAAGATTTACACATTGACAAGAACGGCAAATCAAATTATATCATTGTTGATGCCAAAATAGTCGCAATTGATAATGATGGAAAACGTATTGCAAATTTCTCAGATGTATGGGAAATTGCATTTGGTGCGGATAATATAAAAATGGATTCTGAAGAACACGCCTATGTGCCTTTGCGTGTTAAATACACTTTTCAAACACTTCAGAACTCATTTAATAGGGATATGCAAATCTTGAATGAATGGGACTCGGCGGGCATCGCTTGGCAAAATTTGAAAGGTAAAAAATCTACAGTTAAGGGAGATTATTTTCAGTTTCACTATCTGGATGCAAAACGGGATATTCAGGATGATTTAAAAGCCAGAACATCCTATTTAGGTAAAATGCTTGGTGATGTAGTTAGTAATTATGACCCGAAAGATGTTGCTGAATTAGAACAAAAAATAAGTTCTTTAAATGCAGAAGCCATAGAAAAGAGTGATGTGCTTAAAAATATTCAGGAATCACTAAAAGGGATTGACGCTACAATGGATTCTTCAGGCAAAGTCTATGTGTCACCTTTTGCTAAGAAATTGCGAGATTTGAACAAGAGCTTGACTATCCATTATGGAACGGAGGATAGTAGTTTTACAATGGACTATCATGGTATGGGTACTAGGAGTTGGTCTTCCATGTTGTCGTTTCGGGCTTTTGTAAAGCAAATGTGCGACAGCAAGAACCCAGAAGACGAGGCTTTTTTGCCGATTATAGCTATAGAAGAACCTGAAGCACATTTGCATCCGAATGCACAGAAGCAACTCTATAAACAGATGAACGAAATGCCGGGCATTAAAATAATATCAACACACTCTCCATATGTGGCTGCTTGTGCAGAATTATCAGAGTTGAGAGGTATGTATAAAGCCGCTGAGAATACAGTTTGTGGAAGTTTGCCCGTTACAGAACTAACTTCAGAGGAACAAAGAAAAATCAGGCAAGCCGTATTGACTAGCAATGGCGAACTGTTGTTTGCCAAAGCAATTGTGTTGGGCGAAGGTGAGACAGAAGTACAAGCTTTACCTATTTTCTGTCAACAACATTGGGGATTGACTCCAGTTGAGTCCGGTCTGTCGTTTGTCGATGCAAAGGGATGTGGTAATTATTATCCATTTGTAGCCCTTGCTGAAGCGTTTCAGATACCTTGGTATATTTTCTCTGATGGAGAAAAAGACACCAAGAAAGGTCTTAAAAAACTTTTGAAGAGGACTTACAATGAAGATAAGGAACTGGCAGACCAGAATAATATTTTCATCATTTCCTCTGAAAAAGATTTTGAAGGAATGCTCCTTGATGATGGGTATAAAGATGAAATAGAAAAGGCTATCGAACAGTTGAAAGGAGAAGGCTACATTGATGAATTTATCAGGAAATTCAATCATAAGCCTAAAGGGAGGGGACAAACTCCCAATATATGTAAAAGCTGTAATCAACATATATTTGTGGATATTGAACGAATATATGATGGTGAAGATGGTAGATTGACAGCTTTGGATGATATAATGGAGAAAAATAAGGCTCAGCTAGGTCCGGTATTGGCAAATTGTATAATTGAAAGCGAAAAACCATTACCTCCATTAGTAGTTAAACTATTTGATGGAATAAAAAAGGATATATGTCATGTGTAAGATAAAGTTATCTCCCAAACAACAAGAAATTGCATCATTGACAGATGGTGCAGTTTTAGTACGTGCAAGTGCTGGTAGTGGCAAGACAAGAGTACTTGTGGAACGTATAAAAATGTTGGCTGGTATGACCAAGCGTAAAGTATTGGCAATTACATTTACCAACAAAGCCTGTGAGGAGATTAGAACAAGACTTGCAGAAGTGGATGAAAATCTACTGGAGCATGTTTTTGTTGCTACTTTCCATGGTCTATGTGAATCAATCATTGAAAGCCATATTGCCGTTACTAGGTTTGTGACAATGCCACAAATTTTTGCAGATGACGATAGAAAGAAAATCTTGGAAGAAACAATTACTGAAACTCCATCTTTAAGCCAGTGGTATAGAGGACTGAATGATAAAGAACGTAGGGAAACTCTTTATCGGGCATTGGATAATATCAGCCTTATAAAACGGTCTGTGATTTTAGATGAAGAACTCTATAATGTTATTAAAGATGAGCAGATGCGTAATCTATATTTAAGTTATAGAGAGCAGATGGATTCGCTAAACGCAATTGATTTTGATGATTTGTTGCTTAATGCTTATCAATTACTGATACATAATCCAAGAATTGCAGACTTATATCGAAGAAGTTTTACATACATTTGTGTGGACGAGGCTCAGGATTTAAACAAGGCTCAATACATGGTTCTTCGCGCGATTACTGGTGGTGAGCATAAGAACGTAATGCTGGTTGGCGACACCAAACAATCCATATATGCCTTTAATGGTTCAAGTAGTAAATATATGGATGATTGGTTTGTGAAGGACTACAATCCTACTGTATATAACCTAAATGAAAATTATCGAAGCGCGAAGGCGATTTTGGATTATGCTCAAAAGGTAGTGCATGATGAGACCTTAGATGTAACCTTACCTTATACGGGAGTTTGTAAGGAATATGCTTATGATACACCATGTGAGGAAGCGCAAGAAGTCGTAAGTGGTATAAAATCATTGGTTGGTACTGAAATAGAAGGTTATGACGGGAAATTGAATTATTCTGATATTGCAGTACTTGCTAGAAATAAATTCGTTCTTGGAAAGATTGAGGAGCAATTAAAAAGTAGTAGCCTGCCGTATCATTATAAAACTACGGGAGCAGGTTTGGAATTTGCATCCACTGCTGCTAAAGCTTTTGATTTGGCTATGGTAGTACGAACCAATCCCTATGATAGACTGCATCTTGATATGTTGCAGTCTATAGTAGGCGTGAACCATTGCAAATCATTAGAACAAGTCGTAGAAAATATTAGCGATGCATTCTTAAAAGAAGTCGTGCGGCAAGCCTCACTGTTGAAAGATGATGGTAGTAATATGTATCAAACTGTCAAATCTATATTGAACACTTTAAAAGCCTCTAATGCTTCGGAATTTAAATCAACAGATGAAGTTTTAGCTGTTTTTGATGAATTTGAATTGTTAAAACATCATTGGAGTTCTTATGCTAAGAGTGTAACAAACTATTCTTTGTCTGCTTTTCGTAATGCAATGTCGTTGGGACAAACCTCTGTCACTTCTTCGGACGGAGAAGGGGTTACATTGAGTACAGTCCACACTATGAAAGGCCAGCAAGCTGTAGTAGTATTCCTTGTGGGTATGGATGAGGGGACATTCCCTGATTATCGTGCTATTAAAAAAGGGTACAATAGCATTGAAATGCAACAAGAGAAAAATAACCTATATGTTGCAATTACTAGAGCTCAAAGACATCTTTATATTTGTTACCCTCAAAAAAGAAAGATGCCTTGGGGTGATTGGTCGTCACGAAAAAAATCAAGTTTACTTCCTAACTAATTGTAACGTCGATATTTCTCACCATTGATAAGATTACACTATACGAGTATTAAGTATATTGGAGACGCCTAAGATTATAAAAACATTATAATTTGAGGCGTTTTCGATTTTTATTGCTACTTTTGCATCAATACGAGTGACTTTGACAGCAACTCACAGCAAAGCGCAGAAATAAATACGGTTGCCAATTCGTTACCTCTATTTTATCCTTTCTCTCAAACCTCTTATAAATAAAGAGGTTATAAAAGTCTTCCAGAATTA
>CDYK01019879.1_pt1 | contig 11601 bp, 9 predicted proteins | sample 554841 | NCBI WGS metagenome assembly CDYK01 (sample SAMEA3182102, study PRJEB8094) | gut metagenome | biome: human; feature: gut; material: Stool; isolation source: human stools | place: Canada | collected 2013-02-18
TTTACGGCCTTCTTGGACGTTTTTTCAGGTTCTACGGATTCAATAGAAAGCGTAAGACCGGAAGTCTCGAGGGTCGCTGTCTTTGTTTTGCGCTTCGAGTGCTTCTTATCTTTCTGCGCATCATTGGAAGTTTCTATTTTGACTTCCACGCCGTCTTTCTTCGCTTTCTTAGCCACCGCCATGTGCGTCTCTCCCGAGGGGGGCCCAGCACCCGAAAGCTCTCTTCGGCCGCCGGCCGCCCCTGCCGAACTGCCGCAGACATCACGTGGATCTGCCGCCATTCAGCCGTCAGCTGGAGCATTCCGTCCATCCTGCACGGAACACCGATGCGATCTGCTCTCCAGCGCTCAAATCACTCTGCATTAAAGGAAAGTAAAAAAAGCGCCGCTTGCAAACGAATACTGCCAATATCCTTAGGATTGAGTCGGGGGTTGACAAGCCTTCTCAATAAGGGGACCAGAAGCAGAACCACTGCAAAGCGGAGAGATCAATATCAAATAATGCCACACGGGGTGGAAAATGCCGCGAACAAATCTTTGAGATAACCCCAAGATTGCAAGATATGCAAGTCTTTTTTGTGTTTCCAATTGCAACACGTTGCCATAATGCGCTGTTTTGGCCTTCATCATGACAATCCCTCCTGAAATATAAGGGATTTCACCAATAAACAGCACAGCCCGTTTTTATCGCGCTTTTCGCCCCAAACCGCTCGGCGGCATGTCCGCAGGAATCTGCGGTTCTGCTTGGGCTTCTGCCGCTTCGCTCCAATCGTCAGACCAACCTGCAAGTTCAGCGTCTGAAGGCAGATCCGTCAGTCCTTTCGGAGGCTCCGGCATGGGGCCCGGTGAAGACTCTTCACTCATGAATTCGTCATTCGTCTGGAGCGTGCGTCCTGTTCGCTTTTCTGCCTGTGCCATCAGAGCCGCGGCGATTTCATCACGTCGAGAACGAGCTGACTGCACAGGAGCCGCAGCCGCCGGAGCAGAAACGCCCGCATTCAGAGGATGCACTCCCAACGCTCCGCCAGAAGGCAGAGGAGCCCCGAAACTCCCAAAGACGCGGGCGGCCCGTTCGGCAACAGCACTCGTTTGCGCTGAAGAGACCTGAGTGTCTTCAGACTTACCGGCAGATCTGGGCGGATGGGTGGCTGGGACGCCATTTCTCGCGGCAACAGCCGCGACAGAGGTCTGGGCAGCCGTCGGCTCCCGCACACTCAAAGCAGTTTTGGCTGCTTCATCCATTGCTGCCTTGCCGAACAAATGCTCCTGAAGCGCACGCACCTTAGGATTATTGGAATAGGCCACATCTGCACGCCCTTTTTCCGATTGCGCAAAAGCAGCCGTGCGAGACTGCTCCTCTGCTCGGCGGCGCCAGTCCTTTTCCTCTTCAGCCGCTTCTGAAATCAATGCTTCAATGTCTCGGCTTCGCTTCGCGAGCGGCTTCATTTTGGCAAGCGTATCCGCTGTGGCAGGTTCTTCGGAGAGCTTCAGAAGCCGGTCTTTAACCTGATCGAGTTCGAGCTCCAGAAAGCCGCGCTTCAATTCCAGCCGAGCCGCCTCCTGCGGCGTCTCGATGGTCATTTCTTCTGCAAGCAGTCTCGCATAGTGATCATAGTTGGGGGATTTTTCCAGACAAGCCAGCAGCGCGGCGGTATTCGTTACCGAACCGTCCTCGTGCGCGGCTGCACGCCAAACTTCGACAATACGCTGCGAGGATGCGCTTTCGCTCGTCACGAATTCATCTTCAATTTGCGGCGTGAAATCCGAGAGCAAAGCCGGATAGGCAAGGAAACACTGCAGCATGCGTTCTCGGACATCTTTAGCACGAACGCGGGGCTCAAAATAAGACTGCCGCCGAGGCTGCCAGCCGCGGCCATAACTGCCGGCTCCGCCCCAACGGCTGAAGCGGCCTGCGGCCGTTGGTCCGCTGTTCCAACGCTGTCCGGCCCGGCCAAAGTCCGTGCTGATATCCATAGGCGGAAGCACGGTTCGTTCCGGCGCGCCAGTATTCCACTCGCATTCGAGGTCTTCGAGCTGCAATCGAGCCAGTCGGGCAATCTCACGCATCAAAGCCAGTCTTAAGACTGGCGCCTGCTTCATCGAAAGGATCAGCGGTTTAGCTTCCGCTGTGAGTTTTACGCGTTCTTCAGCATAGGTGAGCGACTTTCCCTCAACGAGAAGGCTTTTTAAAAACTCCGTGAGCGGCAGCGCCTTTTCGATTTCACGTTCATAACCCTCAGCGCCCTCTGCCTTGATAAGACTGTCGGGGTCGTGTTCGGGCGGAAGCAGTACGAAGCGCGCAGCCTGTCCATCCTGAATCACTGGAAGCGCAGCCTCGAGCGCACGCCGAGCCGCCTTTCGGCCGGCGGAGTCCCCGTCAAATGAGAAATAAACCGTATCCGTAAGTTTGAAAAGCTTCTTGACGTGTTCGGGCGTAATAGAAGTACCGAGCGCAGCAACGGCTTCGCGAAAGCCCGCCTGTGAGAGCTGGATGACATCCATATAGCCCTCGCAGACAATCGCCCGGGCACGGTCAATGACAGCGCTTCGGCCTTCATAAAGACCGTAGAGTTCGCTGCCTTTGTGGTAAATAGGCGTTTCCGGGCTGTTCAGATACTTCGGCTGCTCGTCACCCTTCATCGTGCGTGCGCCGAATCCGATGACCAGCCCCTTGGGCGAGCGAATCGGAAACATAATGCGGCCGCGGAAGGCGTCGTAGCGCGAACCGTTCTTTTCGAGCACCAACCCTACTTCAAGCAGCTCTTTAGCGAGATATTTTTCGCCGGGGAAGATCGCCTGCAGACCGTGCCAGCCATCAGGAGAGAAGCCCAGACCGAAACGCAATGCCGTTTCGCCCGTAATCTCGCGCTGCTTTAAATAGTCAATCGCACGCGGCGTTGCCTTCAGTGTTTCGCTGTAGAAGTCCGCCGCTTCTTTCATGTATTCGCCGAGCGTCTTTGCGCGTGCACGCTCCTCCTGACGGTGCGGCGTGTTGTCTTCCGGCACCTGCATGCCGTAGATATCGGCCAAACGACGAACAGCCTCGGGGAACTCGAGGTGTTCAATGTCCATCAAAAAACCGATGGCATTGCCTGCTTTGCCGCAGCCGAAGCACTTAAAGATCTGCTTGGAGGGACTGACGGAAAAGGACGGCGTCTTTTCTTTGTGAAACGGACAGCACGCCATGAAGTTGCGTCCGCTCTTCTTGAGGGTCACATAACGGCCGATCACATCAACGATGTCGGCACGCTCAAGCAGACTGGAGATGAAGCCCTCAGGAATCATGAAAATTCAACAGTAAAGAAGATGTCGAGAAAATCAGACTTGCTGATCAGGAGCGCATTGTCACAGCTCCGATGCAACAAGATATCCCACTTCATCCAAAGATAAAAGAAAAGCCCTGGGTTTAACCAGGGCCCCTCTTTTGACTGCCCGCAGACAGTCCGATATGTGCCGCCGACGACAGAGGTCGATGAATCTCCGTCTTCGGCTGCGCGGCCTTTTAGGACGCTTTGGACTTAGGCAGTCAGGCGAGCCTTGACCAGTGCAGAGACCTTGCCGAGATCGGCGCGGCCTGCAACCTTAGCCTTGACGGCTCCCATCACCTTGCCCATTGCGGCCATGCCGGAAAGACCAGACTGAGCAATAGCTTCGTCGATGATTGCCCCGATTTCCTCATCGGAAAGCTGCTTGGGGAGATATCCCGAAAGCACATCAATTTCAGCCTGCTCTTTTTGAGCGAGGTCTTCACGGCCGCCCGCACGATACTGCTGGATCGAGTCGCGGCGCTGCTTGACCATCTTGGCAATCACTTCCGTGACCTGCGCATCCGTCGCCTCGATCTTTTCATCGATTTCTCGCTGCTTCACTGCGGCAAGAAGGAGACGAATCGTGCTCAGACGGTCGGCATCATGCGCACGCATGGCGGCCTTCATATCTTCGCGGATTCTCTCTTTAATCATCACCATCCTTGAGCGATATCTAGGAGTTAAGCACCAACAGAAAACTTCTGCTGGGCGAGGAAGAAGCGATTAGTAGAGCTTCTTCGGGAGCATCATGCTGCGCAGGCGCTTGTAATGGCGCTTGACCGCGGCAGCCTTCTTGCGCTTACGTTCTGCGGTGGGCTTTTCATAGAATTCGCGCGCACGGAGTTCGGTCAGCAGGCCGGACTTTTCGATGGTGCGCTTAAAGCGGCGCAGGGCGACTTCGAAGGGTTCGTTCTCTTTAACGCGGATAGTAGGCATTCGACACCTAGTTGTGATGACCCGGAAATGTATGAAAAATCTTGAGCTGCGTCTGGTTCCGGGGCAAGATGCAGCCAAGTCGAAGCGCGAATTTTCTCATGTTTGGACAGGAGATTCAACGCTTTGAGGCGATTTTTTCCAGTTTTTATTTTGTTAGACGTGCCGAACCCCAATTGCACCTATCCGGACAGCTCTTAAGATGAATGGGATCGCTCTGTCGCCTCTGACCATGATTCGTCTGCCTTTTCTTTTAGGATTTTTTCTGCTCCTGACCGGTTCAGCCCCCTTGGCGGATGCAGCCTCATCGGGTCAAGAACAAGGAGACGCTGCCGTTGTCCGTATTGGCATTCAAGAGACGCTTGATCCGGAATTCTTTGTCGACACCCTAGGGCCGACAATGCGGCATCTGCGCAAAAGCTTTCCGCATCTCCGACTGCATGCCGAAACCTTTTCGATAGCGGGGCTGTCACAGGCCATCCAAACAAAATCCATCAGCTTTTTCATAGCCGACAGCGGATTATTCACTTTCCTGGCCTCTACCGAACATGCAGACGATTTAGCAACAAGGCAAAACCGCTTTAGTTCTGATCCGGCCAAAAGCACCGGCGCGGTGCTTTTTGTTCGTGCTGACCGCAATGACCTTCAGACGCTTAGCGATCTGCGCGGCCGCAAAATTGCCGCGCAGAATCCCAATGACTTCACCTCTTGGCTTACCTTTCAAGGCGAACTCGTTCGAGCGGGATTTGATCCTAAAAAATTTTGGGGCGCAGAACTATTCACCGAATATGAATATCCCAATGTTCTCGACAGCGTCTCGGCAGGGGAAACGGATGCAGGCCTCTTGGCAGCCTGCGCCTTGGAGGAACAAACGGCGCAGCACGGCTATCGCCTCGAGGACTTTCGTGTACTCCATGAGCAAACCAGCAATGCCTTGCGCTGCCGCCGTTCAACGGCACTGTATCCCGGTCCCGTTTTCGCCTCGCTTCCCCATGCGGACCCGGCATTGACCAAGCAGATTACTTTGGCGCTGCTCACTGAGCCGCCGTCCGAAAACGGCAGCGCCTGGGGCATCAGCACTGACAACAGCGAGGCACTCAACCTCTATAAGCTTTTAAAAACAGGGCCTTACTCCTATCTCAATGACACCAATTGGTCCGCATTGTGGGCGAATTATCAAGAATGGATCTTTGCCGCATTCGGACTCCTCATGCTTTTGATCATTCACACGCTTCGAGTGGACCGCTTGGTTGAGCGGCGTACAGCAGAACTTCAGGCCTCGATGGCTGAACGCGATGCGCTCGAGAAAGCCAATCAAGCAAATGCACAGATGCTCGCGCAAATGGAGCGTGCCGGCATCGTCGCGCAGCTTTCTTCCATGGTGGCGCACGAACTGCGTCAGCCGCTGATGTCGATTATGAATTTCGTCGGCGGCCTCAGCCTGTACATGAGAAAAACTTATCCGGCCGATCCGGTTGTTGCCCAGACCGCCGATGTCATTGTCGAAGAAGCGGAACGCGCCTCAGCGATCGTGGACCGTGTCCGCGGTTACGATAAAACGGCGCATGCGCAAAAAATTCCGATTGCCGCCAAAGATCTGATTGCCTCCGCGGTCCGCGCCTTCAGCCATTCGGCTTTATCAAGCGGCGTCACCGTCCGCACGGACTGCCGTACCAATGGATGCGTTTTGGGAGATCCCCTCGAGCTCACATTGGTCATTCTCAATTTCCTCAAGAACGCCGCAGAAGCCATGGCGGATGCTTCCGAGAAGGTCATTCACTTGTCTGCCCAGCAGTCTGACGGCGACATTGTTTTTAGGGTTCGCGACTATGGCCCTCCGTTAACGAACGAAATCTTCGAAGCGCTCTCTCACCCGACCGTCAGTCACAAGCCTCACGGTTTAGGACTTGGACTGAGCCTCGCCAAAAGCATTGCCGAACGGCACCGCGGGCACATTGATTTTGTGCGTGCTCAGCCCAACGGCCTGGTGGCCGTGCTCGAGCTGCCTTGCCTTTCCAATACCAGTCTCAGTGAGGCACTCCAAGATAGCGGACAAAGGAAAACGCATCATGAGTAACGAATTGCTCGATCCCAGACTGCCGCCGTTGGTGCGCATTGTTGACGATGACGATCGAGTGCGCCAATCCGAAGCCTTCGTTTTGCGCCTGGAAGGATTCGATGTGCGTGAATACAGCAGTGCAGAAGACTTTCTTCACTTTGATGATGTGTCTCGTGCCGGCTGCATTGTGCTCGATATCCGCATGCCTGGCATGAATGGTCTGGAACTGCAGTCAGAACTGCTCCGAACAGGCCGATCACTGCCCATTCTTTTCCTGACGGGCCATGGTGACGTCGCCATGGCCGTTGACGCGCTAAAGCGCGGTGCCGCTGACTTCATTCAAAAACCCGTCAAAGCCGAGCGCCTAGCCGCCCTGACGCATGAGCTCGTTGCCTGGCATCAGCAATACACCCAGCGGCTTACTCAGCGTCGTCACGCCATTGAAAAACTCAAAGCACTCACCCCCAAGGAATTGGAAGTTTGCCGCTTAGCTGCTTCCGGGCTCTCGAATAAAGCGATTGCAAAAGAGCTTGGCATTGCAGAGCAAACCGTACGCATCCACCGATGGAGTGCCGCTAAAAAACTCGGCGGCAGCAGCGCCGTGGCATTCAGCCGTGCTATTGCTGCCGCAGAATCTGAATCCGATACAGATCATCCGCTCTTTCGTCATCCAAACGACTCCACTATCCAGAAGGAAAATTCATGATGCGGCGGTTTTCTCGCAGGATGTTTGGCAGCCTTCTCCTTTCAGCGCTGGCAGTTCCTGCCCTTCAGGCAGCGCAGCGCGTCTGGGATGTCATTGTGGTCGGCGCAGGCGGCGCAGGGCTCTCCGCGGCTGTGAGTGCCGCTGAGGCTGGCGCAAAAGTGCTGCTGCTCGAGAAGATGCCGCATATCGGCGGCAATACCCGAATTTCGGGCGGATTTTATTCCTGTGTTGATTGGGTTCGGCAAAAGCGGCAAGGCATTGAAGACAGTGAGCAGCTCTTTTTGTCGCAGATGCTCGAGAGCGGCGGCGGTCACGCCAACCCCAAACTCGCTGCCATTTTGGTACACAACGCCACGCCTGCCCTAAAGTGGCTAGAGAAACTGGGCATGCGCTTCCAGCCTACCGTTTCTGAAGCATATGGCTCTCGCTGGCCGCGCAGCCATAAACCCTTGATGCCTAACGGCGAAGGTTATATCCGGACACTTTCCACAGCTGCCGTCAAACTCGGCGTAATCATTAAAACAAGCACCCCCGTTACGACGTTGCTGACCGATAACGACGGTCGAGTCTGCGGCGTACAAATCGCGGAAAACAATATCCGAAAAAATATTTTTTCTAAACGAGGCGTCATTGTTGCAAGCGGCGGTTTCGGTGCCAATCCCGCCATGATTGCCCACTATGCCCCGCAATTTTCGGGACTCACGACCAACAATATGCCGGGCTCGACGGGCGAGATGCTGCTCGCCGCTCAAAAAGCCGGAGCAGAGCTTGTCGATATGGGGGATGTGCTCTGCAATCCTGGGCTTCCTCCAGGCCGAGTCATGCGGGCACGTTTCCATATGCTCGTCGATCAATTCATCCTTGTTGACCAAACCGGGCGCCGCTTCATCCGAGAGGACGCCAGCCGAGCCGCCGTCACACGGGCCATATTGGCGCTGCCGGGCAAAGTTGCCTACACCATAATCGATTCCAAAGGCATGAAAAACCTAAGCATCCTCATGCAAAAGGAAGCTGTGCTTGCGGTCGAATCCGGAGACGCGTGGACTGCAGACACCATTGAGGACCTAGCTCGCTTAATGAAACTTCCTGCCGCGAATCTGCAGGCCACCATCGACGACTACAACACCGGCATGAAGACGGGTCAGGATCCTTTAGGAAAAGTCGCGCCTCGCGGTGACTTTTCGCTCGATCATCCGCCCTACTGGGCCTGCTTTGCAGGCATGAGCATTCATTACACCATGGGGGGCATCCGCATTAATGAGTTTGCTCAGGCGCTGCGCGCTGACGGCCGACCCGTAGCAGGCCTGTGGGCGGCCGGAGAGGCAACCGGCGGCATTCACGGAAAAGAGCGGCTAGGCGGAAACGGCATCAACGATGCCGTTGTGTTTGGGCGCATTGCAGGTCAACAAGCCGCCAGAAATTTATAAAACATTTGTTTAAAGACTCAGCCCCTGAAGACAATCGAGAATCCCTTTTAGCTTATGACGAGCAGAGATGGACCGCTTTCTGCTCTCTTCCTCTTGCAATGCTTTAAAGGATTCCGCCATGGCTTTTCCCCTCAACCGCCGTCAGCTGCTCGGCGCCGGCCTTGCCGCTGCTATTCCATCCGCACACGCCTTCATTCCAGTCAAAGCCCCTCAAAAATGGGACGAGACTGTCGACGTGCTCTGTGTCGGCACCGGCTTTTCCGGGCTGGCAGCCGCTATTGAAGCTCACAATGCCGGCGCCTCCGTCCTTGTCATCGACAAAATGGCGCTTCCGGGCGGAAACTCTATCCTCGCTGCCGGCGGTTTTGCCGCCCCCGGCAATGACATGCAGAAGAAGGCTGGCATCAAAGACAGCCCGGAACTGCTGCTTGCAGATATGCTCCGTGCCGGCGGCCATCTAAATCATGTGGAGTGCGCAAAGGTCGTCGCCTACGGTGCCTACGACACATACCGCTGGGCCACGGACTATCTCGGCGTGAAATGGGATCGGCTTGGCTTTCAGGGCGGCCATTCAGTCGCACGCTCCTGCAGCTTTATGAACGGCACCGGAGCCGACATCATCGGCCCGATGCTCACGAAGCTATCCGCACTGAAGGTTCCTGTACGTCTGCGCACGAAGCTCCTCAACTTTGTAACCAATGACAGCGGTGCTGTCATTGGCGTTGAGGTCCGGGCCAACTATCAATTCCCCAAGGAAGAGACGGGAGAAACCAAGTTCATTCGTGTTAAACGCGGTGTTGTGCTCGCCACCGGCGGCTTTTCGCAAAATGTGCAGATGCGCACAATGCACGACCCGCGCCTTACGGCCGCTCTGGATTCGACAAACAGCCCGGCCGCGACGGGTGAAGGTCTTCAGGCCGCGCAGCGCGTGGGAGCCGGCACTTGTTTGATGGATTGGATTCAGCTGGGTCCTTGGACGAGCCCTGATGAAAAGGGTTTCGGGGTCTGCCCGAAGTTTGTCGAAGCCTCTGTCGGCTACGGTCTCATGATTGACCCGAAAACCGGCAAGCGCTTTATCAATGAAACCGGCAATCGGAAGGTCAGAGCCGACGCCATTTTGGCCATCGGTCACCCGGCAATCATTCTGATTTCCGAAACCAACATGAAAAAGCACGTGCCCATGTCGACAGTCAAAGCAGGGCTTGACAATGGCTCCATCAAGCGCTTTGCCTCGCTCGAAGAGCTTGCTCAAAGCTACGGCATAGACCCCAAGCTGCTCAAAGAAAGCGTTGACCGTTGGAACGACGCCATCGCAAAGAAGACTGATCCCGATTTCAAGGCGAAGATCTTCGACGATACCGAAGCCAATGAAGGAACTTTCTTTGCCTGCCGTCTCTGGCCGCGCGTTCACTACTGCATGGGCGGACTCACTATTAATGCCAAAGCTGAGGTGATCGATACCGACTTCAATATTCTTCCGGGACTCTTTGCGGCCGGAGAGGTATGCGGCGGCGTACACGGAATGGTTCGCCTAGGCACCGTTTCGATCGCCGACTGTATCGTTTATGGCCGCGTCGCCGGCAAAGCAGCGGCAAATCGCAAGGCGTAACCCTTTTAAGCTTGATGATTCGGGCGTCTGTCCCCCGATTTTGGGCGCCTGAATCGTCAAGCTTTCATATTAAACGCACAAAAACAGGGCATTTTGCTGAGAAAAAGCAATCTTCCGCACCATATTGCGGCAATCAGTAAGGGGTTTTTACCTACCTCTATAACATATGCACCCTACCCTCCGTGCCATTAGGCAGAAATCATTCAACTCATTGTTTTATTGAGAAGTTGAGGCATTATGATGAGCGGTAGGAAGGAACCACGCCTTTCTTTTTCCAAGGCTGATACTCATAAAGAAATAACCGATCAGCCCGCTTATCTTTTCATTTTTCGGAGAATGAAAAAATGCTGACTCGCAAGCTTTCTGCAGAAACGCCTGAACTCTCTTCAGTTGCCGCTGAATGCCGCCGCACCGGCGAACCGGTGTGCGTCACCGAAAACGGCCGTCCGGCTTTCGTCATGATGGACATGGCTTCCTTTGAAGCCCGTGAAGCGCGGCTTTCAGCGCGTGAAGCCGCTCTGGCCATGACTTCAGCCAAGGCCACTCAGGCTGCCGCAGCCAACGGTACGCTCCTTGCCATGGGGGTCGTGGCTGCAGGCTGATTTGTTTAGTTTCCTGCTGAACAAACATTCAAACGGCTGGTCGGCAGATCAGCCGTTTTCTTATGCTGCCGAAGGAAGAAATCTCGATCCGCCTTGACGTTGTCGGGTGCTGCGGCGGACAATTGCGCGGACTTTTTCGGATCGAATACCCATGATTGTTCTCGGCATTGAATCCTCCTGCGATGAAACCGGCGCAGCGCTCATCTCCGACACGAAGGGCCTGCTTGCAGATGCGCTCCATACTCAGATTGATATGCACCGCGCCTATGGCGGCGTCGTGCCGGAACTTGCGAGCCGCGACCACATTCGCCGCGTCATAGCGCTGACCGACGAAGTGCTTTACAAAGCGAACCTCAAACGTTCAGACATCTCCGCCATTGCCGTGACGGAGGGACCTGGCCTTGCCGGCGCGCTGCTGGCAGGCAATGCAGTCGCGCACGCTATGGGATTTGGGCTGGGCATTCCCGTCATCGGCGTACACCACTTGGAAGGGCATCTTTTAGCTGCGCGCTTGGCCGATCCCGCCCCGCAGTTTCCTTTCCTTGCACTGCTTGTCTCCGGAGGGCACACCCAAATCCTCAAGGTAGCCTCCTTCGGCAGCTATGAACTGCTCGGAGAAACATTGGACGATGCGGCCGGTGAAGCTTTCGACAAAACCGCGCAGCTGCTCGATCTCCCTTACCCCGGCGGTCCTGCCGTTTCCGCCTTAGCAGAAAAGGGGACGTCCGGCGCGATTGAACTCGCCCGCCCGATGATTCATGCCCCTAATCTGTCGATGAGTTTTTCGGGGCTTAAAACCTCTGTCCTGACCGCGGTGCGCTCGGCACCAAATCCCAAGGACGAACAGTTCCGTGCCGATCTTGCCCGCGGCTTTGTGGATGCTATAGTGGATGTTCTGGCTGCTAAACTCGTTCGAGCCATTAAGATGACCCGCCTCAACAATGTCGTCGTAGCAGGC
>CDYK01023182.1_pt1 | contig 11478 bp, 9 predicted proteins | sample 554841 | NCBI WGS metagenome assembly CDYK01 (sample SAMEA3182102, study PRJEB8094) | gut metagenome | biome: human; feature: gut; material: Stool; isolation source: human stools | place: Canada | collected 2013-02-18
CATGATGTTCATAATGCCGATACCGCCGACGAGGAGACTCACTCCTGCCACCGCAGCCAGCAAGGTCGTCATAATCTGAGTAGTAGAAGCCACTTTTGCCGCAATTTCTGCCGTATCCATGATTTGGAAGTTATCGTCATCACCTGACGAAAGGGAGCGACGCTCACGCATCAAATCCTTAACTGCAGTCTTCAAACGCTCTCTGTCACTATCCGCATTGATGCGAATAAGGAGTGCCGACACCCGGTTGTCACCGAGAATGCGACGCTGCACTGACTTCAGCGGCATGACGAGCAGATCGTCCTGATCTCCCCCCATGGCAGCCGTTCCCTTGGTCTTTAGCAATCCGATCACGCGGCAGGAGAAGCCGCCGGTTCGAATCTGCCGGCCAACAACATTTTGCGTTGTACCAAACAATTCATTTGCTACAGTCGATCCAATGACACAAACCGCGCTGCCCGCTCGTTCTTCGGCCTCCTCAAAATTACGGCCATCTTCAAACGTCCGGTTGTCAATCGTAAAGTAATCCGTATTGGTGCCGACCACGCTCGTCTGCCAATTCCGTCCGTTGGCAACGACAGTCATTGACTTGGAGACCTGCGGCGCTACTGCCTCAATACCGGCAAGCTGAGTGCGCAGTGCTGTCACGTCATCAAGACGAAAGTTCGGTGCCCCTACTTTCTGCCCGGGCCCCAAACGCATGCCTGGCCGAAGCATCAGCTGGTTGTTGCCGAAGGATTCAATTTCCGTTTTGATGGCAGTAGATGCGCCATTGCCAATCGTCACCATCGTAATGACGGCAGCCACACCGATCACAACCCCCAAGACGGTCAGGAGACTGCGTAGCGGATTGCGCCAGATCTGACGAATAGCCAGAAGAAATGCATTCCAAATCACATTGATTCTCCCTTGAAGTCAAGCTTGGCTCCATGGTCATCGTCCACCAGTTTGCCGTCCTTAAAGAGAATGTGTCGCCTTGCGAATGCCGCCATATCAGGTTCGTGCGTAACGAGAGCGATCGTGATGTCCTCTTCTTCATTGAGATCTCTGAGGAGCTTCATAATCTCGATGCTGCGCGAACTGTCAAGACTGCCCGTCGGTTCGTCAGCAAGCAGTAGCTTCGGCTTGATGACAATCGCTCGGGCGATTGCTACGCGCTGCTGTTGACCGCCGGAGAGTTCTGCCGGCGTATGGTGTGCCCACTCAAGGAGCCCAACGCGCTCGAGCGCTGCAGCCGCTAAACGTTGACGATCGGCACGCTTCAATCCTCGGTAAAGCAGCGGCAGTTCAACGTTTTCCATTGCCGTTGTGCGCGGCAGGAGATTGAATCCTTGAAAAACAAAACCAATCCACCGACGGCGCAGTAGTGCTCGTTCATCATTTGTCAGGTTCTCAACATGCACGCCGTCAAAGAGGTACTCGCCCCACGATGGACGATCAAGCGCGCCAACGATATTCATCGCTGTCGACTTGCCCGAGCCGGACGGCCCCATAATGGCGACAAATTCGCCTTGCTGAATCTGCAGATCAATGTGATGCAAGGCGACAAAGGCCGCTTCACCGGTACCGTATCGCTTGCCGATGCCGCGAAATTCAATGAGCGGTGTTTCACTCATGACGGTCTCCTCAAGACTTAGCGCGCTGCTGATCGACAACTACCTGATCGCCATCTTGGAGGTCACCAGAAATCACTTCTGTGCGCGTACCGTCAGTAAGACCGGTCTTGATGCTGACCGGAACAGCATCTCCATTTCGCAAGATGTACACCGTTCGTTCACGGACACTCTGTGAAGCGGAAATATCTTCCTTAACACGTTTTGAGCTGCCGTTATGCGGTCCTCTGGGCATAAACATGGTGGCCGCGCTTCCAGAAAAATCCTGTACGGCAGAAGTGCGCGGCGTAAAACGCAACGCTGAATTCGGCACGAGCAGCACGTTTCGACGCTCCGCGGTCGTCACGGTTGCAGAAGCCGTCATCCCTGGGCGCAGCAACAGGTCGGCATTATCAACATTGAGATAAGTCGTATATGTCACAACGTTTTCCGTCGTTGTCGCTCCGTATGCCACCTTTGTCAGCGTTGCCGGGAAACGTTTATCCGGATAGGCACTAACCGTAAAGTAGGCTTTCTGTCCAGATTGAATGCTTCCAATGTCGGCCTCGTCCACATTTACCTTGAGTTCAAGTTCACGCAGATCAGTCGCTAGCGACAGCAGCTCCACAGCTTGCAAACTGGCGGCTACAGCGTAACCCGGTTCAACCGAACGAGCGAGAACCACACCGTCAATAGGCGACTTAATGTTGGCCTTTGAACGATCCGTCTCCGCTGTCTCGAGCGCCGCTTGTGCATCCGCAATAGTAGCTTTAGCAACCTCTACAGCGGCCTTAGCCGTAGCTACTGCAGCCTCCTGAGCATCCAGATCCGTTCGAGACGGCATCTTGCCGCCTGAAAGTTTATTGAGCTCCTTGAGGCGCTTATCCTTCACCTGAGCTTCCTTAAGCGTTGCTTTGCTCTCCGCGAGCTTAGCTTCAGCGCTTGCTAATGAAGCACGAGCGCTTGCCACTTTGGAATCAAGATTGCGGGTATCGAGTTCAATGAGCACTTGATCGGTTTTGATCTCATCATTGACGTCAACATTGACTTTACGAACAATGCCGGACAGTTCAGAGCCAAGCGTTACAGTGCGAATTGGATTAAGCGTACCGTCTGCTGAAACGGTTACATCCAGATTGCCTGTCTTAGCGGTCTGTGTCACATAGTTCGCTTTAGGTCCCTGTTGCTGTCCAAGCCACCAATACCATCCACCGCCAGCCGCGAGAGCCAAAACGACAGCCGCCGGCACTGCGCGCACATACCAGGGGCGCTTTCTTTCGCCAAGCAGCTCTGCAACCGCAGCCTTGCTGTTTTCATTTTTCTTTGCGTCAGTCATCGCAATTCCTTTACTTATTTGCCCGCAGCGGTCGGCGCAGCAGATTTACCAACACTTTGATTGACAGCCCAATCTCCACCGAGCGCGCGATAAAGCGTGATGTAGCTGTTGGCTCGGTCTGCACGATTGTTCAATTCGCTTTCGCGTGCAGAAAGAAGCGATCGCTGTGTTGAGAGGAGCATCGTGTATTCGCCAATACCAGCTCCATATTCATCACGAGCAAGCTTTTCTGCCGTACGGGCATGAGATACAGCCCGCTCAAGGTCGCCCTTTCGATATTCAGCACTGCGGATGGACGTTAGGGCATTGTCTGTTTCCTCCAATGCCGACAATAGTGTTGAACGATAGGACGCCACTGCACTCTGAAGATTCGACGCGGCCGTTTCCTCTCCGGCAATAAGGTTCCCCCAATTGAGAATCGGCATTGCCAGCGCCGCAGCCAAACCGGCGACCCCAGTTCCAGACGCCCCTAAAGCACTCACTGCCGCTGCTGTCGTACCAATATTTCCGGAAAGCGAAAGCGTAGGGAAAAAATCGCTTTTAGCACTTTTTAAATTTTTTACCGCTGCTTCTGCTGTCGCTTTAGCGGCACGTACATCGGGACGCTGCTCAATCAGTTCAGCAGGCATCGACACCGCGCCCCCCATCGGCGGCACCGGAATGATGCCCGTTGGTTCCAGTCCTAACTCATCAACTGGGCAACCCGTAAGACGCATCAGTGCATTCCTATACTGAATGATGTTTTTTTCAAGCGTTGGAATTTGTGCGCGGGAAGACGCCACCTGCATCAGGGCATCTTCAGCCTCAGAAGCCGAGCCAGTGCCAGCCTGAAACTGCCATTGCGCCGTTTCGGCGGTTTCGAGATAGGTTTCCAATGACGCCTTTGTTACGGCAAGACTGGCCTCAGCTGCACGCAGATTGACATAAGCCTCAGCTGTTGCCGCCGCTGTTGCTGCGCGGACATCTTCAAGCGTATAGGCCGAAGCCATGGCCTTGAGCGTTGCTGCATCAGCCTGCCAAAATTCGCTTCCGGCCAGATTGAGCGAGAGGCCGCCACTCACTTCTGCCGAAACACTATTTCGCCCCGTACCGTCGGCATGATTGCGGCTGCCGTTGAGTCCAAGACTCGCCGTAGGCCAGAGTGCAGCATTGGCAGAAGTTACGCTCGCATGAGCGGCACGAAGATTAGCGGCTGCAGTCTCTATATCCGGATTCGCCGCAAGAGCTTTGGTGATTAACTCCACGAGCACCGGATCCTCCCAGCGAACCCAAAAATCCTGCCAAGCAGCAATACGGCCTGCCGGAAGCGTTGAAGCCGTCCATTGCTGAGGTGCAGCATCGGAGAGTAATCGGGAATAATCCGGAGACTGAACTGCACAACCTGTACTCGTAAGAATGACCGCACAGGCCAGCGGAATAAACCGCAGTTTTGTTTTCATTTAATTGAAATCTCCGTGCTTATGGGATGTTGACGGAACATCATTTGCTGTTGTCTGCATTTTTGCGGACGGCCGCCTAGCGAATACTGAGGAGATGGGGCCGTTCTATGTTAAGAAACGTCAAGAATCCACAAACTCCTGTTTTTGAATTTCGACACTCCTTCACCGATCCCATCGTGCTTGACTGCGCTTTTGTTAAGATTACGGATGATATTGTTCTATATCATTTAATTTCCGATGCTTAAGAACCCCCGCCGCCTTCTCATCATTGATGACGATGTCGACTTCGTCACCTTGCTCGTTGACTACTTCACGCTGGAAGGCTTCGATACTGTCCCTGCGCACAACGGCCCTGAAGGGCTTGCTCATCTTGCGCGCGAACCATTCGATCTGGTCGTTCTCGACGTGATGATGCCTGGCATGAGCGGCGTGGAAGTACTCAAAAAGATGCGGGAGAAGTCGCACATACCCGTTTTAATGCTTACTGCCCGCGGCGACCCGGTCGATCGCATTGTAGGGTTGGAGCTCGGAGCGGACGATTATGTGCAAAAACCCTGTCCGCCACGAGAACTAGTCGCGCGCATCAACGCCATCCTGCGTCGTTCCGCCACCGCCTGGGCGGCTGCCGCCCCGGTTATTGTGGGCCCCGTCACAATCGATCCTGCACAGCGTTCTGTGAACTCTGCTGCCGGTCCAATTGCCCTGACAGGAACGGAATTTTCGCTCTTTGAACTGCTTGCTCGACATGCTGGCACACCAGTTCCTAAGGAAGAGATTTACCCCAAAGTACTTGGCCGCCCAATGGGGCCTTATGATCGTGCAATCGATGTACATGTATCCGCCATTCGGCATAAAGTTTCGGCCGTTATTGGAAAAAAGATTGCCATTGAATCTATTCGGGGCGTTGGCTACCAACTCGTCATACATCCTGACGCCTGAAAATTAAGCGCACCTATCCAAACAAAAAACGACATTCCGCACTTTGCTGGGAATGTCGTTTTTTTGTTATGCAAGATCAGAATCGTTTGCACAGACATTTGTATACAAACGGATGAACAACTCTGCCTGCGGCTGTGAGGCCCGCATAAAACTGTAGCCGCACAATTTATTAGTATCGCTCAGTGCTGATCCTCTGGCGATTATTTGTTCGCCTTGCGCGATCCAAGTCAATACTGTCTGGGCTTTCCAAAGGTCTGTTGAGCGTACGGCGCACAATGTTTTCTGTCTTTCGACAAAACAACAGCATAAGAAAAAAGGGGTTCAGCATGAGCAACTATGCCACCGAGAATCTTCGTACTCTAGCCCTGGTCGGGCACGGTTCCTGCGGGAAGACCACTCTCATCGAGGCCATGCTCTACCGCGCCGGCATGATCCCCGAAATGGGCAGCATTCAACGCGGCACAACAATGTGCGATAACGATCTTCTGGAAAAAGAAGTCGGACATTCAATCCGTCTTGCCGTCGCGCACATTGATACGGCGATGACCGATCTCACGCCGGTTCGCATCCACATTCTCGACACCCCGGGGTATCCGGACTACCTTGGTCAGGACATGTCTGCGCTTGACGCCGTCAAATCCGTCTGCGCTGTCATTGATCCTACGAAAGGACCAGAGCTCCTAACGCGCCGCCTCATGGCTATGGCCAAAGAACGCGGATTGTGCCGCATGATTGTCATCAATCACATGGACGATCCAGAGGCTGATCTTGAAAAATGTTTGCGTGAACTTCAGGAAACCTGGGGACCGGGGGTGCTGCCTATTAATCTCCCGACACGCAACCGTACGCATGTCATTGACTGTTTTGACCGCGAAGACGGCGACAGCGACATCATGACGGTTGATGATGTGCACCGCGCTTTCATTGAACGCGTCGTTGAGGAAGACGATGAAATGCTCGAGCGTTATCTGGAGGAAGGCAGCATTGACCCACGCGCCCTCCACCCGCTCGTCACCAAGGCATTGCGTGAAGGACACGTCATTCCTGTCTGCTTCTGTTCCGCGAAGAAACTGATCGGTATTCGTGATTTCATGAAAGTAATCATTCGCCACCTGCCGAGCCCAGCAGAGGCAAATGATGCGCTGTTCATCAAACGCGACGGCACGCCATTTAAAACCTACCCAGACAAGAATTTGCCGCTCATTGCTCAGGTCTTCAAAATCGTCAACGACCCCTTCATTGGCAAAATCGGCATCTTCCGTGTGCATCAAGGCACACTCAAGAAGGACGATGTCATTTACGTCGATGACAATAAGCGTGCTATCAAAGCTCCGCGCCCACTCATTCTCCAGGGCAAGCACACACAGGAAACTGATTTCCTCAGCCCCGGCGACATTGGTGCCATTGCTAAAGTCGATGAAGTCAATTACGGCTCCGTCATCCATGGTGATCCGCTCGACAGCGGCGTACGCATGCGGCCCATCAACTTCCCACGCCCCATGTACGGCCTGGCGATTCGTCCGGCGCGCCGCGGCGATGAAAGCCGCATGAACGAAGTGCTCGCCAAGATGCAGTCCGAAGATCCAACAATGAGCGTGGAACATGATCCCGTGCTCAATGAAACGGTAATCCGCGGACTAACTGACATGCATGTTCGCTCCATCCTGAACCGTATGCGCACGAACTTTAAGCTCGAAGTCGAAACCTCGGTGCCGTCGATTCCGTACCGGGAAACGATCAGTGCACCTGCCGAAGGTCACGCCCGCCATAAAAAACAAACGGGCGGTGCCGGTCAGTTCGGTGAAGTGTATCTGCGCGTTGAACCGCTGCCTCGCGGCAAGGGGTTTGAGTTTGTTGATCAGGTCAAGGGCGGCGTCATTCCCTACAACCTCATCCCTGCCGTTGAAAAAGGCGTGCGTGAGGTACTTTCGCAAGGGTTTGTGGCAGGCTACCCCATCGAAGACGTCCGTGTCGTGGTTTATGACGGCAAGAGCCACCCCGTCGACTCCAAAGAAGTTGCCTTCGTGGCTGCTGGCCGTAAGGCCTTCCTTGATGCACTGAGCAAAGCCTCACCCCAAATTCTGGAACCCATCGTTGCAGTGGAAGTGAGTGCACCTGAGTCTTATATGGGTGACATTGCCGGAGACCTCGCTAGCCGCCGTGGACAGGTAACCAACACCGAAGGTCTCCCGGGAGGAGCAATTCAGGTCATGGCGCTCGTTCCATTAGCAGAGCTTGAAAACTACGCTACGCGTCTGCATGCACTCACGCAGGGCACCGGCGCATGGAGTATGGAACTCGCAAGCTATCAGCCGGTTCCGGCAGCCAAACAGGCCGAACTTGCAAGCCACTATCAGCGTAAAGAAGAGGAATGATGGTCTAGAACGCTCTAAGAGCACTTGAACCTGGATTCCACCAGAGGCCGTCTTCGTGAAGACGGCCTCTTTCTGTCCGGTCAAGTACAGTTGCCATTTCTGTTCATCCTACGGCATGCCTTGACGGCCTCTCCTTTCTATAATGCGCCGTCACGAAACTAAATTTGCTCTCACCTCAAAAGAAGAGCCCCAAAAAAATGCCGATCTACGCCTACAAATGCACCAACTGCGGATTTGAAAAAGACTATCTGCAGAAGATGAGCGACAAGCCGATCACGAAATGCCCTAAGTGCGGCCAGGATACGATGAAGAAAGAGCTTTCAGCGCCTGGATTCGAATTGAAGGGTACTGGTTGGGCGGCCACAGATTTTAACGGCGGCCCAAAGGCCGTCCCTGCCGCTCATGTTCACGGCGACAAATAGTTCATCCGTATGCCGACCTATTGAATGCTACAAAGACCGCGCCGTCCTCATCGGGCTGCGCGGTTTTTCCTTTCTCGCAATTCATTGATATTGACGACGCTATGTTCAAGAAATTCTTTTCTGCCGGCCTTTTGGTCTGGGTGCCGCTTGCCATCACGTTCTGGGCACTTGAGTCGATCATCCGTTGGTCAGATTCACTCGTGCAGCTCCTGCCGCCGGAGTTTCGGCCCGATGCGCTGATTGGCTTTCACATCCCGGGAATTGGTCTTGTGCTTGCTATCGCACTGATTCTGGTTACCGGCATTTTTGCCGCTAATGTCATCGGACGCTGGGTTGTAGCCCGTTGGGAAAAACTGCTTGAAAAAATTCCTTTAGTTCGTCCCATCTATTCGGGCGTTAAGCAGATTATGGAAACCGTGCTCTCTAACCGCACAGAGAGCTTCAAGGAAGTCGTCCTCATTGAGTTCCCCAAAAAGGATTGTTGGACATACGGCTTTATCGTCTCAACACCAGGACGCGCTGCAGCAGCCGAAACGGGTTATGACGATGTGGTTACCGTATTTGTACCCACCGCACCGAACCCGACCTCGGGCTACGTGCTCATGGCACCGCGCTCACAACTTAAGCGCTCGCGTGTATCTATCGAAGATGCCTTTAAATTCCATGTGTCGTTGGGTGTTATGTCACCCAAATCGCTTGAGGCTCAGTCCGCCGTCTTTCAGGTGCAGAAGGACTCCGACCGTCCGGCGATCTAACCAGGCAGTCAAAAAGGTGTCAACGTCATTTTGGGTGAAATCCTCATAACACCTTGATCCAAATTCGCGTCACGCAGCGTTCATCGCCCTCCAAAACAGTTCCGCACGCCATTGGCCCCGTTTGTAGCGCCCGATGGCGCTAAACTTGTGACCTAAAAGCGTGCACCGCTATGGGATGTTCTGACTTTGTCTTCAGTGACACCATGAATATGCGTGCAGGCAGAACGATTTTTGGGTTGCCGACATCCCCAAAAGGGGATGCCGAGCGCCGACTTTTTGTTGTTTTACTGCGTCGGCAGCTTTTGCAGCCTTGACGCATCAGGGAGCTTTTATGCGAACCGTGTACTCTGGCTTGGTCGACGAGTCCTTCATCGGCCAGACTGTGACCCTCTACGGTTGGGCCCACCGTCGCCGCGACCACGGCGGCGTGATCTTCATTGACCTCCGCGATCGCGAAGGTCTTGTTCAGGTCGTTTGCGATCCGGACCGCCCCGAGGTCTTTTCTACGGCCGACCACTGCCGCAATGAGTACTGTCTCAAGGTAGTGGGGGTTGTGCGTGCTCGTCCAGAAGGCACTAAGAACCCCTCCCTGATTTCGGGCGGTGTCGAAGTGCTCTGCCACGAACTGGAAATTCTCAATCCGTCTGCTACGCCTCCGTTCCATCTCGACGACGAGAATCTCTCAGAAACGACGCGCCTTACCTATCGCGTGCTCGACCTTCGTCGCCCAGTCATGCAAAAGAACCTGCGCACCCGCTACCGCACTGCGATGGCTTTCCGCAAGTTCCTCGATGCCAATGGCTTCATTGACGTTGAAACGCCGGCCTTGACGCGCTCCACGCCTGAAGGCGCCCGCGACTATCTCGTGCCGTCCCGCGTTCAGGAAGGGTGCTTCTTTGCCTTGCCGCAGTCACCGCAGCTCTTCAAGCAGTTGCTGATGGTTGCCGGGTTCGACCGTTATTACCAGATCGTCAAGTGTTTCCGCGACGAAGATCTTCGTGCTGACCGTCAGCCGGAATTCACTCAGGTGGATATTGAAACGTCCTTCCTCAACATGGACGAAATCCGCGGCCTGATGGAAGAACTCATCCGTACGGTCTTCAAAGAAGTCCTTGACGTCGACTTCGTCAATCCGTTCCCGGTGATGCTGTGGGACGACGCAATGGCCAAGTATGGTTCGGACAAGCCCGATCTGCGCATCAGCCTGCGTCTGCATGAAGTCACCGACATTGTTGAAAACTCCGCCTTCAAGGTGTTCTCAGGCGTTAAGTCGCTCCATAACGGCAAGGTTGTGGCGATGTGCGTGCCGGGTGCAGCCCAGTTGCCGCGCTCGGAAATCGACAGCTACACCGAGTTCGTCAAAATTTACGGTGCCAAGGGACTCGCCTATATCAAGGTCAATGAACTTGCCCGCGGCCGCGAAGGACTGCAGTCTCCGATCGTCAAGAACCTCTCTGACGAAGAGCTCAACGGCATCCTCACGCGCGTCGGCGCTAAGGACGGCGACATCGTCTTCTTTGGGGCCGACAAAGCTAAGGTTGTCTGGGACAGCCTGGGCGCCCTTCGTCTGAAGATTGGCCATTCCGACTTTGGCGTCAAAACCGGCCTGTTCACCCCGGGGTGGAAACCCCTCTGGGTCATCAACTTCCCGATGTTCGAATACTCGGAAGAAGATCAGCGCTGGGTGGCCTGCCACCATCCGTTCACCTGCCCGCTCGACGGCGATGAGGACAAACTCCTCACGGATCCCGAACACTGCTATGCCAAGGCTTATGACTGCGTGCTGAACGGCTGGGAAATTGGCGGCGGCTCCATCCGTATCCATCGCGAAGATGTTCAGGAAAAGGTTTTTGCCGCACTGAAGATCGGTCCGGAAGAAGCTCGTCAGAAGTTTGGCTTCCTGCTCGATGCTCTCAAGTTCGGTGCGCCTCCTCACGGCGGCCTTGCTTTCGGCCTTGACCGTATTGTTGCCATGATGGTTGATGCGCCGTCGATCCGCGATGTGATCGCCTTCCCGAAGACGCAGCGTGCCCAGTGCCTGCTCACACAGGCCCCGTCGCCCGTTGATGAAAAGCAGCTTCGTGAACTGCACATCAAACTGCGCCGCGAAGTGAAGAAAGAAGAACCGGCTGCGTAAGCACCATCTTCGCCTGGGGCGGGGTACTCTCTCAGAACACACCCGCCCCCATGAAGCCCCGCTTCAACCGCGGGGCTTTTCTATTTGCAAACATCTCTCAATCGCCATGCAAAGTCTCTGGATGCTCGCTGCAGCCTTTCTCTTTTCCCTGATGGCTGCCTGCACAAAATGGTGTTCCGACTACTTTTCCACTTTTGAGCTTGTTTTCTACCGCTCGCTCTTTGGCATGGTGTCGTTAGGACTTTGGGTGCTCTGGCAGAAGAAAGATCTGCGCACGCACCTCTGGTTCTCGCATATCAAGCGGAGCTGCTTTGGTACGCTCGGGCTGACAATCTGGTTCTATACACTCGCCGTTTTGCCGCTCGGCACATCAATGACACTCAACTACACCAGTCCGCTCTACATGGCGCTCTTTGCTTCCGTGGCCGCCATTCGCATGGGACGGTCGCTTAACTTTGGCCTGCTGGCTGCCATTGTGGCGGG
>CDYK01001054.1_pt1 | contig 11440 bp, 13 predicted proteins | sample 554841 | NCBI WGS metagenome assembly CDYK01 (sample SAMEA3182102, study PRJEB8094) | gut metagenome | biome: human; feature: gut; material: Stool; isolation source: human stools | place: Canada | collected 2013-02-18
GTGGTTGGAGCCTTTCGTGAACCGTCATGCGGTAGGAGAACGCAACCAATCCACAGCATCCCTTATAGTGTAGCACAGCCCTTGGAGAGGGGCTCTAATAACTACTACTCTATAATACAAGGGAGAACTTTCAAAGACCCTTTCACTATTCCTGCGGTTAACTCTGGCTCTTTATAAAAGGATTCAATAATTTTTTCAAATTTATGTACTGATATCTCTCCTTAAACTCTCATCAAACCAAAACTCCCGTATCCTTAATGAACCGATGGAGTATTTTCATTATATAAGTTCAGCTTGAACTTTCGATTTTCATTTTAGCAGATAATGCCTGTGTTGCTTTTTTGTTTACGAATTGTCTATTATAATTATCTATAGACTACTTGCAGCACCTTGAAAGATGTATATATGTCTTACGAAATATGGTTGGTTGTCCGTTACGAATCACTACGAAAAGATTTAAAGGGAGTGCAATTCATGCTTAGAGATAATCTACATATAAATCAGCATTTTCGAGATGCAGTGATCTTCGTTTTTGTGTCAGCCTTTTTGATCGGCGGATTGACAATTTCGCAAGCGAATACGTTGGAAACACAAGACGCATATGATGGCATACCTGCCGAAGTTATTGCGGAAGCTGACAGTCTCGCATATAGAGAATGGGAGTATGTGAGCCAGACTTTTCCGGAGCGAAAGTATTGTGAATACAAATTAGAGGCTATCAATCATGGGTTGACTTGTCCCCATGTGGAGGGCGAGGTCATTGAAGTATATGGGATTACCTGCTCTTATCGTAGAGACAATAGCAGAGAATGGGAAAATGCAGTAAATGCCCCCCACAGCTTTCTCGTTTTTCGTGCCAAAACAGGTAATCCTTTGAAATGTATAGGAGATATCAGAACATATTATGAGCCAGGAACAAGCGAATTCGAAAATGATGTTCACAATGTGTTGATGAACACCAATGAACAATATATCTTTAAACTTCTTGCAGATGATTCGCTTGGACAAACACTAGAGGGAACTTTATACCAGTATTTACGCCATCTGATTCCGGGAGATTATATTTATTTCGGCTGGAAGCAGATTGCTCAAGAAACAGCGGGTAACTGCGGGCATGCCTATGGCATTCTATTGTTTCATACCTCAAGTGGCAGCCCATTGATTTATTCAGAAAATGCTGAACATTACGTTTCGGCAATTTACAGCACCTACTTATTGCCAATTCGTGTAACCTATCAAAAAAATCTGGAGAACCTCTATGTAGTGACAGAGCTGTGGGAACCCTCAGAAGAAAACTATGAACTTGAGATCCGCGAAACCTTCCCTCCTGAAACTGTAGATCTGATTTTGGGAGAGCTTGATCAGTATGCAATTGACTTACTCGAAGATCTTGGTGTAGTCGAAGGAGACCAAGTATTAGAGTCCTTCCCTGGCGGGCCTGTCTGGCCAACCTACTCCTTTGATGATGCTTTGGATAATACACAGCTTTTGGGCTTGGCAGATTATTACCGAAAAGGAGATATCTATTCTAAACCAATACAGGAGGAAATAATCCGGCGTTTTCGCATGGACCCTGTAGGACTGCTAAATGAGATCGGTGCATGCAATGAAAGAACCGTAAAAGAGGTATGCAAATCAATAGTTGAAGCCGGAACAGATGTGAATTCTGTCCCCGAAGTCCAGACCAATTTGACCGACAAGGGGCTGGCCGCATATCAAATATTGGAAAAGCTAAATTCTCAAAAAGGTGAAACTCTTGCATAGGAACTGCTCTCTCCAGAAGCAACACAAGGCGGCCAGTTCACAATGGGGCGAAAATGAATAGTGTAGGCAAGGGGGGGGCAGAGCACGGAACAATGTTCCGTGCTCTGTCCTTTTGGAGTATTTACATTACTCTTCCATCAATCTTTTAAGCTTTTGCAAAATCCTTTTTTCCCTATAGCAGATAGTCGGCTGGCTAACTGAAAAATACTTTGCAACCTCCGTTTGAGTCAGCTCCTTCCAATAGCGCAAAAAAAGCAGTTCTTGTTCATCTTTTTCTAATCCAGCAATAAAGACGTACAACCTATCAATTTCTTCAAGCGTAAGCATCTGTGCCTCGATATCCTGCTCATCTGGAAACTGACAGTGTTCCTCTTCCTGGAGCCGTTCAAGGGAGTCCTCCTTACTGGGCAACAGAATAGCAACCTTTTTATCCAGATCCTGTATGAACTCATTCTGTTTCAAGTCAACTTCCATATATTTTATCTTCTGATCACTCTGATTCAAAAACTTCAGAATATCCGGACGATCAATCAGCTCAGGATAAATCTTTTGATAATTGGGGAAATACTTATTACGGTCCAGCATATATGCCCTCCTTCGCATTTCGTCAGTTTGCTTACAAAACCAGCGAAAAGCGGGAGGTGCTCGTATTGGATGATCTTGAACAGAAGGAATTAGAATTAGTTCATATTTTCCAAGTGTATTCTGGATGATTCCCGGCGGCTTGCCCTCGGGAAAAGCATAGGCCAACAACTTCCCCCCAATTTCTCCTAGATAACAAGGGGAAACGGAGGAAGAGGCTGCAAATAATAAATAAAAGAAGCGCAAATAGCCGTTTGGCTATTTGCGCTTAATTCCAGGCTTTTGGTGATCTATGACCACATTTTCATAAGCTATGCCAGGGGAATTCATAAATGGTAAGTCATCTTAATATTCAACAATATTAGACTCAATGCTCGGTGTATCAACGACTGAACCTCTAGAATTCTCTACGGTTGCAGAAACTACTACTTGGTAGTCATGTCCTGGAGTGACATAATATGTTCCAATGATTTCTACTTCATCTTCTCCTGAGTCACTCCAACTTTTAACTGTTTTCCCATCTCGTTGAAGGCTCACGGTTAAGTCTGCCGAATAGCCACTCAGGACATTTGTGTAGCCATAGCATGAAGCACGTCCGCTTGAACTAATCACAAGGTCCGTTGCCAACTGAGAGATTCCAACATAGCGCGGTGTAATTTCATCTGCAAAGACAGATACCTGTGTTGCTGCAATCAAACACACTAACGTCAGTGCAAGTCCCATGCAACGCTTAACATACTTTTTCATATTATGCCTCCTGAAAAAAATTGGGCAGTTGCCCTTTATCTAGGAGACAAGCAATTCAAAGATATGCAACAACAAAAATTATGAAATTGAAAGATTTTCTGCAATTTGTAAGAGGCTGTCTGTAGGCAAATTTTCAGACTCAATAGTTACTTGATACCCTAAAGTCTCATTAGCCCAAACAATCTGGGAGAAGTTATCCTTTTGTATAATTATAGTAAGTTGTCCATTTATATTTACTGTTTTCACATCTGCCTGTTCGGTATCAACACCTACTACACTTGAACTATTACGAAAAATACTTATAAATACACTATTTCCATTCCGATCCTCATAAATATTTTGTATTTGAAATGTGTTTTTCTCCTCATTTGTCAATTGATACCCGTCTGGGAGCCAACCTGCAGTCACACTATCGGGACTACTATCATTCGTGCTACTCTCCAGCCGGAGTTCTGTCCGATCTTCAAATGCAGAGATAATCAAATTAAATGTAGTTGCTCTGAGTGTCGGTGATACAGCAATCGCTGTCGTAAATAGAAGCATACAGAGTGTAGCAACGACAGCAACTTTTGTAAAAACCTTGCAAAACGATTTACCGGTCCTCCGGAGGGATTGTTTTGTACAAGTCTTGGCAATTGTTTTTAGGCAACGCTGTCTAACATCTGGTGGTACATCAAAAGCAGGGTCACATTTAAGCCGTTCATTTTCTTCCAGAGCACTTTTTCCTTCTTCTGCTGCAAACTCTTCCATCAGCAGCGCAAAAAGTGCATCCTCATATTGTTCCTGCAATTTTTCATGCTTCGTCAAACTTTTTCACCCCCTCCTGCTCAACGATAATTGTGAGTGCGTGCCGCCGCGCTCTCGTCAATTTCATTCGGATGCTGCTCGCTTTACAGCCTGCTTTTATAGCAAGTTCATTGTCTTTGTAGCCGAGAACGTATTTGCCCTCCAGCAAAAATCGTTCTTCTTCTGAAAGTAATGGCCAGATTTTTTTGAGTAGATCTTGGTACCTGGTTAACGATAGCAAATCATCGAGCGAGGCACCTTGCATTTCAGATGTTGTTTTTATGTTGTCCTCAGCTCTGTGATCTTTTTCGTATCCATGAGCTTTTATCATATTAATGGCCGTATTCCGAACAGTTGTACGTACATATGCTGCTAAAACAGCGTGATCCATTGGCCGTATGGTCTCGATTTTTTGATGCAAATTTACCAAGCTCTCCTGAACGATGTCCTCTGCCATCTCCCTATTCGAAGTGTATTTATACGCTGTATAGAAAAACAGTTTTTCAAAGTCCGTATAAAGCATCACCATAAAATCTTTATCGGACAAGTTTTCCTCTGGATCATATGTATATGTGACCATTGTCCCTTGCTCCCATACTTATTTTAACAGGAGACAATTTATAAAGCAATCAGCAACATCTCAGTTGCTATTACAGGTCTTATAAGTATTTTCTCCTTATATTAAATTATAATGTCACTAAATTATAAGTCAATATTTTGATTAAAATTATTGTAATTTTATGTATTTGGACGTATATGCCTTGCACAAATTTATAATAATAAAAAATGCGAGGTGTAATTATGGCGTCATTTGGAGAACTCTTGCGTGAATTGCGAGAAGATAAGCGAATCACCCAAAAAGAACTCGCTCAGAAAATATGTGTTACTGTTGGTACGATCTTTAATTATGAAAATGATCAGCACCTTCCGGATATTGAAAAGCTCATCATGCTGGCCAATTTTTTTAATGTATCTACTGACTATCTTTTAGGTCGTTCAATTTCTCAGCATTCACCAGATATCTTCAAAAAGGAAATTGCCGCCGGCAAAACCTATGCCTCTTTTATAAGTGATTATCAAAGCCTTTCATCCCGACAGCAGCAAGCAATTCTTGTAGTCCTAGATGATATGAAGTTTAGAAGCACGGTCACTGGCCTCTAAGTGGTGAAATAATATTAAGCGATATGATTCCTGTTTGTATTTTAGCCATTGAAGATGAGTCTGACAGAGCATTTATGTCCGCACTGTTCATTCAGTATCAGAAGCTTATGTATTCTACCATTCTAAAAGTAACAACAGATGCATGGCTGGCCGATGACATCTTCCAAATCACGCTTGAAAATCTCATAAAGAAAATCGACTTATTGAAGAACCTGGACCGGGATCATCTAGTCAATTATATTTTGGTTGCCAGTAGAAATACGGCCTATAATGTAAGTCAACATCAACGTCGAGAATCAGCTCGATATGATCCAGAGTGTCCTGCAGATGACTACTCCCTGAATGGCTTTAATGTAGAGGACTACGTCATAGAGAAGAGCCAGACATCTGTTCTGCGTAGTATTTGGTCAAAACTTGATTCTCGGACAAAGTTTATCTTAGAATCGAAATACATTCTTGAAAAAAGTGATTCTGAGATTGCGAAAGATTTAGGCATTGAGCCAGCAAGTGTGAGAATGGCACTGTCGCGAGCTCGAAAAAAAGCTCATGATCTAATGGAAAAAGACTCATCTCAATGATTTCCAAATTCCATGTTCTATTATAAAGACATTGTACATTCTCTGTGTAAATGGAGGAATCGTGAGGCAGGACGGCACACTTTGGGATTGGAAAGACGTTCCCAACGAAGATTCCTACTTCTTCCAGATTTCATGCGATGTGGTCCAAGCATCCAGCTCCGATTTTTTCCTTTGCAGCAATGGAACACTTCACATAAGGAGTGAAGAAATGATATCCCTACTCTCCATCTACTTGATATCCACTCGGACCCGTACGGATTCCTTCTGGCAGTATACCTTATGTACTTCTTCATGCGTCGAAAGCAGTTAGCGGAGTCTATTTTTAAATTACATTCGACAAATTGAAAAGAGGCGAGGGATAACCACCTCGCCTCTTTTTAATTATGTCTCGTCCCTCAAAATGATTGCCTGGGGAATATCCCTGGTAGTGTCAAGGAATTTTCGCAAAATGGTTTGCAGGGTCTGACATGAGTGAAGTCAGCCAGCAATGGAGGCGTCCTCAAGGGCAGCCTCCAGGTGCTTCATGTTCATATACTTCTTGTTGCCCCACTGGGTGCCAGCCACGTGGCGCAGCCGGGCACAGACCAGCATGAGAGCGGAGTTGCCATCTGGAAAAGCGCCCACCACCCTGGTACGACGGCGGATCTCCCGGTTGAGCCGTTCGATGACATTGTTGGTACGGATACGTGTCCAGTGTTCGCTGGGAAAATCGCAGTAGGTAAGCGTCTCCTCAATGCCGTCCTCCACCTTCTTAGCGGCCTCCTTCAGCTTCATAGAGCGCAGTTCCTCCACCACGGATTTCGCTTTTTCTCTGGCGGCTTTCTTGCTCTCTTGAGCATGGATCGCCTTGAGCATCTTTGCCACCAGCTTGACCTTGGAGCGCGGCGTGACCGAGAACACATTGCGGTAAAAGTGTACGGTACAGCGCTGGTACTTGGCTTCAGGGAATACTTCTCCCACGGCCTCCAGCATACCGAGGCACTTGTCACCAACCACCAGCTTGACCCCATCCAGGCCACGGTTGCGGAGCCACTGGAAGAAGCTTACCCAACTGGCCTTGTCCTCTTTCATGCCTTCGGCGGCACCAAGAACCTCACGGTATCCGTCCTCATTCACCGCGATTGCCACCAGAATGGCTACATTTTCAAACTCTCCGCCCCAGTTACGGCGCAGGTAGATCCCATCCACATAGACATACGGATACCGCCCGCCTTGCAGAGGGCGGTTCCGCCAATCCTCAATGTGGATATTCGCTTTCTTGTTCAGTTCGCTGATCGTGGCTGGAGACACCTTGCTGCCCCACAGAGCCTCGGTAATATCCTCCACGCGTCGGACGGATACGCCTGCCAGGTACATCTCAATGAGAGCTTCTTCCACACTGCTCTCCCGACGGCGATACCGCTCAATGATAGCGGTCTCAAAGGAGATCCCTTTGAGCTTGGGTACCTTGAGGGTAACGTCCCCGGATGTAGTGGTGAGATTTCGGTTGTAGTGGCCGCTCCGGTACCCCTGGCGCTGCTCATTACGCTCGTACCGGGCCGCCTGGGTCAGTTTCTCTGCCTCGGCCTCCAGTAACTCGTTGAGGGTTTCCTCTACGCTGCCCCGAACCAGTTCTTTGAGCTGCCCCTTGATAACTTCCTCATTTAGCTGTACAATCTTCTCTGACATGGTTTGCTGTCTCCTTTCAGAATGGTGTGTCGCGACTTCATTCTACCAGAGGGCTGCAAACCATGTCTTCTTTTATCTACCTTTTAATTTGCGAAACTTATTCTACCTTATCATATCCCTGACAGTAGCAAAAGTTTCGCTGTCTCCATCACCGCGCAACTATACGTAGGCCCCACCATCCGTCATGATTGCTGTCCAGTTACAAGCAGATTCACCATCAGAGATCCCCGCATATTCCATCATTGCATTCCGGAGATCTCGCGTCGTTGTCGAAAGACAACGAAAGGGGTGCGGTTCACGACTTCGCCGCCCTTGACATCCCGCCCGCGTTATGTTGTTGACAAGGCGGCAACCGGACAAGTCGCTGCCGCCCTATATCAAATTTGCTCTATTCTCCACCCTGTATGGAGTTTACACAGAATTTAGGACATACCTGACGTCACTATTAGATTTCTTATTGTATTTCATCAGGGTAACTGTTGCACTTTTTCGATATTTTTGTCCTTTATTGTGAGATGCATCTCTACGGGTTAGCCAATCTTATTTAGAAAGGAAGTTTGAAATGAACAAAAAACTTATAGGCTTATGTTTAGCAATTGTCGTATGTCTGTCTCTTTCAATAAGCGCCTTTGCATTGCCCTATGGTTTTACCGGTATTCTGCCAGCCAAACAAGGCGATGAAGAGATTAGTACTGTTACAAAGGAAACTAACGCCGATACTTGGCTTGTCGAAGTTTCCGTAACCGACACTGAGTACGAGGTTCAGCGTGTCCATGCGTGGACGGAACGAGGTCTAGATGTTAACTGTTCCTCGCCTAGCAGGACGATATCTGTAGGCAAAGAAGCTGTTATGGACTATGACAGAATTGTTCCCAGTGTTGGCGAGAATGTAACACTAAACGTTGATAATCCAAGCTATGTTTCATATACAGTTGAAATTGAAGGTTCTTGGAGTCCGCGATAATTAGATACTATAATACAGCCAGCGTTGAAGAACGCTGGCTGTATTCCTAAATTTAGTACGCAACCATTTAATTTCATACTGCAAGCTCTCCACAAAATTACAAGACTAATCCTATAAGGAGGGAATATTATGCATCATTTGAAGTGCGAATTCGGTAAATTATATAGAACCCGCATTATCTGCATCATGATACTATTTCTTGTTGCAATTGCTGTTTTGGCGCCAATTTCAACCTATTTAGATAGTATTCAGTACGGATATTTTGAAATAGCTGGATCAAATCCATTTCAATATTGGCTATTGAACTATTCATCAGGATGGGGCTGTCCACTGTATCTACGTCTATTTTTTATATTCCCAATATTAGCAACAGGCCTTCTTTATTTTTCTGAAAGTGTGTCTTCCGTTCGCAATATCGTAGTATCTAAAATGGGTAGATGTACTTATTTTTCTACAAAAATTCTTTCCGTATTCATTTCAACATTCTTAATTTTTCTCTTCTTTTTTTTACTAAATTCACTGGTAACTCATATCTGTTTTCAAGGGGAAGATATTACAGAGGAATACAAAAATATTGTACCGCTCCGAGGCTCATTTGCATATAGTTTTTATCAAATAAGTCCGCTAGCTATGGAAATAATGTATGGTTTTATTAATTCACTTGCCCAAGCGATCCTTTCGGTAATTGCCTTATGTATACAATTAATTGGAAAATTCAGGAACAAATACGCTGCATTTATCATCCCTTTTTTTGTGATGTATCTTATTGACTATATAACTCAAATTGTTGCAGTTTCTCAATTGAAACGTCCTTTTCTTTGTTTAACTGGAATTATTCAACCGTCGATGTGTTGGTCACTTACTAGTGCCCCAAGCGTATCAGATCTTCTATTCGTATTTGGAGTTCTCTTTACCCTTATGATCTGCTTAGTGATTGTGGGAGTATTTAGAAACGGAGATCTTATCGAATGATTATACTTCACAGGAAATTTTACTCTGTATTTAGTTTTTTTCACTTATTTACTTTATTATTATACTTTGTCTTGTGTCACTTTTTACTAGAAGCATAACGAACTGGTATGCAAATGTAACTTCTGACATTATGTATATCTGTCAGATTGCCCCTATTTTTTTGTTGGGATCTTTTTTTATTGATAACTCCTTTACCAAGCCATATATAATTCGGATCGGTAGGCGGTCGAGGGCCCTGTTTTTGTTATTATTACAACAATACTTATTTGCTCTATTTTTTTTGTTACTGTGGATCATAACAATTATTTTATTCTCTACTTATCATTTAAATGGCATAAGTGATTTAAATATTCATCAATTAACAGAATTATTTTTTCGAAATTATCTCGGCTTTCTAACAATGATCCACCTTTCCAACTTACTAAAAAGGGCTAATATTCTTGGAGGTCCAGCTTTCGCATACATAGTTGTTTATGTTTTATCGATTATTGAAATCCTTGCCCTTCCTAAAATAAGACAAGTTCTACATTTTAAATTGTCCCTAATTTTTTCATGGATCTATTTTGAGAATTTTTTCTTTGCTATTGTTATATTGTTGCTAATAAATTGTATATTGTTATTATTTTCTATAAAAGCCTATCGGGAATATGATATTCTATAGATATCAGAAAAGTTTTGATTAGGAGTTTAAATATGGAAATTATTGTAAGAGACTATACTAAAAGAATTAAAAACACATATATACTCAATAAAATAAGCTTAGAGTTTATGGGTGGCAATATTTATGGAATTACTGGACAAAATGGCAGTGGTAAAACTATGTTGTTGCGAGCGATTTCAGGCTTAATACATCCCACAGAGGGGAAAGTATTTATAAACGGAAAAGAGCTATTTAAAGAAGTTGATTTTCCTATGAATACTGGGATTGTTATTGAAAAGCCCGAATTTTTAGGATATCTTTCTGGATTGGAGAATTTAACACTATTAAGTAAAGTAAATAATAAAATATCATTATTACAAATAAAGGAATATCTCCGCCTATTTAATCTCAACCCTGACTCCAAACTACATATGAAAAGCTACTCCCTTGGAATGAAGCAGAAAATTGGTATAATCCAAGCGATAATGGAAAACCCGGACATTTTAATTTTGGATGAGCCTTTCAATGCGTTGGATCAAGAAAGCGTTGAACTATTAAGGAATATCTTATTGAAATTTAAAAATCAAGGAAAACTCATTATCGTTACGTCTCATCACAAAGATGATATTGAAGCAATTTGTTCGAGGGTCATTCATCTTGAAGACGGCAAAATAGTTTCATAGCAAAGAGATGATTATATGACACAAGTATCCCTCTTAATTCGACCATACTTTGCTATTTTTCTACGTATTATGTGTTTCTCTTCTCTGAAGATAACCATCCTTCTTCTGGGATCTTCTGGGTGTGCCTCAATGACCCGGCCCCAAGTCCAATCAAACGGCGCAGCCTCCCCCTGGTGGGGAGGCTGCTTTTTTCGTTTGCTCTCATTTTCGCAATCGGTACAAGTTGGAAGTCTGGCCACCGTTCTCCCGGTAGCGGGGCTGCTTCTCCACTTTGCCCAGCCAGACCAAATCGTTGAGAGCCCGTTTGACCGTGGAGCGGGAGAGGCCCAGATCTGTCGCAATAGTGCCGATGGCATACCAGCTCTCACCATCCCCGTTAGCGCGGTCATGGAGGTACAGGCACACCATTTTCGCCCGCGCAGACAGGTTCCTGTCCCCATAGACATCATTAAAAAAGCTCATCCATTTACACCTCCTAGGCTGTGTTATAGTCGCTCTGGCCCCTGTCCTGATCCGCAGGCGGAGTAGTCCCACGCTTTTTCCTTATGATAGCCTGCGTCAGCTGCCGTTTCCCGGCATAGGCCACCTTTCTGGCCACCCGCTCCGGCATCTGGTAGGGTTCGCCAAAGGTGATGCCCCATTCCAGAAACAGCCGAAGGCGGGTCCGCATGGGATGGGTGCCGGTCTTCATCACCACAAACTCTCCCTTTGGAATGGATTTCAACTCATCCGGCGTCATGAGTGCCCGCTCCATCATCTGCAGGGATTGGCTGGGATCGTTTTTCCCCCAGGAGATGGAGCCGGAGAGGACGGTGCGGCTGCCCAGGGCCTTGGACAGCACCTCCGCTGTCTGACTCTGGGGCGCGAAGCCGCCGAAGATGGTATCCTGGCAGTT
>CDYK01025639.1_pt1 | contig 11437 bp, 10 predicted proteins | sample 554841 | NCBI WGS metagenome assembly CDYK01 (sample SAMEA3182102, study PRJEB8094) | gut metagenome | biome: human; feature: gut; material: Stool; isolation source: human stools | place: Canada | collected 2013-02-18
ACCTGCTGATTACAAATCAGCTGCTCTACCAGCTGAGCTACACCAGCAGTTCCAACAGCAGAATTTATCTTACCAGATAAGCGCCTGTTTGTCAACAGAAAATTTTTGCTTTTCCACCCGTTTTTTTCATTTTGCCGGCGGGGCACATGAGACTTGCCGGGATCTGTATACAGGAAAGGAGCATCGCATTTGGAAACAAAGGAACATACCCGCCGACGGCGGACGCTGCGCTGCTCGCTCTGCGGGCTGGAGATCACAGAGGGAGAGGACTACTGGTACTGCAACGGCAGCAGCGTATGTGGGGCCTGCCTCCCGGTGTTCGCCCGGGCGGAGCTGGCTCCCTTCCGCCAGGTGCGGGGAAGGGAGGCGGCGCCATGACGCTGCTGGAGATGTCCGCCCTCTATGCGGAGAGCGCGGCCGCCCTGCGGCGGCGGATCGGCGAGCTGCGGCAGGCGGCGCGGGAGCTGAAGGACGAGGAGGACCGCCGCCTTCTGCGGCGGCGGATCACAGAGCTGACGCCGCTGCTGCAGGAGACCCGGGAGCTGGCGGCGCTGACGGCCCATTATTACGACAGGAGCTATCACAGACATGAGAGATACACGCTTTGACGCCCGCAGCAGCGAGTGGATCGGGGACATGACCGTCTGGCTGCGGGACCATGCGGAGGATAACAGTGAGCAGCTGGAGCGGCTGCGGCGCGGCCTGCGCCGGGCCCGGGAGCAGGAGCTGACACCCCGACAGCGGGAGATGGTGTTCCTCTATTACGACCGGGGACTGAAAATGTCCCAGATTGCTCAAAAGCTGGGGGTGAACCGCTCCACCGTCTCCCGCACGGTGAAGCGGGCTAAACAGCGGCTGTACCGCTGCCTGCGGTACGCCCTGTAATTTTCCCTCTTGAGGTTTTGCGGGATACACCGTATAATCGGTATCAAAGAGGGACCATGGATATCCGCAGAAGGGAGCTGCACTCCCAAGGGAGGTTTTACCCATGCTGTACACTACCCTGCACAACCGAATCCTGCGGCTGGGGCTCGCCGTGCTGGGCGAGCTGATCGCGGCCGCGGCGCTGAATCTCTTCATTGTCCCCCTGAGCCTGTACACCGGCGGCCTGCTGGGCTTCTGCCAACTGGTGCGAACGCTGCTGCAGGACTTCCTGGGCGTGAGCTTCGGGGCCTACGACATCGCAGGCGTCCTCTATTTTCTGCTGAACATCCCGCTGCTCATGATCGGGTATCGGAACCTGGGCAGGGGACTGGCGGTGCGGACCATCATCTGTACGGTATCCTACTCTGTTTTTTACAGCATCATTCCCATTCCCACGCAGCCCATTGTGGACGATTATCTGACGGCCTGCCTGCTGGGCGGCATCCTCACCGGGATCGGCAGCGGAATCGTCCTCACCTGCGGCGGCAGCGGCGGCGGGCTGGACGTGCTGGGACTCATCATGAGCAAGCGGGACAGCGCTTTTACGGTGGGTAAATTTGCGCTGGGCTTCAATGCCCTGCTTTATACGGCCATCCTGATCCTGTTTGACCCGGAGGTCGCCATCTACTCCGTGATTTACAACTTCGCAAACTCCATGATCCTGGACAGGATGCACCAGCAGAATGTCACCGTTCAGGCCCTGATTTTCACGCGGGAGGACGAGAGCGTCCTGGCGGACTTCATTATCAAACAGCTAGGGCGGAGCGTGACCTACTGGGACGGCGTGGGCGCCTACACCAAGGACGATGTCCGTGTGTTGTGCGTGTGCCTCTCCAAATATGAGATCGAGGAGCTGCTCCACATGGTGCACTCTGTGGACCCCCACGCGTTTTTGACTGTGCAGGAGGGCGTCCGGGTATTCGGCAACTTTCCGCGGAAGCTGGGATGAGGAGAGGAGGATCGCCATGAACGGGCCCATTGCTGTATTGGCCGGCACACCGGTGGACACCCGGATGGGCGTGGCATACCTGGAGGAACGGGGGCTGCCGGGCGTGCCGTTTCCCCTCTCCCGGGGACCCAGGGAGCAGACTGCCTTTCAGCACGCCCCGGCAGCGGACAAGCGCCGCCAGGCCCTGGCGGTGCTGAGGGGCGCCATGGCCCAGGGCTGTCGGCGGGCTTTCGTCTACTGCAACTCCCTGTCTGCGGCAGTGGATTTCCCGGGGCTTGCGGAGGAGACGGGGATGCGGATCGTGACGCCGCTGGACGTGTACCGGCGGCTGGCGCCCCGCTACCGGGCGCTGGGGGTCATCGCCGCCAACGCCCAGGGACTCTCCGGCATCGAGAAGGTATTGCTGGAGGCCAATCCCGCCCTGGATCTGCTGGGGGCCTGTGCGCTGCCGGTGGTGCTGGCCGTGGAGGCGGGGATGCCGCCGGAGGAGCTGGTGGAACGCCACCGTCTGGCGGCGCTGGCAGCGTGGTTTGCCGACGGCGGGATGGAGGCGCTGGTGCTGGGCTGCACGCACTTCCCCTATTTTAAGGAGGCCCTGGCGGCCCGGACAGGGCTGCCGCTGGTGGACCCGGCGGAGGAGATGCTCCGCCTGCTGACCCAATGAAGAAAGCGGACCGTGGTTTTCCGCGGTCCGCTCTATTTGGCGTGGGAAAGATCACCGACGGCGCCGGGAGCGGTGCGCCGGCCGGGGTCTGCGGGGAGCGCGGCGGCGCTTTGCCAGCCGCTCCCGGCGGCGGTCCAGGGCCGTGGTGCAGCGGTCGAAGCACCACTCCAGACCCATCTGGATGGGCACCACCAGCAGCACCAGCACGATCAGCACCAGCCAGGCTGCAAAGGACAGGGAGGAGAGAGAGAAGAACGCCCCATAGAACACCACCGCCACGAACATGGCCGCACTCATGGCCACCAGCAGCACCAGCCGCTTGGCATCCAGGGGTCGGGCAGCGTAGTAGATCACCATGAGACCGTTTACCGCCATCAGGATCACGCAGATGGTGGAGAGCTCTGCCAGCGTCAGGTCGAAGGTGTAGACGAACAGCTCCGCAAAGAGGATGACGAAGATGGCTGTGAGACCGCCGGGAAAAGCCCGCCGCAGCACATTGTGGAGGAACTTGCCCTTCACCAGGTCGTGGTTGGGCTCCAGCGCCAGGAAGAAGGAGGGCACGCCGATGGTCAGGGCGGAGATCAGCGTCAGCTGGATGGGAACAAAGGGATAGGGGAAGGCGGCGAACAGGGTGATGAGGGCCAGGAAGAAGGACAGAATGTTCTTCACCAGGTACAATGCCGAGGCCCGCTGGATATTGTTGATGACCCGGCGGCCCTCCGCCACCACCTTGGGCATGGCGGCAAAGTCACTGTCCAGCAGCACCAGCTGGGCCACCTGGCAGGCGGCATCCGCGCCGGAGGCCATGGCCACGCCGCAGTCGGCGTCCTTCAATGCCAGCACGTCATTCACGCCGTCGCCGGTCATGGCCACCGTGTGGCCCTGGCTCTGGAGGGCCCGGACGATCTTCCGCTTCTGGTTGGGGACCACTCGGCCAAACACAGTGTACTCCCGCACGGCCGCGGCGATGTCTTGATCCGTCTGGAGCTCCCGGGCGTCCACCCACTGCTCTGCGTTCCGGATGCCTGCCTGGGCCGCCACAGCGGAGACGGTCACCGGGTTGTCGCCGGAGATGACCTTCACATCCACGCCCTGGGTGTGGAAGTAATCGAAGACTTTGGGAGCGTTGGGGCGGATGGGATTCTCCAGCACCAGCAGGGCCAGGGGGATCACCACGCCGTGGAGGCGCCCGATCTCCGCCCCGTCGCACTGGGCCAGCAGCAGTACCCGGCAGCCCTGGGCGGCGTAGGGGGCAGTACGCTTTTCCAGGGCGGCGAAGTCCTGCCCCAGGATATACTCCGGTGCGCCCACCACATAAGCCCCCCGGTCCAGGAAATTCACGGCGCTCCACTTGGTGGCGGAGGTGAAGGGCACGGCTCCCCGGTCCGGCCAGCCGGGCCCCCGGGGAAACTTGTCCGCGATGGCCTTCGCCGTGTCGTTATCCGGATCCAGCACCCGGTAAAAGGCACCCAGGATGTCGGTGATGTCCGTCTCGGAACAGGACTCCGGGTCCAGGGACACCACCTCCCGCACCTGCATTTGAGGACTGGTGACGGTGCCGGTCTTGTCCACGCACAGCACGTCCACCCGGGCCAGGGTCTCGATGGCGTTCATCTCGTGGATCAGCGTCCGATTCTGGGCCAGCCGCACCACGCTGACCGCCAGGGCAACACTGGTCAGGAGGAACAGCCCCTCCGGGATCATGCCGATCAGGGCCGCCACCGTGCTGACCACGGACTGCCGCAGGCCCAGATCCTGATTGACGAACTGGTTGTAGAACAACGCTGCGCCGATGGGGAGCAACACGATGCCGATGAAGCGGATCAGGCTGTCCAGGGAGCGCATCATCTCGCTTTTGCCGGGGCCGTCATCTTTCTTGGCCGCCAGCGTCAGCTTGGAGGCGTAGGAGTCTGCTCCCACCTGGTCCATCCGGGCCCGGCACTTGCCGGAGATGACGAAGCTGCCGGACAGCAGCTGGTCCCCAGGCTCCTTGGTGACGGCGTCCGCCTCGCCGGTGATGAGGGCCTCGTTCACCTGCACCTGCCCGGTGAGGACCGGTCCGTCCGCAGGGATCTGGCAGCCGGCGGTGAGCTCTACCACGTCCTCCCGCACCAGCTGGTCCACCGGCAGCTCCCGGACCTTTCCGTCCCGAATGACCCGCACCTTCGCGGCGGAGAGGAGGGACAGCTTCTCAATGGTGCGTTTGGAGCGCAGCTGCTGGACGATGCCGATGACGGCATTGGCTGCCACGATGAGGAGGAAGGTCATGTCCTTCCAGTCCCCTACCAGCAGCAGGCACACCGCCAGAACCACGAAAATCAGGTTGAAGTAGGTGAAGATATTCTCCCGGATGATCTGCTTATCGCTTTTGGTGGGAGACTCCACCGGGCGGTTGTCCCAGCCGGCCTCCGCCAGGGCCTGAGCCTGGGCGGAGGAGAGGCCGCTGTCCGCCTTGGGGGCACAGCGGGGCATCTCCTGGCGGCCAGCGGCCGCGGCCTCCGCGGGGGCCGCTTTCCGGTGCGGTTTCACGGACACTCCTCCTTCGACAAAATTTGATTCATTATAGCAATTTTCGGAAGATTTGTATAGAGATGAATTGAAAACTTTCCGTGCCGCAGCAGGCGGAGGAACGCCTTGCTGCCCGTGGAGAGAATATGGATGTCCTTTTTATAAAGACAAACTGCAAAAACGATGTCATTGAATGAAAAACATTGGAGGAGTTGTGCATTGTATTCTGCCGGGCACGCCGATATAATGAAGCATAAGAAAGACGTGGGAGGGGAGTCCATGCTGACTTTGGATATGGTCCGGGAGGCCCAGGAGGCCCTGCGGGGCATCGCCCGGCGGACACCGCTGGACAGGGCCCCGAAATTTGGGGAGAACGTGTACATCAAGGCGGAAAACCTGCAGCTGACCGGGGCCTTCAAGCTCCGGGGCGCCTACAACAAGATCCGCAGCCTGACGCCGGAGGAGGCGGCCCGGGGCGTCATCGCCTGCTCTGCGGGGAACCACGCCCAGGGCATTGCCCTGTCCGCATCCCGGCTGGGGATCAAGGCGGTGATCTGCATGCCCGCCGGGGCGCCCATCAGCAAGGTGGAGGCCACCCGTGGCTACGGCGCAGAGGTGGTGCTGGTGCCTGGCGTCTATGACGACGCGGCGGCGGAGGCGGAGCGGCTGACAAAGGAGCAGGGCTACACCTTCGCCCACCCTTTCAACGACCCGCTGGTGATCGCCGGCCAGGGCACCATCGGCCTGGAGATCCTGGAGCAGCTGCCGGACGTGGAGCAGATCGTGGTGCCCATCGGGGGCGGCGGCCTCATCGGCGGCATCGCCTTTGCGGTGAAGCAGCTGAAGCCGGACTGCCGGATCGTGGGCGTTCAGGCGGCGGGCGCGGCGTCCATGTCCCTGTCCCGCCACGCCGGGGGCCCCACGGAGCTGCGGAGCGTGTCCACCATTGCGGACGGCATCGCGGTGAAGAAGCCGGGTGATCTGACCTTTGCCCTGTGCCAGCAGTATGTGGATGAGGTGGTCACTGTCAGCGAGGACGAGATCGCCTCCGCCATCCTGGCGCTGATGGAGGGGCAGAAGACCGTGGCGGAGGGCGCCGGCGCCGTGCCGGTGGCGGCGGTGATGTTCGGCAAGGTGGACACGTCGGAGAAGAAAACCGTGTGCGTGGTCTCCGGCGGCAATGTGGACGTGACCACGCTGTCCCGGATCATCACCAAGGGCCTGTCCAAGGCTGGGCGGATCGCAGAGATCAGCACGAAGGTGGCGGATAAGCCCGGCAGCCTGCTGCAGCTTTTGAAGGTGGTGGCGGACAGCGGCGCCAACATCCTCAGCATCAACCATGCCCGGGAGGATCAGCATTCCGACGTGGGAGCCTGCATGGTCTCCATGGTGCTGGAGACCCGGGACGCCGCCCATGTGGAGCAGATCCGACGGGAGCTGATGGCCATGGGCTATGAGCTGGAAAAGGAGTAAAAAGGCGGGCATCCAAAGGATGCCCGCTTTTTTTTCCTCAATTCCCGGTCTCCAGAGAGATCTGATTGAACATGGTCAGGATATCGTCCATAGAGGTGGCCCGCTTTTCCGCTCCGGCCCGGTCCAGCACCACCCGGCCCCGGTTCATCATCAGGATCCGGTCTCCGTACTCCACCGCGTAGCGGAGGTTATGGGTGACCATCATGGCCGTCAAATGCTTTTCACGGATGACTCTGTCCGTCAGGGCCATGATGACCTCAGCGGTCTTGGGGTCCAGGGCCGCCGTGTGCTCGTCCAGAATCAGGAATTTCAGGGGCGTCATGGTGGCCATCAGCAGCGCCACCGCCTGCCGCTGGCCGCCGGAGAGAGCCCCCATCCGCACATCCAGCTTATCCTCCAGTCCCAGGCCCAGGGAGGCCAGCTGCTGGCGATAGAAGTCGATACGCTTTTTATTGACGCCCCGGCCCAGGCCGTAGGACCCGCCCTTGTTATCCGCCAGGGACAGATTTTCCAGCATGGTGAGGTTGGGGCAGGTGCCGGCGGCGGGGTCCTGGTAGACCCGGCCCATGGTGGCGTACCGCTGGTAGTCCTTCAGCTTGGAGATGCTCCGGCCGCCCACCAACACGTCACCGCCCTCGATGGGGATAGAGCCGCAGATGATGTTCAGCAGGGAGGTCTTGCCGCTGCCATTGCTGCCCACGATGGCCACGAACTGGCCCTCATCCACTGTCAGGGAGAAGTGCTCGAACAGCCGCTGCTCTGTCAGGGTGCCGGGGTTGTAGATCTTCGTGATGTCCCGTACTTCAAGCATGGATGATCGCCTCCCCCTTCCGGCCGGACAGCACCAGCACCAGCAGGAACAGTGCAGCCGTAATCAGCTTCATCATATTGGTGGGCAGTCCCAGGCTCATGGCTACCTGGATGCACAGCTTGTAGAGCACACTGCCCAGCACTACCGCCGTGGTGCCCTGGGGGGAACCCAGGAAGCGGAGGGGCCCGAACTTCCGCAGTCCCCGGGCCAGCCGGGTGCCGGTGTAGAAGTGTATGATGGACACACCGATAATCACCGCCGCCAGGCCGTACACCAGCTGGCCGGTACCCATGGTGGCGGAGAAGCTGCGGGTTTCGTGGCAGACGATGCAGCCGCCGAAGGCCACCAGGGCGTTGGAGATCACCAGCCCCAGGATCTTTACTGTGCCTCGGTCCTTGGCCAAGGTGGTCACCAGGGTGGCGTTGTCGCCCACAGCCCGCAGCAGCAGGCCGGACTTCGTGTGGAAATAGGCGTCCAGCAGCAGCTTGATGACGATGACCAGCGCCAGGGACACAATCAGCTTCCGCCCGGAGAGGGAGAGATCCCCAAACAGGGCCATCACCGGGGCAGAGGTGAAGATGGTGTCCGTACCCCGGTCGATGGTCAGGTTGGACCCGGCGATCTGCAGGTTCACAGAGAACAGGGCGGTCATGGTGATGATGCCCGCCAGCAGGTTCCGCACCTTCAGCTTCACGTGGACCAGACCGGTGAAAAGTCCCGCCAGACCGCCCACTATCAGGGAGGCGGGCAGGGTCAGCCAGGGATCGACGCCCTTGGTCATCAGCACCGCCGTGACAGCGGCCCCCAGGGGAAACGTGCCATCCACCCCCAGATCCGGAAAGTCCAGAATGGAATAGGTGATATACACGCCGTAGGAGATCAGGGCGTAGATCAGCCCCTGGATCAGAGTGCTGGTCAGCAGTTCCATCACATCCATGAGATGAGAAGCCTCCTTGTGAAAAGATCAGATCACGGTGCTGCAGAGGGTGCCGATGCCCTCGATGGCGCATTCCACCGTGTCGCCGGACTGGAGGAATCTGGGCGGATCGAAGCCCATGCCCACTCCCGCCGGGGTGCCGGTGGCGATGATGGTGCCCGGCAGCAGCGTCATTCCCCCGGTCAGCTCCTCCAGGATCTGCCCGATGGAGGTAATCAGCAGAGCGGTATTGGACTTCTGCCGCAGCTCACCGTTGACCCGGCTGGTGATCTCCAGCGCCGGGGGATAGGCGATCTCGTCGGCGGTGACCAGCACGGGGCCCATGGGCGTGAAGCCGTCCAGACTCTTGCCGAAATACCACTGCTTATGGCCCGTCTGCAGGTCCCGGGCGGATACGTCGTTAAGGACGGTGTAGCCGAAGATGTAGTCTGCCGCATCGGCGGCTTTCACGTCCCGGGCGGCTTTGCCCAGCACCACCGCCAGCTCCGCCTCATAGTCCAGCCGGTCCGTAAGGCCCGCGTGACGGGGGATGACGCCGTCGGGCTTCCCGGCCTCGCTGACCCGCTTGGAGAAGTAGACCGCCGCTGTACTGCTCTTGGTGAAGGCATCGGCGCTGTACCGGGCGGATTCCTCCGCGTGGTCCCGGTAGTTCATGCCCAGGCAGACCACATCCTGCCGGGGGCGGGGGATGGGAGCCAGCAGCTCCACATCTGACAGCGGGACCGCACCGCCCCGCTCTGCCGCCGCGGCGGCAGAACGGAGGTCGGCAGGGGTCATGGTTTCGATCAAGGTGTTCATATCGGCGGCGGGGAGGGGCAGCACGCCCTTTCCATCGGCGGTGAGGGCGCCCACATACTCGGCGCCGCTGAGACGATAGGTGACAAGCTTCATGAAGAGTTCTCCTTGGTAATGGATGTTACAGATGTTATTCCGCGCACTCCTGGGCCTCCTGGGCGATGTCGTCGGGAATGGTGATGCCCAGCTCGGCCGCCGCGTCGGAGTTGATATACAGGCCATAGTTTTCGATGGTCTCGTAGGGCAGGTCTTCACAGGCGGCCTCGCCGGTGAGGACTTTGGCGGCCATCAGGCCGGTCTGGATGCCCAGCTGGATGTAGTCCAGGCCCGCGCCGCCCACGCAGCCCAGCTTTACCTGCTCCACCTCGGAACCGTAGACAGGGATACCCGCCTCGTCCGTCTTCTCCAGAATGGCGCCCAGCACGCCCACCACATTGTTGTCCGTCAGGTTGGACAGGCAGTCCACCCCATGGGACAGCAAGGTATCCACCGCCTGGGTGACCTCTGCCTGGGAGGTGACGCCCACCGCGTCAATGGTGAAGCCGTAGTCCGTTGCCAGCTCCTCATAGACGCTGATGGAGTAGACGGAGTTGGCCTCGCTGGTGGTGTAGACGATGCCGATGGTGTCGGCATCCGGCTGCAGGGCCCGGATCAGCTGGAGCTGGCCCTCCACCGGCAGGGCATCGGAAGTGCCGGTGATGTTGCCCGCGTCCAGGTGGGCGCCCACCGGGTCGGTGATGGCGGTGAAGATCACGGGGATGTCCTTGTCCTCCGCGGCATTGAAGCAGGCGATGGCGGAGTTGGTGGCGATGCCCACCATCAGGTCCGCGTCCTCGGCGGAAAACATCTGGCCGATTTGGGTAGCCTGGTTGTCGTCGAAGTTGGCGTTCTGGTAGTCCACCTCAAAGTCCGTGCCCTCCACCAGACCGGCCTGCTCCAGGCCCTGGAGGAAACCCTCCCGGCAGTTGTCCAGGGAGCCGTGCTGGCCGTACTGGCTGATGCCGATCAGATACTTGACGGGCTCACCGCCGCTTTCGCCGGAGGAGGTGTCATCGGTGCCGCCGCAGGCGGCCAGGGACAGGATCATGGTCAGGGACAGGCCGCAGGCGGCCAGCTTCTTCAGCAGATTCATCATAATAGATTCTCCAATCTTTGATACAGAATATTTGAAAGGGGTCCGTTCAGGGAATTGATATTGCAGCACAGGCCGCGCCATCGTCTGGTATTGTGTTTCATATCTCCATACTCCTTTCCCGGACCGATCAGGGGAATCAAAAAAAGCCCTGCCCCATATTTGGGACAAGACTTGAAACCATCCTGCGGTACCACCCAAGTTGACGCAAAGCGCCCGCTCGTTCCACGTACATTCATACGCGCCGCCCGGATAACGGGTGCGGGTCCCGTCAGACGCTACTGAGCATTTTGCCGTTTGCGCTGCCCTCGCAAGTCCATTCGCTGGAAAGTTCTCTGCCGTGATTCCACCATCCACGGCTCTCTGAAAGGTGACCTGACCAGGTACTCCTCTTGCTCATCGGTTTTGCTTGATTGCTTTGCATTATACGAAGCGGCGGCGGAAATGTCAACCGTGATTTTGCACAAATCTTTTTTTGCTGCTTTAAAGAGATAAAATCCGGGGCAAGAACTACCCCGGCAGGATGGCCCTGCCGGGGAGTACCATGCAGTTTGAATCGGGTTTTCCGCGGCTCAGGAAAGCAGCAGCTTGTCGTCGGCTTCGTCAGAGCCGCTGGCTTTGCTGAACAGGGCCAGCAGGTCGGGAACGGTGAGCTTCTTCTTCTCCTCGCCGGACACGTCGATGACAATACGGCCGTCGTACATCATGATGAGCCGGTTGCCGTGGACGATGGCGTCCTTCATGTTGTGAGTGACCATCATGGTGGTGAGGCCGTTTTCCTCCACGATCCGGTCGGAGAGCTCCAGCACCTTGGCGGCGGTCTTGGGGTCCAGGGCGGCGGTGTGCTCGTCCAGCAGCAGCAGCTTGGGCCGCTTCAGGGAGGCCATCAGTAGCGTCAGCGCCTGGCGCTGGCCGCCGGAGAGGAGCCCCACCTTGCTGGTCAGACGGTCCTCCAGACCCAGCCCCAGGTCCCGCAGCAGCTCCCGGTAGTCCGCCCGCTCCGTCTTGGTGATGCCCCAGCCCAGGCCGCGGGGCTGGCCCCGGCGGGCCGCCAGCGCCAGATTTTCCTCGATCTGCATGGTGGGAGCGGTGCCCATCATAGGGTCCTGAAACACCCGACCGATGAATTTGGCCCGCTTGTGCTCCGGCAGGCGGGTCACGTCCACCCCGTCGATGACGATGGCGCCGCTGTCCACAGAAAAGGTGCCGGCCACCGCATTGAGCATGGTGGACTTGCCGGCGCC
>CDYK01034175.1_pt1 | contig 11389 bp, 5 predicted proteins | sample 554841 | NCBI WGS metagenome assembly CDYK01 (sample SAMEA3182102, study PRJEB8094) | gut metagenome | biome: human; feature: gut; material: Stool; isolation source: human stools | place: Canada | collected 2013-02-18
ATCTGTCTGGGTATGCAGTGCGCCGTGATCGAGTTCGCGCGCAACGTATTGAAGATGAAGGATGCCAATTCGACCGAAATGGAGCCTTCGACCAAACATCCGGTCATCGACCTGATGGAGGAGCAGAAGGGTGTGACGGCCAAGGGCGGCACGATGCGTCTGGGCGGTTATCCCTGCCAGTTGCGGCCCGATTCGAAAGCCGCCGCCGCTTACGGTGCGACTGACATCGTCGAGCGGCACCGCCACCGTTACGAGTTCAACAACGATTATCTGGGCGATTTCGAGTCGCACGGCATGATCCCCGCAGGCGTCAATCCCGAAACGGGGCTGGTCGAGGTGGTCGAGTTGACCGGTCATCCGTGGTTCGTCGGCACGCAGTATCATCCCGAGTACAAGAGTACGGTGCAGCGTCCGCATCCCCTGTTCGTGGCCTTCGTGGCTGCGGCGTTGAAATACAGTGGTAACTAATCCCCTCGCGTCGAGAAATTTCGAATGGATAAAAAATCAATCATAGGCATCGTACTTATCGGGATTCTGTTTTTCGGTTTCACGATTTACAGTTCCCGGCAGCAACAGAAATATCAGGAGGAGCTGGCCGCTTATCAGGCGGCCCATCCCGAATTGACGCAGCCCGTCGTCCCCGATTCGTCGGCCGTGGCCGCAGCGCCGGTCGTGGAGTCGCTCGGTGCGGCGACGCCCGATTCGACTCGTCTGGCACGCGAAGTGGCCGTGCTGGGTGATTTCCTCGCCGCGGCCAAGAACGCTGCGCCGCAGGAGATCGTCGTAGAGAACGACGTGATGAAGGTGCGCTTTTCGACCGGAGGAGGCATTGTGCGCTCCGTGACGCTCAAAGACTATACCCGTTACGGCCGTCAGGGCGAACGCAACGAACCGATCGAGATGTTCGTCCCCGAAAGCGCGAAGTTCGATCTGTCGTTTTTCATCAAAAACGGCCTGAACAACGTGAAGGTCAATACGTCGGAATATACCTTCACGGCCGATCCGGTCGTCCGTACCGACACGGCGCAGATCGTCCGTATGCGGCTGCCCGTCGCCGAGGGCGCGGCGTTGGAATACCGCTACGTGGTCTACGACGAGGCGACGCCCTCGCGCGACTATCTGGTCGACTACACGGTGCGTCTGGTCGGGATGGCCCCCTACATGGCCAACCAAAGCAGCATCGGCATCGCGTGGAGCAACACCTCCTACCGGAACGAGCGCGGTTTCAAGAACGAGAACATGTACACGACGGTCGCCTACCGCGTTCCGGGCGAAGGGTCGATCGACGACCTGTCGATGAGCGAGGGGGCCAAGGAGGAGAAGATCTCTTCGTCGGTGGAGTGGATCGCCTTCAAGCAGCAGTTCTTCTCGTCGGTGCTCATCGCCCGCGACGACTTCCTCTACGCCGACGTGGCGTACGATACCGCATCGCCCGATTCGGGGCTTATCAAGGCTTTTTCGGCCACGATGGCCGTACCCTATACGGCCCAGACCGAACAGTACGACTTCTCGTTCTACTTCGGTCCCAACAAGTACGCCGTGTTGAAGAAGATCGACGACGCGCAGGGCCAATCGCTGCTGCTCGACCGGCTGATCCCCATGGGCTGGGGCATTATCGGGTGGGTGAGCCGCTGGCTGGTGATCCCCGTCTTCGATTTCCTGCGGCAGTATATTCCGAGCTTCGGCTGGATCATCCTCATCCTGGCGATCCTCATCAAGATCATCGTTTCGCCGCTGACTTACAAGAGCTATATCTCGCAGGCCAAGATGCGCATCATCAAACCCGAGATCGACGCCCTGAATGCCAAGTATCCCAAGCAGGACGACGCGATGAAGAAACAGCAGGAGATGATGGCCCTCTACAAGAAGGCGGGCATCAATCCGCTGGGAGGGTGCATCCCGATGCTGATCCAGCTCCCGATCCTGATCGCCATGTTCCGTTTCTTCCCCTCGTCGATCGAGTTGCGGGGGCAGTCGCTCTGGTGGGCGCACGACCTGTCGTCGTACGACAGCATCCTGAATCTGCCCTTCTCGATCCCCTTCTACGGCGACCACGTGAGTCTGTTCGCGCTGCTCATGGCGCTCTCGACCTTCGGGTTCTCCTATATGAGCTATCAGCAGACGGCCTCCGCACAGCCGCAGATGGCGGGCATGAAGTTCATGATGGTCTACATGATGCCGATCTTCATGCTCTGCTGGTTCAACGACTATTCGAGCGGTCTGTGCTACTACTACCTGCTGTTCAACCTGCTGACCATCGCCCAGACCTTCCTGATCCGCCGCATGGTGGACGACGGGAAGATTCACGCCGTCATGGAGGCCAACGCCAACAAGGCGAAGAACAAGAAGAAGTCGAAGTTCCAGTTGCGCTACGAAGAGCTGATGCGCCAGCAGGAGGCGCAGAGCCGTTCCGGAAAGAAAGGCACGAAGCGCAAGTAGGCGGAACGCTTCCCGTTCGGGAGACTTTGCAAACGAAAAAGGATACGACGTACGTCGTATCCTTTTTCGTTTGCAGGAAGCTGCGTTCTATTTTTTCAGGTCGTTTCGTGTCGGATTTCCGGGTGCGATCTTGACCAGCACCACCCCGTGGGGCGGGACTTGTGTCTCGAAGCCCTTGTCGGTGGTCGTGAGGTCTTTCTGCCTCCACAGGTCGCGCACGACCTGCGTACCCCTGATGCCGAGTTGTTTGAGCGTGAAACCGATCTTCGCGGGTTCGAGGGTTTTGTTGAACAACCCTACGGCCATCGCACCGTCTTCGAGGTGCTTGACGTAAATCACCCGTCCCTCCTTTTCCCAGATCGCCACGGCGTGCACGCCCAGCGGATCCTGGTTGACGGCGATCACCTCGTCGTTGGTAAGCAGCGATTTCGTGAAAGGATCGAGCCGCGCCAGATCGCAGCCGATGAGCAGCGGCGAAGCGAGCATGGCCCAGAGCGACATGTGCGTATACTGTTCGTCGGCCGTGAGCTTCGTATAGTGGAGCTTGGGGCCCCATCCGACGAGTCCCACGACGAGCATGTCGGCGTCGGGCCAGTGTCCGGGGCCGCAGAAGGGCGCCCAGCGCTGCTGTTCAAAGCCGATGGATGAGATGCTTTTCCACGTGTCGCGAATATCGCCCGTGGTGCGCCAGCAGTCGGTATACTCCACCCATAGCGGAGCGTCGGCATAGGGTGCCGAGTTGGAGATGCTGTATACGATGTCGCGATCCGTTGCGCGAAGCGCGTCGTGCATCTCCTTTACGTGGTAGAGATCGTTGGGATTCCAATCGTATTTGAGGTAGTCGATCTGCCAGTCGGCCCACTGGCGTGCGTCGGCCTCGACGAAGGAGTAGGCGCCGTGGCGGTACATCTCCTTGCGGTCCTGCCAGTAGTTGCCGCCGGGTTTCTCGTAGCGGAAATTCTCGTTGTGGTTGCCGTCCTTGATCCACTGGTTCTCGCCGTCGGGGTTGTCGGAGTACGATCCGATGTGCGCGGCGTAGGTTCCGATCCAGGGCGAGGAGTAGATGCCGAGTTTAAGTCCCATGGCGTGTACCTGCTCCGAGAGCTCCTTCATGTCGGGGAACTTGTCGTTGGTCTGGATGGCGTTGTAGCGGCCGCCGCGCCGGCCCTGCCAGCCGTCGTCGATGTTGATGTACGTCCAGCCGTGGTTCACGAGTCCCGACTCGACCATCGCACGAGCCGAGGAGAGGACTTGCTCCTGCGTGACGTCGCGCGCCCAGCAGTTCCACGAGTTCCAGCCCATGGGCGGCGTGAGGGCGATCCGCTCGCCGATGACGATGCGAAGTTCGCGGGTGGCTTCCCCGAGTGCGTTGCGTGCGGTGAGTTTGACGAGGTAGGTGCCCGGACGCTTGACGCGGCCCGTGATGAAGCCGGTCGAGGGATCGAGGGAGAGGCCTTTGGGCAGACCTTCGGCGGCGAATGTCATGGGTCTGTCTCCGGATGCCGGTATGGCGAAGAGAAACTCCGAGCCGGGACGGGCCCCGAAGACCTTCGCCCCGTTGATGCGGGGAGTAGGCGGCGCGGGCGGGGTGAGAATGTACTGCGAGAGATCCGGCACCAGGGCGTCGGGGGCCGACTGGCTCCATGCGGGTGTCCACAGAAGCACGGCCGCGAAGAAAAACGCGAGTAGTCGTTGCATGATTCGATTTGATTTAAGTTAGACATCTATATATTAATGTACCGATCAAAACATAGGATTTCTTCATACAAATATAGGATTTTTCTTTGAAAATTCGAATACAAGTCCTTAAAAGTCAGTTGTAACGGTCGGATTCTTTCATTTTCTTTGAAAATCTTTCCGAAAATCGTGCGAAATCCGACTTCGTGCGGTTTGAGTTAAGGAAGTTCGTATTGGAAAATATTGGCGCGGCGTCGGTTGCCGTCCTTTTTCGATTGCGAGGCGAATCCCAGAAAGAGTTTCCCGCGCCGGATTTTCACCCCTTCGGACTCGATGTATCCGCTTTCGGTGATGCCCGCTTCGGTCAGCGCTTTCAGGTCGGAGACGGCCCGAACTTTCGTGCGGGACTGTACGATGCGGCCTTCGAAATCGTAGACTGTCATGTAGGCTTCTCCCGTCGTACCGTCGTTGTTTCCGCTCGTTCCCTCCATGAGATACATGCGGCCGTCGTGTATTTCGTATCCCTGCCATGCGATGGCGGGCGTCGGGATGCTGAATCGCGCGAGAGGTTGCAGCCGCGAGAGATTGCGGACGCGCACCTCGGGCGTGACGTCTTTTCGGAGCGGATAGCTCTCCGTTTCGCCGCCGTAGGAGAGGGGTTGCAGCGTGACGGTCTCTTCGGGAAGGGCTTTCGCTTCGCTGAGCGAATAGACCACCCAGCAGTAACGGCCCGGAGTGTCGACACGGGTGTAGAGGATGGCCAGCTGGTCGTTCGCCGCGTCGACGGCGGGATTCATGTTGAGGCAGCCGGCTTCGATGAAATAATTTTCGTCGGAGTTCCACGGGTAGTGGGTCGAGCCGGGGTTGTAGCGGATGCGCGAGACGACCTGTTCGTGCCAGTAGTTGCCGTCGTCCACCCGATTGGCGTAATTGCCTACCCAGACGAAACGCTCGTCGCCCGCCTCTTCGACGGCCATGTTCGAGGAGTGGCCGTGGAAACAGAGGGTCATGTACTCCGTAGCCTGTCGGTCGGGCATATTGCGCGAAACCAGAATTTTGTATCGATCGGTCACCTGCGTGTAGAAAATTTCGTCGCGGGAGTCGACGTCGAAGCCCTGCATGACCGTATTGGCCGGCAACTGGACGAACCGGCTGAAAATGATTCCGTCGCTCAGCGGCGCATCGATCCACGTCGTGTTCGAGGAGCGGACCGTGATGCCGATCGCGCATCGGGCGTCGCCGGAGGCCGTTTCGGCCGTTACGGTCGCCGTACCGACGTTGCGGCCCGTGACGATGCCCCGTGCATTGACCGAAACCGTCTGCGGCGAAGAAGAGCGGAATGTCACGCCCAGCGGGTTACCGTCCATGTCGTATGCGGTGTCGTTCGCATCGCCGTCGTGGCGGATGCGCAGCGTCGGGCGGTAGGTTTCGCCCACTTCGAGCGTTTTCGATGCGGTTTCGAACGAGAGGGCCGGCGGGGTGTCGGACGTTTTGTTTCCGTTCGAACAGTTCGTAGCGGCGAGGCAGAAGCCTGCTGCGGCGAAGATCAGGGAGCAGGTCATGACGAATGATTTCAACCGGCTACCGGCCCTGCCGTTTGCAGGCAGAACCGGTAGCCGGTAGTTGCTGTGATTCATGGGAGGGATCATTCGCCGGCGTCGATCAGTACGGGTTCGAATTCGCATACCGACACCAGTTTCCTGCCCGGACGGCCGGATTCGGTCATTTTCAGCCGCAGGTAGCGTCCCGCTCCGAACCATTGTTCGCTGCGGAAATCGCCGACGACCGTCTTGCTGCCCTCGAAGTCGAAGGATTGCAGGGGCATCCAGGTTTTGCCGTCGTCGGACATTTCGATCCAGCCCGCTTTGAGGTCGGTGACGTAGCTATCGTTGCGGCGCGTGAGTTTCATGCCGGCGTAGTAGCAGGTCTTGCCCAGATCCCAGTCGATCGTCACGGGGAGCGTTTCGATGTCGCCTTGGCCGATATCGTTGTAGCGGTTCTCGAATTTGGTCGATACGTCGCCGTCGATCGTCAGTTCGGGGCCGCGGCCGGTGTACCACGAGCTGCATGCCACGAGGATCCATTTGCTGCGGTCGGTGAAGAGGGGATTGAGCGCGATGTGGTAGAGCACGGTGTTGTCCGCTCCGATCTTGAATTCGGAGTTGCTTTTCAACTGTACGGCCAGCGTGTAGAAGCGGTCGGGCGTCAGCTTCGACTTGTCGATCTCGAAATGCGACACGGCCTCGCGCTTGCCCACTTCGAGCTGCGCCGGCGTGAAGGTGACGGCGTCGGTCGGGATCGGCAGGTAGTTCGTACCGTGCTCGGCGTTGTAGGCGTCGAGCACTTCGTCGCCGTAGACGTATTCGGTCGTGGTCTCCCACTTGTTGTCGAATTCGACGTAGGCGGTGAAGTCGAGCGTCTGGGAGGAGCCCAGATCGCACTCCACCACGCCGGCGTTTCGAACCAGCACCTGGGTCTCCGCCATCTCGGGATTGATCAGGATGCTGCCGAGCTCCTCGTTTACCTTCGAAGAGGAGGAGGTCAGGCGCAGCGGGATGACGTAGGACGTCAGATCGCCGAGCTGCTTGATCGCCGAGCAGTCGAGCTGCACGGTGAACGTCGTCGAGGGGTGGTCGGCATCGACCGATCCCGTACTGTTCACCAGCCGGTAGCAGGCGGGATCGAGCGCCGTATAGGCAGTGCCGTTGGCCTCGTTGTAGGCCGTGAGGACGTCGTCCGAAAGTTCGATCCCGAGCTCGGAGGGCGTGACGGTGTATCCGCTGCTGAATGCGCGGAAGGAGTAGTCGGTGGTCTCTTCGATATCGTAGAAGAGGGCTTTTTGCAGGTCGCTTTCGAGCAGATAGACGACCGAGTCCAGCAGGTTGTCGTTGCGGTGATCCGCTTCGCAGCCGCCGAGCAGCAACGCTCCGGCGACAGGTATGATGAACTGTTTGAGTTTCATGATTGTCTGAATTGAATTAGGGTTACCAACCGTAGTTCTGCGTGCAATTCGTACGGTCCATCTCCTCCTGCGAAATGGGGAAGAGGTAGCCGCGCGGCGAGAATTTGCGATGTCCGTCGCGGGCGCTGTCATGTGCGCAGAGCGTGCGTTTCCAGAAATCGCCGTTGGGCTTGTGGTCTTTGGCGTCGACGTTCATGCCGTAGACATCGCCGTGCTCCGTTTCGGCTGTCATCCATGTGCGGATGTCGAAGTAGCGCAGGTTCTCGTAGCACAGTTCGACGTGCCGCTCGCGTCGGATCAGTTCGCGCATCTGCGTCTGGTTGCCCACCGCTTCGGGGTAGACTTTGTCGATGTCGGGGACGCCCGCGCGCTTGCGCACCATGTTGAGATAGGTAAGGATGTCCGGATTGCCGGGATCGTATTCGTTGAGCGCCTCGACGTAGTTGAGCAGAATCTCGGCGTAACGGATGATCGGCCAGTCGAGGTAACCCCATGTAGCGATGTCGTATTTATCGCCGTTGGTGGCTGTATCTCGCGTGTAGTCGATGAACTTGTGGGCCAAGTATCCCGTCGCTGTGTAGTTCTGTTGCGTGGCTCCGTAGCCCGAATTTCCGCCGTTGTAGAACTGCATGTCGGTTTTCTTCACGTTGCCGCTGTGCCATGTCATGCCGCTCCAGAAGACGTTGATGTAGAAGCGCGGTTCGCGGTTCTGATACATCATGAAGGTGTTTTTCAACTCGTCGCCGTAAATCGGATGCGTGAAGGTCGAGAATCCCGTCTCGCTGTATCCCGATTCGGGATCGATGATCGGCTGAGCCTGGTCGCCGTTCGTATATCCCGTGATGGGATAACGGCCGTTGGCCATGGCGAAGGCGTCGACCAGTTTCTGCGTCGGGCCGTAGGAGCCGTAGGCTCGGGTACGCGCCGCACGCGGTGTCGTGGAGACGCCCCAGTTATAGGCGATGACCAGATAAGAGAAAATCCGTTCGGTGACGCCGTTGACCGGACCGACCTTCGTGTAGAGGTCGTGCATGCTCGTATAGGGATCCGTTCCGTCGGCTCCGATGAGACCGTAGATGTTCAGGTCGATCACGTCTTTGGCGGCTTGTGCGGCCGTCTCCCATTTCTTCTCGTCGTAGACCGTGGGGAAGAGCGGGTTGCCGTACTTGTCGATCACGCCCTTGTAGAGGTCGTTGCCGTTGAAGAGTTTGCGGGCCGAATAGAGAAGCATCCGCGAGCGGATTGCCAGTGCGGCGCCCTTGGTAGCGCGACCGTAGTTGGCCGTCTCTCCCGTCCATACATCAGGCAGGCCCTTGCTGGTCTCCCACAGTTCATTCGCCACGTAGTTGATGCACTCCTCCCACGTGTTGCGTTCGCGTTCGTTCAACCCCTCCTGCGTGAAGTCGACCGGATCGTCGCCGATGAGGAAAACGGGCCCGTAGGCGGACATCAGCAGCGAATAGTAGTAGGCGCGCAGGAAGCGGGCTTCATTGTAGTGATAGCCCTTGTCAATTTCCGACATTTCGGGACATTCGAAGACGTGCTGCATGAAGTAGTTGGCCTCGCGGATACCCTTGTATAGGTTGTTGTAGGTTTGCGAACGATAGATGTTGTTGTTCGGATTCCACGTATCGTAGTTGATGAGCGAATAGTTGCGGCCGGTGAATACGATCGATCCGTCGTCGTCGCAGCATGACCACGGCAGTATTTGGCCGCTGGGGTCGCTGTAATTGGACTGGTAACCGTAGACGTTTGTTAGATACTGCTCCGTGGTTTTGGCTTTCTGGAAGATTTGTGCCGCAGTTAGTTGTTCATCGGGCTGGCGGTCGAGATAGTCGTCGCAGGCTACGAACGCGGTGCCGGATAATAACAGCAATCCGAATGTTTTCAATATGTTTTTCATAGTCGTTGTCGTTGGTTTAGAAGCCGATCGTAAGACCGATGTTGATGATGCGGTTGTTGGGGTAGTTCGTGGCGCCGGTCTGCAAGTCGGGGTCCCACAGTTTGAAGGGACTGAACGTGAACAGGTTCACGCCGGAGAGATAGACGCGCATGTTCTGCATGGCCATCTTCTGGGAGATGTGCTTGGGCAGCGTATAGCCGATTTCGAGGTTTTTCAGGCGCATGTAGCGGCCGTTGGCCATCCAGAAGGTCGAGGTCTGATTGTTGTTGTTATTCGTACCGATATACAGACGCGGATATTTGGCGTCGAGCCGTTCGGGCGTCCAGTAGTTATCGTAGACATCGGAGAAGAGGTTGGCCTCTCGGCTGTTGCGGGCGATGAAGCCTTGCGTCTGGTCGGTGCGCGTCGAGAAATTTACGTGGCCGACGCCCTGGAAGAAGGCCGAGAAGTCGAACGCCTTCCATTGCAGCGAGAAGCCGAATCCGTAGACGATCTCCGGAATGGCCGTGTAGCCGATCGGTTTGACGTCGTAGGAGTCGACCACGCCGTCGCCGTTGAGGTCGAGGTACTTGATGTCGCCTGGTTCGACGTCGCCGAACGATTGCTTCGGCCATGCGTCGATGTCGGCCTGATCGCGGAACAGGCCGGCCGCTACGAGGCCGAACGTCTGGTAGCGTGCCTGTCCCGTGCGGTTCATGTAGAGGTATTTGTAGTCGGGTTGATCCTGTTCGACGATCATGTTGCGGGCATAGGTGAAGTTACCGCGCACGGTCAGATGCAGGTCTTGGCCGATCGTCTGGTGATATTCCAGCGAAGCGTCGACGCCGCTGTTGCGCATCTTGCCGATGTTCACCCACGGCTTGGTACTCAGACCGACGTAGACGGGAATCGACGCACGTTTCAGAAAGATGCCTTCGCGCCTTTCTTTGAAATAGTCGGCCGATATTTTCAGCTTGCTGAACAGCGACAGGTCGACGCCCACGTTGAGTTTGTGCGCCTCTTCCCAACCGACGTTGGGGTTTGCCCAGTCGCCGAGCCGTGTGCCGGCATAGGATTGGGTGCTCGTACCGAAGTTGTAGGAGTTGCCCGGAACGACCGTTTCGTTGTAGATGAAGCGGCGCACGTTGTCGCCCGTGCCGATCTTGTCGTTGCCCACGATACCGTAGGAGGCCTTGATTTTGAGCAGGTCGATCACGCCCCGCACCGGTTCGAAGAACTTCTCGTTGGAGATCACGTAGCCGGCGGCTACCGACGGGAAGAATCCGAACCGTTTGCCCGGCGAGAAGTTTTCCGAGCCGTTGTAGCCGAAGTTGCCTTCGATGAAATAGCGGTTGTCGTAGCTGTACGTGATACGTCCGGCGATACCCTGGTGCCGGTAGGGAAGGGCCAGTTCGGGCTGCGACTTGTCGATTCCTACGTCGTTGCGCTGCGACTGCTGGTAGAGGAAAAGCGCCGAGAGGTCGTGCTTGCCGAAGGAGCGCGCCCAGTTGACCGACGCTTCGAGGTAGACCGAACGGTAGCCGCTGTGCGACTCGGAGTAGGTCAGGTTGTCGGCGCCGATAACCTTCTGCTGCAAGATCAGGTCGCCGAACTCGTCTCGGCCGCTGGCCATGTACTGCGGGGGTGTCTTGGTGCGTGCCAGATGGTTGTAGTTCTTGGCGTCGAACGAGCCTTTGACGGTGACGGTGAGCCCTTTGGTTACCCAGTCGCCGAGGTCCTGCGTGAGCGAGAAGAGCGACTGCGCCGTGTTGTAGAACTTCTCGCGGTAACCGGTCTGCGTCAGCAGCACGTAGGGGTTCTCGCCGTTGTTGGCGCCGGGGCCGGGCAGCAGGCCGTTGGAGTAGACGGCCGGAAAGACGTTGGGAGCCGATTTGACCGCATAGTCCCAAATCGTCGACGCCGCCGTTCCCGGTTCGTTCTTGCGCTCGAAGGTGGTGGCCAGGTTGACGTTGAGCTTGGTGTATTTGTGGAGCTGCACCTCGACGTTGGAGCGGAAGTTGAACTTGCGGAAGAAGACCGACGTGTTGTACTCCTTCATGTTGTCGCGGGCGAACAGACCGTCTTCGTTGTAGAAACCGCCCGAAATGTAGTATTTGGCCGTGCTGCCGCCGCCCGTCACGTTGACGTTGACGCGCTCGTTGAACGAGAGATCCTTGTAGAGGTAGTCCACCCAGTCTACGTTGGGATAGAGGTCGGGATCGGAGCCGTCGCGGTATTTCTGGATGACTTCGGGCGTGTAGACCTCGCTGCCCGCGGCGGCGTTCCACAGTTCGGCGAACTGCACGGCGTCGAGCATGTCGGGGACTTTGGTAGGCTGCACCATGCCGGCTTCGAAGCGGATGTTGATCTGGGGTTTGCCGACGATACCCTCGCGCGTGGTGATGAGGATCACGCCGTTGGCGCCGCGC
>CDYK01013503.1_pt1 | contig 11339 bp, 8 predicted proteins | sample 554841 | NCBI WGS metagenome assembly CDYK01 (sample SAMEA3182102, study PRJEB8094) | gut metagenome | biome: human; feature: gut; material: Stool; isolation source: human stools | place: Canada | collected 2013-02-18
TCGATCTCCCGGAAGATTTGCTGAAAAAGGCAGTCGATTATTATTGCTCTTTCCACGCCCAAAAGTCGGGATTCCACACTTGATTGTGGAAATTTTACACACTTTCCCCAATCCACTCCACACTTCCCCAATTTCTTTTGTATTATATATATTATTTTTATTGGTTTGTATATCAGTGGTTTGTTTTAAAATATATCTTTATTTCTATTTCTGGCACGTCCTTTGCTATTTATTTGTCAGAATTAGATATTATCCTTCCCGAGATATTGTTTTCTGATTAGATATTTGATTAGAAAAAGCTTATCGATTTTAAATCCGCTTCGCCTGTGAAGGTAAAGCGGATTTTTTAATTTAGAACCATTTGATCTTTCTGAAAATGAAAAATGATAAAGCTGATAGTGTGATGGAGATCATGACGATGATGGCAAAGCCATGCGGCATATTTTCTCCGTAGATCGGGACGTTCATACCGTAGAAGCTGGCGATGAGGGTGGGAACCATCAGGATGATGGAGATGGAGGTCATGCGCTTCATGATGGTGTTCACGTTGTTGGAGATGATGGAGGCGAATGCGTCCATCGTGCCGGTCAGGATATCGCTATAAATATTGACTGTGAGGTGCGCCTGCTTTAACTCTGTTTCCACATCTTCCACCAGTTCGTTGTCCATATAAACTGGTTCCTGGAAGATGCTTTGCAGTTTGGTGAGCATCACTTCATTACCACGGATGGATGTGTTGAAGTAAACCATGCTCTTTTCCAGCTTCATCAGACGAAGCAAGTCTTCATTACGGATACTTTTTTCCAGTGCCTTTTCGGCATGCGCCACCTCGTTGTTGATTTGTTTCAGGTATTTCAGGAACCATACGGCGGATGAATGGATCAGACGCAGAATCAGGTCATATTTGTGACGTACGACAACCTCTTTGCGGCGGGTGTACCGGATAAAGTCCGGTATCAGTTCCGTCTTATAATAGCAAACGGATATGATGATTTCATTGTTCGTCATAATCCCCAGGGGGATAGTCGTGAAAGGGATTCCTTGTTCCTGGCTCTGTACCGGGATTCGAATGATGGTCAATAGCCAATTCCCTTCATATTCGATACGCGGGCGTTCGTCTGTATCGGCAATGTCGCTTAAGAAAGATTCGGGAACATTGAATTGGTTTGTCAGGTAATGGATATCTTCCGGTGTAGGGCATTCTACATTGACCCAGCTGTTTGGAAGCCACTGGTCTTTTTCCACAAAGCCGGCTTCACAATAAAGAAAAGTTCTCATTATTGCCTCCTTTCGTTTTTGTCAACGTACAGAGGCCTTGCTGTTTACCCCTGCGCGTTATTTGTTACTTACTGTTTTTATTTCTCGCGGAATACTGTCGTCCATAATTTATCATTACTTTTTACGGCTGCAAAGATAGAAAAATCCGGTAATAAATGTATATCGGAGGCGGATTTTTGTCAAGTCCGTGAGACTGCATATTTGCGATAACGGTAATAGGCAATGCCGGCTAAGTCTGCTAGAAACCAACCGATAGGAATAGACCACCAAATACCGGTGACCCCAATAGTGGGAATGGATGCCAGCCAATAAGAAAGGACGACACGTGTACCTAAAGACAGAATGGTAAGCACGACAGACATTCCCGGCATACGGATGGCCCGGTAATAACCATAAAGGAGGAACAAGATTCCGATGCCTAAATAAAAAACTCCTTCGATACGCAGGTATTCTGTTCCGATGCGAAGTATCTCAGCCTCATCCGGACGGACGAAAATAAGCATCAACGGCTTGGCAAAAAAGAAAACTAACAGCGAGATGATAAGGGAAAAGACGATCGTTATAAGAAATGCGCTACGTACTCCCCGGCGGATGCGATCCCCTTTCCGCGCTCCGAAATTCTGGGCAATGAAGGTGGAAAAAGCATTCCCGAACTCCTGAACGGGCATATAGGCGAAAGAGTCGATCTTGACTGCTGCGGCGAATGCGGCCATGACAACCGTACCAAAACTATTTACCAATCCTTGCACCATCAATATTCCGAAGTTCATCACAGATTGTTGGACGCAAGTCAGTGTGGAGAAAGAAGTGATTTCTCTCAGGCTGGAACGGTCGAAGCGCATATCTTCCCGGTGTAATCGTAGCTCGGGGCGGATTTTATAGGTATACAGCAAGATACCGGATGCCGCCGTTCCCTGTGCGATGACCGTTGCGACTGCCGCTCCTTCGATGCCTTGATCCAGGACAAGAATAAGAAACAAATCAAGCCCGATATTCAAAACGACCGATACAGCCAGAAACCATAAAGGTGTTACAGAATCGCCTACAGCCCGAAGCAACGCTGCATAAAAATTATACAGGAAAGTGAAGACTATTCCCCAGAAAATGATCCACAGATAGTTACGCATCAACGAATAAATATCATAGGGAACTTGTAACCATCGTAAAATCGGATCGAGCCATAGGAACACGGCAACATTCAGCAAGATGGTTACCGTGCCGATCAGCAGGAGAGAAACGTAGATGCTACGTCGCAGGGCGGACAGGTCTCCGGCTCCGTATTGCAGTGAGAAAACCGTGCCGCTTCCCATCGATAACCCCAGCAGGATAGAGATCAGGAAAACCATCAAGGTATAGGCGGAACCGACCGCTGCCAACGCATTTGCACCGATACATTGTCCTACGATCAGTGTATCGGCTATGTTATAGCATTGTTGTAAAAGCGATCCTGCCAGCATCGGCAATGTGAATTGTAGCAGGGTGGTGATTATACCTCCTTGTGTAAGGTCTCCTTTCCGTAACATTGTCAGCTCTTTTTATTCGTATAGTTTTGTATGAATCTGCAAAAATACGAATTAATCGGATAATCGTTCCTTCGGATCTCCGTAACCTGTCGGAGTGGTGCTGAGCTTTTGTTTTTGGGTAAAATGAACGCTAATCAAGCATCAAACTCATATAAGCTTCCCGGCTCTGATAGTTGAGCAACAAGCGGGTGAGCGATTGGGTGTCCATCTTTTTTAGTTCGCCGATGTTAAGAACGGAGTTTGCGTGGGTGAAGGCCCAGTGATGGATGAGGCGGTCGCGGTCCAAGACACGTGCCATGCCTAAAGGGAAAGTTCCCGGTCCGGTGAAAGGAGTACGGCAGACGGCCTTTTCCACCTTGCTCTGTGTTGTAGCTTCCTGTAAGAGCAGGTTCTTGATGTTGTCGTTGTCATACATCAATTCTTTGACATAGATATAGTCGCCGACAGGATAGAAAAAGATCATTCCGATCGGTTCTTCTTGAATGTTTAAGGCGGTCAGCATTTGTCCTCCGGACATCTGTAATTCGCGCAGGATAGTAACGAAATCGTCATAACCGTGCAGCACATAGCAAATACGTTCTCTCTGCTTCTTATTAAAAAAATTGTAGAGAGACTCCATCGAAGGTACTTCGGGCGGTACAACCAAAACACCCTGTTCCAGTGCTATTTCAGAAGGGCAGATATACGTTTCTTCTGAATAGTCGAAAGCTTCCGTATATCCTAAATCGCGGTAATAGTCGAACAGCCATGGATCGGCCGGGATAATGACTGTTAAGGCCACTTTCCGGCTTTCCATCACTTCGAATGCTTTCTGTATCAGTTGGCGCATAAGTCCCTGACCTCGTTCGGAGGGAAGAGTGCAGGCTCCATATATATAGTTTACGGATATCTCCTTTCCGTAGTAAGTCATGACATACGGAAGCATTTGAAGGGCGGAAACGATTTTTCCGTTTTTCTCTATAAACAGGGCGTTTTCTTTTTTGTAAACCCGATCGAAGAATAGTTTGATAAATTCTTCGCTGTCGTTGAAAGAAGTACGCCACAGGTCGATCAATTGAGATTTGTTGTTATCCATCGTTCAATATTATTTTGCAGGTTTCTTTATTGCCGCGGATTTTTCCAATAGGATGAACGGGTTATACGAAAGTTTAGCCTGGCGCAGACCGGGAATACCCAAGTCTTCCTCTCGGTTCACATAGGTGTATTTTTCCGGAAGGTGAGAGGCGAATTCTTTGTTGATAACAGCATAAGCCCCCTCATAGTTCACATTTGCCTTTTCTACGTGGACGCCGAAAGTATTATGGTTGATCGGGGCACCAAAAGTGAAAGCGACAATCTGATGGTCTACGCAAATGGCTCCTCCAATAAGTCCCAATTCGTCATAATGGTTCAAGGCGTAGATTATAGAACGGCGTTCGTCGTTCAGATCCTCCTCGTCATTATCTTCCCGGTTGGCTTTGTACCATTTACATTCGAGCTGAAGGCATTCGGGAACCAGTTCTGGTGTGATAGGAATATATTCGTAGGCAAACTTCTTATTGAATTTGTTGATATGATTGCGTTTCGCCTGGTATTTTTTCCCTTTTAGGGTTGCCAGGTCTTCACGCAAGTAGATGTAATCGAAATAATTCCGTTCGGGGATGTAGAAAAATCCGCCGGGAATTGCCTTTTCGAGTTCTTCTTTGGCATCTGGCGTTACGCCTAACATACAGAGCGGATGACCCTGTTCGAGCGAATCGGCTTCTAACAGATCGATGGCCTGTTTCAGGTCGCCTTGACCTGTAGGAGTCATATAAGCGACTCTCGTTTTGTTTTCGATCCAGAAACGGATCAGCAAGCTGCCGTTGACAATGGCGAACTCGCTATCGTAGAGAAACCGCCAACTGCAGATGTTGGCAAATGAATAATCGCAATTTTTATAATTGCTCGGTATCGTAAAGGATGTTATAATATCTCTATCTTCGATTTCAATTGGTTTAAACGGTATCTTCATCTTTTTCTTTTTTGATGTGCAAATATAAAACTAATAAAAATGGCTGAATGTTTTATCTTTAATAAAAACAATCGATTTTGTTTATTGCGTGATAAACCCTATAAATGCTATTAATAGCAATTTAACTAAATATAAAAATGATAGTGTATATTAAACTAACATCTATCTTTAAATGTTCGAAGTGAAATGGTTTTTATTTAAAAGTGAGAAGGAAATGAATGCTGATAAAATATTACCGATCGACCTCTATCATGCCGTGTCGATTGCAAATTTGACATTGGAAAGTGCTTTAAAGGTCATTCACGTCGAAGCTGGGCAGGATCATGAACTGTTGCCTTTGGAACCGGGAACTCTTGCTGTGATCTGCCGGGGAGGAAAGTTCGAATGCAAAGCACTTGGAAAGGAAATCTCCATAGTTGCCGGACAGGTGTTCCTGGCGTCTGTGGAAGATGTGAGTGAGATATCCCGTTTTTCGGAGACAGGTTTTGAAGGGATCGTGATCTATGCCGGTAGCGATCTGCTGATCAATCGGCAACGTCTGATGTTCCGGACGATTACACCGGACGAACTGAAGGAGTCCGGGCTTTATATCCAGCTGATGCAGTCACAAATCGAGCGAATGAGCGATGTCCGTGTCAAAGTGGTGGAATCGCTTTTGCGCGCCCTTATTTTCTTCCTCCAGCAGGAAGGGCATCTGGCGGACGACCGGGATAGCGAGGTTCCGCCTTTCTTCCACGATTTCGCTTTGCTGATTAGGCGTTATCATCATTATCCGGTTTATTATTTTGCCGAGAAGTTGGGAATGACTTCGGCGGAACTGAATAACAAATGTAAATTGCATTCCGGTATTTCGGCTGCGGAATGGATCAGCCAGTATGTATTGCTTGAGGCGAAAGACTTACTGATTAAAACTCGACTGAGATCTTCCCGCATTGCTATGATGCTTAATTTCTCTAATTATGATACCTTTGCGCGTTGGTTCAGGCGGCATACGGGAGAGTTGCCAGGGAACTGGAGGTAGTGGAATTTGAAAATTGAAAATTAAGATACCATGAAATGGACATTTGAGAATGCGAAAATAAAGGGGCGGATCGTCTTGACCGATTCGCTCCATGAAGACCCGGATCTTCTGAAAGACAAAACGCTGTATAAATTTATATGGGTGGATTCCGGCGAAGTGGAGTTGGATATCGATCATCAGCATGTTGTTTTGAAGAAGGAACAGCTCGTTCCGCTTTCCCATTTGCATCATTTGGAGTTTCTGCGCATCGAAGGCAAATGCTATGCTTTGATGTTCAACGGCAATTTCTACTGTATACATGGCAACGATCATGAGGTCTCGTGCAACGGGTTGCTGTTTCACGGTTCATCGCATGTGCTGACTTTTGTCCTTTCGGAAGATGAACGGCGGAAGATCGACACGCTGACGAGGATCATGCAAGAGGAGTTTCTCAGTACCGATCACCTGCAAGACGAGATGCTCCGGGTATTGTTGAAACGGTTTATCATATTATGTACGCGAATAGCGGAAGATCGGCAGGGAGCTGTTCGGGAGAACAGCCTCCAGTTCGAGACGATCCGCAAATTCTATGTCCTGGTCGATACCTATTTTAAGGAGAAAAAACAGGTGCAGGAATATGCGGACATGCTGAACAAATCCCCGAAGACACTGGCAAATATCCTTTCCGCCTATCAGCAGCCTTCCGCCATCCGTATCATCCATAACCGCATTCAGGCAGAAGCCCGGCGTTTACTGCTTTATACGGCTAAAAGCTCTAAAGAGATCGCTTTGATGCTAGGATTCGAAGACCAGGCTGCGTTCAGCCGTTTCTTTAAGAACGCAGCCGGACTAAGCGCGACCGAATATCGCCACCAATATAAAAAATGATAATAGTGGCGATGACGGGCTGGTCGCTTGTCCGGGTTGTAGTATCCGCTTATTGCCGGTATTTGCAACAACCCGGCAGTTGGTCGTAGACGTTTGATCCGCTTTATAAGTATCTGTGTCGTGCCCCGCTTTGGCAATAGCTTTGCTAATAGCGTCCACAGATGTTTTGGACGGATTGTATTGTAGATGTATCATCTGTTTTTCCTTATCCCAATGAACCGACGAAACGCCGTTTACACTTTTGGCTGCTGTTTCGATGCGTTGTTTACACATGTCGCAGGAACCTTTTACCCCGAACATGGCATGCTCGCCTGCCGGTTCCGGTTGTGCTGCGGATGTACCGTGCGCGGCATACCCTTCGTGACCGCTCATCGTATGCCCTACATGGCCGCTCATCGGTTGTGCTTCGCCGTCATTGTTCATCATCGACTGTTTCCCTTCCTGTTGGGCACTGGCATCTATCGAGAAAACACCGTTCGTTACGACTTCTTCTCCTTCGGATAATCCTTTTAATATCACGTATGCGTTGCCGAGGGAAGGACCAAGTTCTACTTCACGCATCAGGAAGGTCGGAGTGGAGGTGTCCGGTTGCTTGACATAAACGATGGAACGTTTGCCGGTCCAGAGAACAGCAGTTTGCGGCACGGTGATCCGGTCTTTATATCCTTGAAGCGGGGCGCTGACCTCGGCGGTCGCATACATCTCCGGCTTCAGTTCCATATGGCTGTTGGGGACTTCTACCCGGACACGTGCCGTACGGGTGGACGGGTTGATGATCGGATCGATAAACGCGATCCGGCCCGTATAGGTCTTGCCGGGAAGAGCCTGCAAGGTGAAATGAACCTGGTCGCCTCTGTTCAGGAAAGGCAGGTCAACTTCGAAAGTGTCGAACATCGCCCATACGCTCGACAGGTTCGCTATGTCGAACAGGACAGCTCCGGAGGCGACATAATCGCCCTGGTTTACGCGTTTGGTCATGACGATTCCGCTTACGTTCGCTTTGATCTCGACGAGTGGGGAAACGCTACCGGACTGTTCGATCGCTTCTATCTGGGCGTTCGTCATTTTCCAGAGACGGAGTTTCTCGCGGGCTGCCTGGATCAGGGCGGGCTGCTTCATCTTGATGGCTTCCAACAGTTCCTGCTGGGCGGTGAACAGTTCGGGTGAATAAAGGACGGCAAGTGTTTGTCCGGCTCGTACGCTCTCACCGGTAAAATTGATGTTGAGTTGTTCGATACGTCCGCCTACATGCGCTGTCTGTGACTGTAAGCTTTGTTCGTTCGGGGCGATCTTGCCATACAGGCGGACTGTCTTGACCGGGTTTTTCCTGCTGACCTTTGAAGTCTGCACGTCTGCCAGGGCGGCCGCCTCTTCCGATAACTGGATTGCTTTCGGGTCGGAGTTCTCTCCGCCGCCGCTTCCTTTACGGACCGGGATCAAGTCCATCGCGCAGATCGGGCATTTGCCGGGTTTATCCTGGCGTATCTGGGGGTGCATGGAGCAGGTCCAGACGCCCGTCTCGTCCTGTACGAGGTCGTGACTGTGTCCTTCGTGCATCTCATGCCCCTCATGGGTAGCCGGAGCGGGGCTTTCAGACGAGCTGAACAACAACCTGCCGACTAATAAGCCGGCACAGGCTACTATTATATATTGAACCGGTTTGCTTTTTATTATTTCATTTATCTTTTTCATCTTGTTATTCATTTACGGAGGTTGATACTAATTTCTCTAAACTCGCGATCAGCGTGTTGTATCCGGCAACCGCTTCGCTCTTTTTAAGGCTGTAATCCAGTAACTGGCGTTCCAGTTGGATGATGTCCGTGAGGGAAGTCGTCCCTGCCGAAAATTCGCGGATCATCAACTGGTAGGTCGACCGGGACAAGTCTTGCTGTTTGGCGTACAGGTCTATTTTGCGCGAGGCATTGGCCAGTTGTTGCTTTAAGGCGATATATTCGGCATGTAGCTGGTTGAGCGTGTCTTCGTACTTCAGTTCGCTTGCCTCACGGTAATGCCGGCTCTCCCGCTGCTGGGCGTTATATTTCGGCGGAAGATCGGGATGCTGATCTTAATCATCGGCATGACCATATCCATGCCGTTCATATTGCTCATCCCTGACATCCGGGCCATCTCTTCTGAATTCTTAGCCATGATGGAATATTGCAGTCCGATGCCGAACATGGGAAGGCTCATCTTCTTGTCCATCTCCGCCTTTGCCTTATACGCGTTTGCCTCCGCTTCGAGCATGGAGAGCATCGGGTTGGAGAGGATGATGCTGTCCAGGACCGCATTGTCTTCTATGGAAAACAGTTTTTGTGCCAGCGAATCGGAAGTTTGTACCGGCAGATCCTGATCCCGGTTCAGCAGGCTGTTGAACCGGGCTTCGGCTGCTTTCCTGTTCGATCGGAGAGCTTCGAGGTTGTTTTCCAGTTCGACCATTTCGATCTGGATGCGAAGTACGTCGGACATGCTGCCGGATGAACCGCTCCCCATCGTACCACCTGCCATCGAACCGCCCGTACCCGACATCGTTGTATTTCCGCCCGGTGTCGCAGAGGCCGTGGAAGGAGAGGTCCCCATGTTTTCCATACCGCCCATACTGTTGTTTGCCGGTGTCTGGGGAACGGGAGATGCGACCGGAGGCGCAACGGATGGTGTCGGCCTGCCCAGAACGGACGAAGCTGTATAACGGCTCAGCGCCAACAGCTCCAACTGCTTTAACAGTTCGAGGTTCGCTGCTGTGTTCTTATACTGCTCATTCAGATTGTTCAATTGATACCACTGGCTTTTGACTTCGTAGAACAGGTTGTTGCGGGTTTCCCTGAATTGTTCGTAAGCCATGCGTGCCATCTCGGTCGCTTCGTTGCGGGCTGCTTTGCGGGTTCCGAACCAGGGGAACATCTGCATCAGGGTGAAGTCGGCTACCTGTTTGCCGGATAGCTGCTCCATCGGTTTGAAGAAGAAGCCCATTTCGAGTTCGGGATCGGAGAAAGCTCCCGCCTGCGGTATCTTTTCCAGGGATGCTTTGTAAAGGGCAAAGCTGGAATTTACCGACGGATTGTACCGGGCGGCCGTTTCCAGGTAATGGGAAAGGCTGTCGGTCGTTTGTGCCTGTGATGGGAGATACCAAAGTGCCGATAGCAGGATGGCGGCCCAACGTAAGACGGCTATATGCTTTTTTATTCTCATTCTACTAATATTTTATTTATATAAGAAAGTTTCAACTTTTTTCTCGGCGTGAAAATTTATTTTCATGCAATGGAAAATTTTTTTTCATCCGAAGAAAATTTATTTTCATGCTGAGGAACTATTAGGGGAAAGGGCATTAGGGAGAGGATTGCGGGTAAGTAAATGGAAATGAGAGCGATTTGCGCCATATCTCGGTGATTTGCACAGAGGGGTTAAGTGCAGAAGATGTGGATTTATGCAGAAGTTCCGTTACCAAATCGTTAGTCCATTCCTTGAATGGTAACGAAGAGGTAAGATGAAGGTAATTGACAGAAGAGTATTCGGTAACTCACCTTTCTGTCGTTACGGTGCTTATGCTTTGTATTACAATGTTTTGCGTAGCTAAAAACGCTTCTGTAACGGGTAATTTTGCCAATAAAAATAGAAGCGTATGCAAAGAGAAAAATTCAAGATTTTGCTCTACCTGAAAAAGAGCGGATTGGACAAGTTGGGGCAAGCTCCGATAATGGGGCGTATAACCTACGGGCGAACCATCGCCCAATTCAGTTGTAAGCTTTCATGTGCCCCCGATTTGTGGAACGCTCGTGAGAGCAGACTGAATGGCAAGAGTCGTGAGGCAGTGGTTACGAATGGCAAGTTGGAGCGTTTGCTCCTCTCTGTACAGTCGGCTTATAGAGTTCTTTATGAACGAGGTGCGGTCTTTACTGCAACAGACATCAAGGAGCTGTTCCAAGGAAGTATGCAAACTCAAATCACCTTTTTGGAGCGATACGACCGAATGGTTAAAGATATGGAACAAAAGGTGGGCATCGAAATAAAGGCTACAACTATGAGTAGTTACCACACTGTTCGCAAGCACTTACAAGTCTTTATTGGTGAGAAGTACCATACGGCAGATATTCCTTTCGGACAGATGGAAGAAGATTTCTTGGAATGCTTGCAACACTACTCTGTCGGAAAGCTGGGACATTCGCAAGGTCATTATCGTAAGATGGCTTTGGCAGTGAAGAAACTCTGCCGTTTGGCATATCGTGAGGGCTTGACAGAGCGACAACTGTTTGCTCACATAGAGATAGAGCGAGGAGAGAACAAACAACCTCGTGCCTTGGATAGGGCTTCGTTGGATAAGTTGCTGGGATTGACCTTTGAGCCTTATGAAGTGGAGCTGGAAACCGCCCGTAATCTCTTTCTCTTCTCCTGCTATACGGGTGTTGCCTATTGCGATATGGTCGCCCTTAATAGGGAACATCTTTTTACGGACGATGAAGGGGCGTTGTGGCTGAAGTTTCGCAGGCAAAAGACGAATACCCTTTGCCGAGTGAAGCTCCTATCCGAAGCGGTTCGTATGATAGAGCGGTATCAGTCCGAGGAGCGCAACACTCTTTTTGCGCCTATTACTTATTCAGCTTATCTCGTTCAGCTCAAAGCCCTGCAACTTCGGGCTGGTATCTCTATTCCCCTTTCGGCACAC
>CDYK01030054.1_pt1 | contig 11298 bp, 9 predicted proteins | sample 554841 | NCBI WGS metagenome assembly CDYK01 (sample SAMEA3182102, study PRJEB8094) | gut metagenome | biome: human; feature: gut; material: Stool; isolation source: human stools | place: Canada | collected 2013-02-18
AGGGAGTGGAGCACCTCCACCATCGATCGAATGTTGAGTAACGAGAAGTACATCGGGCAGGTGCTAATGCAGAAAAGCTATACGCCGGATTTCCTGACCGGAAAGCAAGTCAAAAACGATGGGCAGTTGGATATGTACCTGGTAGAGGATGCTCATGAGGCGATTATTGACCGGGAGACTTTTGATCGGGTACAGAAAATGAAAGGCCAAATGAAACATAAAGGTCAAATAGAACAAATACTTTGACAGAGTACCGATTCGGTAGGTCAGCAATGGTCGTATTTAATAATCTAAATTCTGTGCTGCGGAAATACCATCTGGTTCTTCTTGTCACGTGGGACTTTTCGAAGTTTGGTTGGATGAGGGTAGGAGTATTGAACAGTTTTTTTAGACTGTCTAATACTCCTACCATCATTTTATAGGAGAAAGCCTTGTTATTTCAGGCTTTCTCTCTTCTCATGTGTGGCACGCCCATTTTATCGCAAAGATGAAAGTCACAAGCCTGATAGTTGAAAAACGAAAAATACCTGATTTTGAACCATTTGCCCAGATCAGCCTGTACGCTCTCTCCTTTGCTCATGGAGCAATTCGAACCCATCCGGTGTCTTGTGGTTGAGCGTGCTGTGAGGACATTTCGTGTTATAAAATTCTATATATGTATCAACACTTCCCATGAACTGGTGCTCGGAGTGATATTGGGTCCGATAAACCTCCTCCCGTTTCATGGAGGCAAAGAAGGACTTGGCCACAGCATTGTCATGAGGACGGCCAGACTTCGAGAAAGATGTTCATGCGAAGCAGTTTCCGGAATGTGTTGGATGTATATTGTGGGCCCTGGTCGCTGTGAAATATCAGCTGCTGGGGCTCGTTTCTGTTCCGATATGCCTGACGAAAGGTAGAGGTAACCAGATAGGTACTATTCTTTGGTGATACTCTGTGGGCTACTACTTTACGTGAAAAAAGGTCGAGGATTACGCAGATATAGAGATACTTGCCTTTAACCTTAAAGCAAGTGACGTCGCTGACCCAAACATGGTTCGGTTCATCCACTTTGAATTGCCGCTGTAACATGTTCTGCTTTTTTGCCAGCCGCTCACTTTTCTGATAATCGCGTTTGGAGTAGATGGATACACTTTGTAATCCCATTTCTCTCATCAGTTCAGCCACATACTTGGGCGAAGTCCGAACGCCTCGATCGGCTAACACAGCAGCGATTTTGTTTGCGCCAAACCTTTGCGGGCTCTCATCGAAAGTTGCTTGGATATGCTCTTTCATCTCTACTCTGCGTTTATCATAGGCAGTTACCTCTTTTCGCCGGAAGATATGGTTGTAGAAGGTACCGCGGGATACACAAAGCGCCTCGCATAAGGCATGGACACTATACTGACCATGCAGTTTGGCAAGCTCTTGTAGCTTTTCTTGAAGCGGCGCTGAAACCGTGCAGTTGACCCTTTGAAGAATCTCAATCTTCTGCTCCAACTTTTGAAGTTTCTGTTTCGTTTTAATAAACGCCTGCTAGCTGACGGCATGACCGGAGTCTGTCATGGTCACAGTGTACGGCTTGATCCATGTATAGAACGTACTTCTGGCCACGCCGGAGTCGGCACAAATCTCGGCGACAGATTCACCGGCCCGGTAGCGGGCAACCAGAGTTTGCTTTTCCTCTATGCTGATGCGCATGGTTTGATTCCTCCTGGAAAATGGTGTAGAATATCATTGTAGAGAAGGAAATTCAATTTAGCTATGGTACGATTATAGTACGGGAAATGCGAGAGATGAGTTATTATTCTACAAAAAGGAAACTTGCGTACTTATAATGATGCGCTTTTTGGTGATTGGCATGATTTATGACAGGAGGATTGTCTGATATGAGTTATTGCATAGCTTGGAAAAAGAATGAGCAAGTCTTTATGTTGTCGGAATCCGCTATATCCTCCTTTGAAGATGATATACAAGCAGGCATCAGTACCTTTGGAGAGGTTCAGGGACTGTATGGGAAGTACTATGTGCAGGAAGGTTTGCTTAAAATCATAAAGATAAATGATGATTTTGTCTTGGGAGTTTCTGGAGATGTGCCAACGATAATAGAATTGTTGACACATGTTTACAGTCTTCGGGAGATGTTGACATTGGAAATCCTTCGGAATATCATCACGAATAATTATCAAGACAGAGGGATCAGTGCGATCGTGGTGGAAAAAGGTCGGCATCCTCAAATTTATTTGTTTGAGGAGAACCGTTTTTCCTGTACAGACAGATGCGAGATTGGAGCCGGAAGAAAAAATGCTTTTTTTTCTGCAGATATCAATCAAATAATCGATCAGGAGTATGCGGAAGGTGATGAACACGACTATTTGGCAAAGGTGATCGGTTGCGCACAATGCTACTCAATAAAAAACCGCTGCATACAGGAAGGCTACGGCGGAACATTTTATGGCGTCGTTATAGGCAGTAAGATAGAGTGGTTCCGTGATATGGGCTATTATATCTTCAAAAAGGACATCCAGGACGGATTTTTCACATCTGTTATTAACCGGCGGGACAGCGTGTTTTCCACATCAAATTTTTCGGACCACACGATATTTATGCTGAATTTCCTCATGGATAAGGAGGTTTGGGAGAATCCGTACTTCAAGCGCGCTGTCATGAAATCTCTGCATACAAAAAATCCATTTTACTTCTTTATATATTCCAGCTATTATCATGTGGCCTTTTATATCAGGATGAATAGCGAATCTCAAAACTTCTTTTTAAAAAGATGGATCAAACGAAACAACGATGATGTATACTGCGCATTCGCATTCAGACCTGAGTTGGAGGAAATGTGTGTGAAGTATGCGAACGAGACAAGCGAACTCCCCACACTGGTTGAACTTCCGTCTATCCGCGAGCCCTATATGCCGCATGAGCTGGCCAAATCTTTTTGCGATATTCCGGACAGGCTGTCTTCTGATGTCCAAAAACACATGGACTTTGATTTTTCGTTATACAGCGTTCCGGGATATGATCTGAACTGTATTGTTCCCATCAAAAGAGCCATATCTGAATATCACAACTTGGTATTGGTAGATTTTCATTACTTCTACAGTGTGTGCAATGAGATATATGGCCGATATCACAAGCTGCACGATATAGATGTTAGTAAGATGGACCTGCGCCCCCTGGTGTCCTTGTTTTTAAACCAGATAGCAGAGAACGATTTCGATAAATATTTGCTCGTGTTTGTGAAAGAGGTCGGCAGAAGTGAATGCTTGGACGGTGTCGATTTATCGTGTCTCCTTACCACATATAAAAATGTTGAATTTATTGAAGTGCCCAATTTTGAAACGGATCTCTGTGGAACGCTGTTCCTGCTGTTCAAAAACTATTACCTGAATGACCGCTTTTTTCACCTGGACAAATTTGTTATTGCCGCTGACAATATCAAGGTCAATGGACTCTTATCAGCGATAACTCCCGAGTTTAACTTCGGCAATTCAAACCCGGATATTGTACTGATAAGAAATATGAATGGAATGACCGCAATGGATGGCCGTTTTCGTTATGCTGTGATTGATTATTGGATTGTTGCGGCGTTTGGAATACCATTTGAAAGCCTTGGAATGTTAGATGCATTGCTCGAGAATGAGTGTGGTGACGCGTTTTACTCTGATCAGTAAACATTTCTGTTGAAGACTATCCAAACAAGTAATATTACAAGGTTGAACATTTTGCTTCCTTTGGTCAGCACAGGACATATCGCTGCTCATTTACTCTGCCACGCTCCTTTCCAACAGCGATTCGCTCACTGGATTTGCGGTTGGTTTTGGGTGCAGACCTGAAAGTCTGTACCTCGAAAGTGTTTACGGTATCCATAAAAATAACCACACCGCTAGGTGTGGTTATTTTTATGGATACCGTAAGAAATTAAGCGGCTCGGGGCAAATGAATTGCCCCTCCGCCAAGGTTTTCGCCTTCAGCGAAAACGCTTGTACGGCGCACTCGCGCCGCCGGCCAGAAGGCCGATTGGGTACTCCTCAAGTAAAACCACAGACAACCTGAGAGGATTCGGTTTGTTACCCCTTGCCATCGGAGTATCCTTTGGGGTACTCCGATTTTTTATTGCCAATTTGTAAATTTTCTCATGTTGTTGCACAGGAATGTGCAACTTTTGTTGTTTGGGAACCTGTATGCAGAAGGACTTGTTCCTTACTACATACAGGAGGGCTATCTATGACCGAAGAAAATTACAACTACCGAACCAGTCAGAAACTGCTTCGCAACCAATTTCCCGGCAAAGGAAAGTTAAAAATCCCCATCATTCCTAAGTTCCAAGAAAGTCCCGGAGACTTCGATGATCTTTTGTTGATCGGTTTTGACAAAACCCATTTGGAGGACCAGAATCACCTAGACCGCATGGTACACTTCTTCCTATATGACTATCGCTTTGAGAGGGTCTGGAAGAACCCGGACAATGACATTGAAAAACTCTCCCGCTACCGCGCGGTGCTGTCGCCGGATTTCAGTATGTACCTGGAGATGGCGCCTGTTATGCAACTTTACAATGTATTTCGTAATCGCTGGTGCGGCGCTTACTGGGCATCCAAAGGGCTCCGGGTCATTCCGACTGTCAACTGGGGAGATGAATCCACGTTTGATTTCTGCTTTGAAGGGATTGAAAAAGGAAGCGTTGTTGCTGTCTCCACTTATATGGCCTCAGAGCATGACAACCGCTGCGACCAGAAAGAATGGTTCATGGCAGGATACAACGAGATGCTGCGGCGCATTGAGCCGGAAAAAATTATCTGTTATAATACACCGTTTCCCGAAATGCAGGGCAACATTATCCATGTGGATTACGAACGCAGTTCTTGGCGGTATATGAACTATGAACGAAGTTTCCATCGTGAAGATTTGGATGCCTTTAAAATTGGCGGCACATCCAGTAATAATCGTGATACAATAGAGCCGTACCTAATTGGAAAAGGCGGAGGAAGCGCCTACGGCGGAGAAATCAAACCGTCAAAACCAGAGGATGAGCGATTCTGGGGAGCGCCGGGTGAAACAAAATATACCTATACAGCAAAAGGTGAGCTTATTGAAACGCTGATTGGTCCTGACGGAAAAGCATATTTGGAAATTCACCATACAGATCATGGTTTTCCCAAATATCACGAAGTTCCACACCAACATAGCATTATATGGGATCAGTCAGGCTTTCACTTCGGCAAAGAACAGACTACCAAGTGCTTTTTATACGGGAGGGACACCAACATGGCAACATGGGTCGGCACAAACAGCCTTGAAGATAATAGGTTTAAAACAATCAGTGATTTCAAGCAGTGTATGCGGCGCGGTGGCGAAGTCCAGTTCGAGTGGAATGGCATGCTGTACTGCTGCTTTGGCTGTATTTCTCCTGCGGCAGATGCAGCGCCTAAAATGGTGATTTGTCAGGCTGGCTCTGTGGAAGTAAACACTCGTACTGAGAAATGGTGTGATACTGCCGACGAAATTCTGGAGTATATGGTTGGTGGTGATCGTCTGCGTGATGTAATCACGCAAGTGAAAGTGTGGGAGCGTACAATTTAAGATGAAGCCTTTTGCCGACTGCTTACAAACCATTGGTATTACTGGATTTTTCCAAGTCCTATAATTACACTCGGACCAAACTAAAGCTGCACCAGCCTCTGGCTGGTGCAGCTTTAGTTTGGGAGCAAAGACGGAGCGGGATCAACAGGACAGCGCACCGCAGTGCGCAAAAAACATTCGGGGGGAATGTTTTTTAGTCCGCGGGTAGATTTCCGCTACCTTCACCAAGTTGAAAGCTACATTTTAGTCTATGGAAAAAGGCTGAGACGTAGCTTTTCTTTCATACAGATTTATTAATAAAAACCTCCATGTTATACTGCTCATGAGCACACGAGTAGAAAACATAGAGATTTTGTGATGTCTGGAAATGTCATTGAGATACCGCGAAGTAAAAAGCTCGTACCTATTTGGATTCATCAGCTTAAAGTAGCCGCTTATTGCTGGGTCAACATCAGCCATGAGGAACAGTAAACCCGTTTTTGATTTCATTTAAATACAATTTTCTGTTTGTACAGCCTATGGACAGAATTGTCCATTTACTTTTCGTTTTTATCCATGTATCTTAACATCAGAGAGAAAAAGGAGGCGCTCTATGTGAAAACTACTGGAGAAAAAATCAAGTCCCTTCGTATTGCTCTGGGGTTAAGTCAAGAACAGCTGAGTGAGACTATTGATGTTGCGCATAAGTCAATTTATCGTTACGAAACAGGAAAATCCTTGCCCGATACGACTACCCTGGTGAAATTAGCAACTTATTTTGATGTTTCGACAGACTATTTGCTTGGATTATCCGGTTTAAAAAATCAGAGCAAAGAAGAATACGGAAAGATTCGTCAATCTGGAAAGTATAACGAAATATATAAGCACTACCTTCAGAGCAGAGAGTTACATGATTTTAATAACAATGAGACATACTTTTGGATCTTTTCAACACGGCAGGATGGGGAGATTATATATGGCGGACAGACCGAGTGGTGTGGCTGGACAGACGAAACTAAAACAGTTGAGATTCGAAAGCTGAGGCCAGTTATTCCCGAGATTGCATATAAATGGTGCTGTCAGCTTTATTCCAAACCAATGATTATATCCAGTGAATACGATGCAGCGGTCTTTCGCATTTTTGGAGGGCAGGCTATTATCAGTCAAGAAATCTGCGATACATATTTTCCGGAATTGGTAGAGTTTCAAGGTCCTAACCCTCAATATAATCTCGACACCCTGGAACCCCCTTTTTAAATTTGGAATTTCCGTCTCCGAAAAAATATCAACAATAAATATCGGTTTTAACCGTCCTCTGCAGTCCCACGTCCTTTGTTTTTCAAGGGATGTGGGATTTTTTTACTCTCTCAACGATTTGCTCCGGGCATCATAGGTGATGTTGAAGTCTTTACTAACGTTTCCTTTACCGCTGTGTGCAATGATTTTATACGTAAATTGCACACGAAATTGCACATGAAAAACCGGCTCATTTGTCCGGCATTAGGCTACCAATATAATTTTCTGTTTTCTGGTCGTACTCCGCTTCTTTCTCTTTGATGGTGTGTTGATACGTCGTTTTCAGCATATTGTTTGTGGCGTGTCCCATGCGCTTCATGGAGTATTTGTCCGGAACACCAACGGCCAGCATAGCGGAGGCATTGACGTGGCGGAGGTCGTGGAAACGGAAGTGTGGGGCACCGCTTTTCTCGCAGATGTGGGAGAACCCGGAGTAGATGGATTTCCCGGTCATGTTGACAATGCGGTCTCCGCTGCGGGGCTGCCGGTCCAGCAGTTCCCGGATGTAGGCCGGGATATGGAGCGGTCTCGTCCCGCTGTATGTTTTTGTGCCTTTTTGGGTGGGGCCATCCTCTCCCAAAACGATTGCCCGACGGATTTTCAGAGTGTCGCCATCAATGTCCCGCCATTCCAGACCTAGTATCTCAGACTGCCGGAGGCCCAACCAGACCGCCAGCATGATCGGCAGCTCGTACTTTGTGCCCCTGCACCCCTTCAGTATGGCCCGTATCTCTGCCTCTGAACTTTACTTGGCAGCGTGGTCCGCAGCGTCATGGAGGGCCTGTACTCTTTCAGGACAGCGCTCAACAGGCCGTGGGCGTTCGCCACCGTCTTTGGGGAGTGGTCTTTCGCCAGCTGATTTACCCACCGCTGAATCTTTTCCTGCGTGAGATCGTTCAATTGGACACCGATGATGTCCTCCATGCGCTTTTTCGTGCGCTTGTAACCCAGGACGGTAGACGGGGACAGGATAGAGGATTTGCTTTCGATGTAACGGTCTACTGCGGCACCAACAGTCATTTTCCATGGGGATCTGTTTCCCTCCATGATCTTTGTTTTCAGACCGGCGGCCCAGTATTCTGCCTCCTCCTTTGTGGGGAAGGTGCGCCCTACTCGCTTCCCATCTACCAGCACCTGAATGCGCCAGTTTCCGGACGGGAGCTTCTTCGGCTCCGGCAGTCTCATAAATACACCTCCTAAGAGTACGCCGCCAGGGGAGACCTGACGGCGGTTTTTATTGGGTGAGAAAGGCTTCTGCTTTTTGCGTATAAACGCCAAAGCAGGCAGAAACGGCTTCATCGCTGTACTCAACAATCGGATTTTCGGTAGTGGCTGTCTCGATGTTTAGATTGACAATTGTGGGAGTTTCTCCGTCCCCCCAGTAACATTGCACGCGCCCGTTTGCCATTTCGCCAGTGGAAAGATTCGCCGAGTATGAATAATAACCGCTGAGTCCCCAGGACTGCCAATCTTCAAACTCATAATCTTCGGCATACTTAACTTCAAAGATCCGGACCGTACTGTGTTGGGCTTCTACAAGGAGGTCGGGCATGATTTTAGCTGTGGGGAATCTTTTGCGAAGCGTGTGGATGATTTTATCATCCACAGCATCTTTGCTGCCTGCTTCGTATTCCTGAAGCAGTTTGCTGAACTGTGGACAAGCATAGGCACAGCGAATGATCCGACAGATCTTACCTTTTCCGTCGCTCAGGAAAGGTTTTTGACCGATATCTCAACAATGGCGGAAGCTCCGGTTCTAGCATGGTCCCTGAGGTAGAGAATCATTTTTTCATCTTTGTGTTTATCACCGATTTCTGCTGCCGATTATTAATCATTGCTTCCCATTTTGAGCGGCGATAAAATGATTCACCGCTCGGTTTTATCGATTGCTTTGTAAATGTACGCGGTAAAATTGTTTGCTCTAGCTGCAGTTCCGCGACTGATGGCCCTATTCCTTGATTCGGCCTAGCATCTCCTGAGCCGCTTTCTGCCGGTATATTTCGGAGCATATCAAGCAAACTAAGAATTACCACGAAAAAGGAGCGGTAGATATGTTTAAGCATGAAAAGCAGTTATTCCATCCGGTGGCCGTGGAGCGGCCGAATCCCCAGTATGCAGCATTGCTGCAGGAGCAACTGGGAGGCGGCAACGGTGAGCTGAAAGCGGCCATGCAGTATCTGTCCCAGAGCTTCCGCATCAAGGACCAGAAGATCAAGGACCTGTTTCTGGATATCGCAGCAGAGGAACTGGGACACATGGAAATGGTGGCCCAGACCATTAATCTGCTCAACGGCCACGATGTAGATGCAGATCAGGTCAAGGCGGGCGAGATCCAGAGCCATGTGATCTTGGGCCTGAACCCCGGCTTAATCAATGCCTCCGGCTATTCCTGGACCGGCGATTATGTGACCGTGACCGGCGATCTGTGTGCGGACCTGCTCAGCAACATCGCTTCTGAACAGCGGGCCAAGGTGGTCTATGAATACCTGTACCGCCAGATCGACGACAAGAAGGTCCGTGAAACCATCGACTTCCTGCTCAACCGGGAGGAGGCTCACAACCAGATGTTCCGGGATGCCTTCAACGAGGTGCAGGACAGTGGCTCCAACCGGGATTTTGGTACGACCAAGGCGGCGAAAATGTATTTCTCCCTCTCCAATCCCGGCCCCAATACCTTTGCTGGAAACGAGGTCTCCGCACCTAAGTTCGATTGATAGAATAAGAGAAACGACCCTACCCAATCTGAACAAGTTTGTAGGACTTATCAGATTAGGTAGGGCTGTTTTATGTGCGAAATCCTTGCAGCACAAGCTTTTTTGAGGAAAGGTATTCGAAAGTAAAATGTGACATAAAAATGGGAACAGTTCAAATTCTGGCTGCAAGCAGTCTGATTTTCTAAGTCTGAACCTCTGTGTCTGACGGCCATCAGCTCCTTACGGAAATCCATCGGCCTTTTGCAAAGTCAAACAAAATCCGCGGTCACTGTGAAAAATGAATCCTGTCTCTGGCTTACGCAACTCATACGCCATTTTGAATGTAGCCATAATGAGCTGCGTGCTGTTTTTCGGGAAACTTTGTGGGCGATCACTTTACGGGAAAATAGCTCCAAGATCACGCAGATATAAAGATATCGATTCTCTATACTTAAAACAGGCCACATCACTGGCCCGGATTTGATTGCTTGTCTGCTGAAAATTGCTGACGGAGGGTATTTTCTTCTTCTCCGGTTCTCGCAGTTTCAAACTCTGGATACCCCCATCTCCCGCATCAGGTCAGCGCCAAATTTGGCGCCGACCTGATGCCCGCGCCGTGCGAGAATCATCCAAATCTTTTCAGCGCCAAGTACCTGCCGATATTCAGCAAAGACCTCACAGATCAGAAGGCGGTATTCCTCCCTGCGTTTCTCAAACTGGGCATTCGCTCGTTTGTTGCGAAGAATGTGATTGCAGAGTGTGCCGCGTGGTATCTCCAATGCTTCGCAGAGAGTATGGACATCATCTTGCCCACAGGCAATGCCCCTCTTTTTCCGGGTCCAACGCCTGGAAGGGCCTCCGCGATTTTGATATTTATAACACAAGGCGTAAAGTGCTATTCCGCCGAGATACCGCCCCTTGACGGAATACTTGTACGTACGGTGCAGAACGCCGATTCCTGATGAAAGGCCCCTCACCCATTCTGCGCGTCGATCTGTTCTTTCAGCTCATTCAGATATACCCACCGCTCCGTCTTTTCCTCCAGAGCGGCCTCCAGCTCCGCCTGACGGGCCTGGAGCTCCTGGAGCTTCACATAGTCGCTGCCGCAGCTCTCCTGCTCCGTCTGGCAGGCGGTGATCTGAGCCTCCAGCTCCGCCAGGTCCGTGTCGATGGTCTCAAATTCCCGCTGCTCCTTGAAGGTGAATTTCAGTTTCCGTTCCCGGGGACGCTCTGCCGCGGGCTTGGGCTTTTCCGCCTTGGGAGAGGGGGCCTCTTCCGCCCGGCGCTTGGCCTGCCAGTCCGTCCAGTTGCCGGTGAACCGGTGGATCTCCCCGTCTCCCCGGACCTCGAAAATGGACTCCGCCAGCTTGTCCAGGAAGAACCGGTCATGGGATACCGCCAGAATGGGGCCGGGGAAGCCCAGGAGATAGTCCTCCAAAATGGAGAGGGTGGTCACGTCCAGGTCGTTGGTGGGCTCGTCCAACAGCAGCACGTTGGGGGCTTCCATCAGCACGGACAGCAGATACAGCCGCCGCCGCTCCCCGCCGGAGAGCCGCCCGATGGGCACAGACTGAAGATCACCGGGGAAGAGGAACCGCTCCATCATCTGGTTGGCGGAGAAGGTGCCCTCATCGGTCCTGACCTCATCGGCGATGTCGTGGATAAAGTCGTAGACCCGCTGGTTCAGGTCCAGCTCCCGCCCCTCCTGGGAGAAGTGGCCGATCTTCACGGTGGCGCCCACCTCCACCGTGCCGCTGTCCGG
>CDYK01021271.1_pt1 | contig 11281 bp, 14 predicted proteins | sample 554841 | NCBI WGS metagenome assembly CDYK01 (sample SAMEA3182102, study PRJEB8094) | gut metagenome | biome: human; feature: gut; material: Stool; isolation source: human stools | place: Canada | collected 2013-02-18
TTAGCAACAATCTATATTTGCAACGGAAAATGATTTGACTTCACTAAAAAATGATATGAAAAAGACAGAACTTGAAAATCAGAAACAGGTTTGGAAAGGATGCAAAAAACAACCGGTCAGACAGCAAGCATGGCACATTCCGAAAATATGGTCAGCCGCCTATCGACACACCGGAAGAAACATCTGCAATTCCTTTTAAAAAAATGAAGCCGAAAAATGAAGCATACAATATTTTATATATTAGAAAAAAGTGACTGTGCAATAAAATAGGCTACACCGAAAAAATGGAAAAACGGATTCTGTGGGAAGAACAGAACCATACAAATACAGCCACCACACCCTTTCTGGAAAAAGAAGATTATACAATCGGAAAAACAACAAGGATCCACTCGGAGAAAAGCAGGCGATTGAAGCGAACTGCCGCTTTGGAAACGAAAGATCCGAATTCCCATATTCCTATCTACAGCCCTAAAAAGCTGGGACGTATGGGTAGGCAACAAGGTGAGAGAACACATTATCCTACAAGATGATGCGTGAACGAACCGGATGCCTGATTCAGCAGCCAACGAACGGTAGTGAGGGCTAACAAGAAGCAGGCATACCTTAATAGAGTGGTGGGAGTTAGGGAACTGCGTGTACGCTATCGCAAAACAACTCTTTTATATACTAAAAAAAGAAGGAACATCTCGGCAAATTTTATCATAAATAAGTTTATAATACTTTTTTATAATATCCTGTCCATTAAATATTTCCTCCATTGATGTTAAGGAGAATTCACCAACTGTATGTTTTTTCAGATAATCTGTCACAGCTTCATTTTTTTCTTGTCTACATCAAGTAGTTACAATTAGCTGATGTTTTGATGAAAAGTCCACGACTTTCATGCTTAGGCACCGCTATCGGTTCAAACTGGCCGTTACGGTCACGTGGAATAGAAATGACAGACTCTCCATGTTCGGTCTGGATTTTCTTCGGATAGCTGCCATTACGTGAATTACCACTGTTATTACCGGTCACAGAATTCTTTTCATACCCCAAATGGGCATCCATTTCACCTTCAAGCATCTTTTCCAATACCTGGGCATGCAACTGCTTCAGGAACTTGCTTACATCGGATTCTGTCTTGAACTGACTAAGGAACTCTTTACTTAAAACCTCATCAGGCACTACTTGATTCTTTTCTTTCATAAGCTTCTTCATTTTGCAAATGTATAAAATAAAAAATACGAGACTCATTTCTGAATCCCGTATTTCCATTTACACAAAATATTTTATAGTTCACAAACACAAACTCACTTTAATATAAAATCAGCAACAACTTTACGCTTTTCATATATTTCTTTTTCTATAGTAATATACTTAATAACTCTATATTTCCCAGGAGTATATTTGTATTTCTCTTTATTTAAGTAACACTTAAGCACTCTATTTCTTTTTCTATTAATATAATAAATTCCGGCTTCCCAAGCCATATCACCAAAATCAATATCTACCCACTTATTAAATTGAAACTGCTGAAAATCATAATAAGTACCACAGGAAATCCTAAAATCACTATTATTAAAAATATCAACACATATAAAATCCGAAGATGTCCCTAAAACGCATGGTACTACTCTCATAACAATAGAATCATTTGAAACACAATGAAGATTTTTCTGCCCCTTAATATTAAAGGATAGAAAAAAAAAGAGTAAGCTAAAAAACAATTGAACTTTAACCATATATTCAAAAAAAAAAATTCAAGTGAAGCTTTGAATTAAACTTCACTTGAATCAACAAATCAATATCGTTCTATACCAAACTTAATATTAATATTAGGAGCTTTCATATACCATACAACACCTGTCGGCTTTCCGGATTTCATTTCTATTGCACTTACTATACCTAAAGTCTTATTTGAAGAATCATAAACAATACCACCACTATCACCATAATCAGCGTCCATATTTTCTACACGCACAACATCAGTAAATTCCACTCCATTAACTGTATAAAATGTACTTTCACTCTTTACAATGCCTGTAGATTCAAAAGTGGTTCTACCATACTTCGATACACTCGTTTCAGCAGCAACAAAACCTGTTGCGACACTTAAGTTCTTACCTGTTGCCCCTATTAAATTACTTAATTCATAACGATCACTACTAAATGAACAAAATGTTGCATCAAGACCCGAATGAACCCATCTATCCTTATCACTCACTCCAACATTACTACCATTATATTTAACCGTAGCCCCTGCGTTTACAACATGAGCACACGTTACAAATCCATAGACAGTTTTACCATACTTCGTATATTTAGCACGATAACCTACAGAACCTCCACTACCTTCACCTTCATTAACCTGTATTTCTGTCCCCGGAGCCATAGGATAACTAGCTTCTACAATTTCTCCACCCGCTTGACGAAATTCAACAACATCAGAATCTATAACTTCATTTCTAAACAAAGCTATTGAACCATCTAGACAATCATACAAATAAACAACAACCTTATTCTCAAAACCGGAAATACTACAAGATTGAATATTTGAACTAACTGCACCTCTACATTTAACAACATAATCCAATATGGTATTCTTTACAGCAACCAATTCATTATAAGAATACCTGCATTTTCTAACTTCATAGTTGGCCTTTCCTAACAGACTTTCATAATCATTATCTTTTAAATCCTCAAATGGTGTCAATAGAATCAACTTTCCATTTTCCACATAGGCACCGCCATAATAATCGGGATAAGACTTAGCAACACCACGTGTACCAGAATTAAAAGCATTCAACAAAGCATCATAAGCTTCATTCGCATTCAAATAAAAAGTTGTTTTAGCCTTTGCATTATTCTCAGAATCTAAAAAATCATCCGAAGAACAAGATACCATCATAAAAGATGATACAATAAATAAACAAAAAACAAATCTTTTCATAAGCCTAAGAATTTAAGATTACTCCCATAAAGATAAACAAAATATTGGCTCTTTATCCCAATAATCTAATATTTAACTATTCAGGAGGATTTTTTTTCTCTTCAAGATAAATATCCTGCAATAACTCATCTTTTCTAGTTACTTTATAACAACACAACGCTTCACCGGTTTCCATATTATATCAATCAGCCACTTTATCTTTTACAGACATATACCAAGTATAACAACCATCATCCACATTCAAGCCTTCCACATCAAGAACCAAATATTCGCCCCGAAAATCCTTCAACGCTTCATCCCCCTATTACAGGAAAAGAAATATACTATACAGGCAACCTATACGACAGGGATAAAAGAAAATCATACCCGGTCAAAAGTATAAAGATAGATATCGCCAAAAGCCGGAACGGTATTACTACCATTTGGCTAAATGACACACACTTTAAAACATTCCTTCAAGAACTTTGGAATCAACTACAAAAAGTGCTAGGACTTAATACAGGAAAAGAACTACATTTGTAAAAAAGGAGATAAGAAAAAACTTATCTCCTTAAAAATCTAATATTAAAAACTAATATAAAGTTACTCCTAAACTACTGACAATATAAGTAGCATAAGTAAAAAAAGCATGTTCACCATAACCAGAAGTCGTACCACTTCCACAATGAATACCCGCAATATTTCCAGAAGGAGTATAAACAACACCACCACTATCCCCATTCTGAGACGGATATTGAGCAAAAACTAAATGCTTAGCCGTAAATCGTAATACTCCAACAGGGGTATTACGATTTTCAACAGTCTTAGTTTGTTCAACTGCTAATACCTTTCCTGGTCTATACCCATTATTAGTCGAAATCCCATTCATAGTAACATTCAAAGCCGACAAAGAAGATACACTAACTATATCTTTAGTTAAAGAAACTTTACTCCATTCTGTAACACGTGTAGCTTCATATTCATCAAATAATTCAACAAAAGCGAGGTCCAATCCCGAAGAATATAAAGAAAGAACACAATCTCCACAATAAGAACCATCACGATATACAGGTCTATACGAACCAGTAGAACCTCCTGAAATTGTTAACTTAGGAATACAATGTGAGGCTGTTACAAATCCAGATTTTCCACCACGAGTTCCCCTAACTCCAATACTCCCACTATACATATTATTATTAGAAACTCCATACGACGAAAATTTACCACCAGGATTCATCAACACAGAACTACGTACATTGCTTTCCTCTCTATTAACATTATCTGAATCAACAGGACTATCTATAATAATAGACGTGCCATATCCAAAAACAATAGCAGGAGAATTACTTATTAAACGCTTAAATAACTGAATATTTTCTTCTGAACAAACCTCCAAATCAACAGAAACTCTATTTTTATCAACCAAAATCCCCACTCCATTCCAAGTCAACTCATCAGGAAAATTCCCCTCACACAAAATATCACTTAATTCAGAATTTAATTCACTCAATTCATTAAAGGAATAATCACAAGATTCTACCTCAAATTTATCACTTCCCGCCCTTCTTATCATATCTTCCTTACCTTTTGCCATATTCCCTTTTATAAGGACAACAGGATATCCACTATCATTAGTATACATTCCACCATAATAATCAGGATAAACAAACTCACCAATGTTCCCTCTCGTATAGGAAGTAAAAGACTTAGAGATATTCATTACAAGCCTCTCCACTTCCATAGGACCATTAACAATAACAGAATCGCCCTTATTTGCAGATTCATCAGAACAAGCTACAAAACTAACTGCCAAAATAGCTAACAAATAAAAATACTTCTTCATAGTAATATTCTTTAAATATTAACAGCTATAAATTTAGCCATAATAATAAAGATACACAACAAAATAAATCACTTTAACGCTAAAATATAACACTGTTAATTAGGTGGAACTTCCTCAAGGTAAACATCCTGCAATAACTCATCCTTTCGGGTTACTTTATAACAGCACAACGCTTCTCCTGTTTCCATATTATATCAATCAGCCACTTTATCTTTTACAGACATATACCAAGTATAACAACCATCATCCACATTCAAGCCTTCCACATCAAGAACCAAATATTCGCCCCGAAAATCACTCAACATTTCAAACCTATTCATATTATGGTATTCTCATCCATGCAAAGATCAAACTCTATAAAGCCCAAAGTAGGGTGGATGTCTGAAATATTTTGTATCCTTGCCATATTTTAGTTTGGATATTTCCCCTATTTTGGTTTCCAAATCTTATTTGAGAAAGAATACCGAAAGATAACAAAAAAGCCAACTAATTCACAATACCATTGTATATGAATTAGCTGGCTAATTTTATAGATTTACTGAATGTCCCTTTTTAGATAAATGATCAAATATGACACTATTGAATAGGGAATCTATTTTTAGATTTTCAATCGGATTCCCAATAGCTAAAATAATATTAGTTGAATCTAATAAGAAGACAACATCTTTTCCTAATATCGGGTTTAGATTGTGAGTTTTATAGAAATTCATTGAAGAATCTACTACTGAAACATTATCAAATCCATATATTTTAAAAAGAAATTTAGCGTCTTCTATATTTTTTGTTTCAGTAAGAAAATATAATCCTACTTTATCACCAAACATCTTCTTCATCTTTTTGTAATATACTTTCCATTCTCCCAACTTTAGTTGACATGATGTACATGGGGGATTATCAATATAGCGAAGTATTGTGAATTGTGTTGGATCTTGTCTATGTATATCCATTTCTATCTTTTGCCCTATAGTATCATATATTGCATCATTGAATTTTTTCTTTTTACATCCCGTAAGCATTAGTATAAAAGCTACGCAGATAAAAGCAGGTATAACTTTGTTCATATTGATTTAATGAATATTATGTATTACCAACAATCTATTTCCCTCGTCTAGAGCCTTGACTAAGCTGTCTGGCATCATATCAAAATCATAACATTTTTCTGCAAGCTCCCGGTCCAAATAACTAATAACTTGATTATTTCTACTTAAAGCACAAGGCACTATTACATCATATATTGACATGTGGTCTGCAAATTTTTCTGCTCTGTGCAGCTTTTTGCCAGGATTTAATGTTACTACATATGCTCCTTTATTTGAGTAATCAGTAACTTCCATAACACATATTCCGTTAGGTAGTTCAAAAGGATTATTAAGCAGATGCATCCCATTTGTAAGCTTTCCTTGTTGTTCTGCACCAACGAAATTTAACTTTGCAGATTCATCAATTGTACCATTTGCGAAACTTAGCAGCCGTTTTCCAACTAAATTTCCATCATAATCCAAACGATATATTGTATCAGCAGGAGAATTATAATAAGATATACCATTATTGTTTCTCAGAAAAACATCGTTAGTTACCCAACCACCAACATATTTATCAGGATAACACAACATATACTTTAACGGCTTTAAAGTAGAATCTGTTATACAGAGTTGATAATTGTTTGTATCTTCCGATGGTTCTAGGTTGAATAAAATCTTATTATTGTTTAAAAGAATAAATCCCCTGCTTTCAAATGGAATTTTTTTGCTGTCAATATAATCGCCTATATGGTTATATCTTAGTAGCTTCCGTTGAGATACATCTAATATATATATATATTCAACACTGACATCAACATCCCACGGATAAATATATTCATCTGGAGCATTCCCATCTTTGCCATAAGAAGCTAAAGGCTTGCCATTGTGATCAAATGAAACAACAGTCCGACTTCCATATGTATCGATAATGAAATATTTTCCAAATGCATCAATCACTTGATTGATGTCTGCAAACATAGTGTTATCATCTTCTTGTAATATTACAAAATCAGTTGTAGCTGTGTTATTGCTGATTTGCTTAAAATTACCATAGTCACTTGAAATCAATAGAGTATCTACAACAGGCACATCAAAAGTACAAAAACTATTTTGATGCACCTGTTTTGTATTATTAGTACATGCTATCGCTAAAATTAAATTTGCGATTATAAGAAAGTATACAATGCTTTTGTCGCGTAAAAACATAAAATTGAAACTTTAATAACACTTTGTTTCAGTACATGCAGGATAGCCTGGTTTACATAAACAAATTTTTTTGTGTAGCCCACCTGCACATTTTACTTGGTCAGCAGGACCATAGTTTGAACTCTCTTCACCAGTAGCTAATGCTTCCGCATTAGATAAAGCTAAATCTGAAACTGTTACTTCCTGTTGTGAGGAATATACATTATAACTAACTAATGTAATAAAAGCTAAAACTAACATAGGTTTAAATACTTTTTTCATAGAAATATAAATTTAAAAATTACAAAGTAAATATACAATAATTCACTACCAAAAAACGATATTTTTCATAAATTTAACTTTAAATATACAGTTCCCAGAGATCTTTCTGCTCGTTATATACAAGGCAAAATTCACCATATGCATTTGCCTTGTATTCCAACAAAGCAGAGTTCTCAGAACACAGCCGAGCAATCTCTCTTTCTCGTCATTCGATGGCATGAGCAATCAGTTCCAGTATTAGGAATTGTTTGGGAACAAATTGCCAAACAACTACTGGTACTGGAACATCGCTTCCGTTTCTTCGTTATTGATCTGCATGGTTATTTTTACTTCCTTCACCTCTCCTATAATCTTTCTCAATGGAAAGTAATCAAGTGCATTGTTTTTCAGATCAAAGTCTGTACGTCCGAACACCCTAGCGCAAGGGAAACAAAGTCTTTACAGAATATTCTGTTTACTCTGATCCCTCTTCTTAATGAGATGGAATTTCTTCTGAATGCAGAAGTTAGAAAATGGAAAAAGATTATAGTCAAAGTTTTTGGCTCTTTTGGATGAAAAGAAGCACTAGCAAAAAGGTCAATGGTTACTTTACTTTCGGAAAATATCCATGCAGTTATAGACCGAATAAGGAACGTAGTTTCTTCATAGCATTCTCCACATCAGCAGAAGACACATCCATAAGGTCTTCTCCCCATGCTTCCGGGAAGTCAAGGATAGAACGTCCATTATTGAGAACTGCGCCACGGATGGCTTTCATCACATTCTGCCTGGTCGGTTCCAGCTTGAAGAAAAGGCAATGCCTGACTGCCATCGTAAGGGTTGCATCATCTATAAAGAAACGAATGGTAACGGTCATGTATATCTGCGTCCGTTTCTCCAGTTTCTTCTTTTTAGCCTCCAGTTTGGCCAACCGGGACACATAAAATAAAGGAATATGTTTCCCGGATTCTATGCAATCCTTCATCGCTTCATGTATTTCAGCAAGACCATCACGTATATCCGTCAAGTCAGTGCAGTTGGATGCAACCGTATAAGCCGATAACTTTTTCATCTTGTAATCCATTTTGTAAGGGAAAAGCCCTGTTTGTGAAACTTATAATATCTGAATCTCCTTATCACCTACCTTCTCGTCCGATACGACCAATGCCTCATACTTCAGCCTCTTGTAATTATAGACTATGACAAGCGTATTAAAACCACCGTTATCATACCGCCTGTCATAAACGGTATGTACATACTCATACATCGTATTTCCCATCATGAACTTGACGGAAGCATCCGTAAAGTAAAATGCTACTGCATAAGCCAGCGTTTTTCTTTTATCAATCTTCTTTGACTTCATAACTATTTGTGCTTTACTGTTTTCTGATAAAATATTCAATGGAAGAATGAACCAATATATAATGTGTAGGTGTCTGCCTGCACTGCTCCGCATAAGGATTATAAAACTGAAGAGCCAGCGTATGATATAACTCCGGTAATTCCCGCTTGATTCTCGCTACAAGCAAACGATAAGAGCATTTTCTACCATACTTCATCAGTTCACACCATTGGTCTTGTGTAATTTCCGTGCAATTCGTTTCGTAAACCATAACTTCCATTTTTAAGTTCAATATTCCGGTTGGAGAGCGGAAAGGGATTGTTCCCTCTCCGTTTATTCCCTAATCAATTCAGGCAAGCCTTTACCGTTGTACCGATTTTCAACCCTTTATCCAACTGTACGGTCAGCCCACGAACATTAACCTCTTGAATTTGAGAAAGAAGCACATAGCCCCATTCCCATTCTTGAATATGGCAATAACCGAAAAAGAGCCAGTCACCGTCTTCCTGCTGTTCGGCTTCCGTTACCAGCCATACCGCCGAAGAAAAAGGAAGGAAAAACCTTGCGATAACTTCTGCATTAAATCCCTGCCCCTCTTTTGAATACAAAGGATTGGCTTCAAACATGTTCTTTAGTTGTTCTGTCACTGTAATCATACGTCACATTTTTAATGGTTTTGTTAAACTTCTGATTTTATGCTTCAGCTAGATTTAAAGACCTTTTTTAAAAACCCTTTCCGGGATGGCCTTTTCTTTCTGCCGACTTTTTTTTTGAGCTTTCATGCCCCATCTGAGTTTATGAGCCTTTTTTTTACGGCACACTACAAGAAGGAAGGAGGGATTGAGAAAAGTTTTGGACGACAAAAAATGTTGGGGACAGCGAAGCCGTCCGGCGTTATTTTTTTCGGCACAAAGGGCGAAGACCGGAACTCTTTCGTATCCATCCACCGAAATAAATTTGCCGTTCAAAAACAAAGGCTCTCAGATGGAGCGATGAAAAACGCACATTAAGGGAGGCAGAAAACAAGGAAAAGGGCAGTACGGAAAGTAAAACAAACCATACGGTTTTGCAGGCAAAACCGTATTCCTATCTCCCTGCCACTTGTAGCAGGGGGGAACGGGTTAGCAACGGACTGCCGGGACAAACGGTAAAAGGAAGGGGATGCAATACGGAAGAAGAAGGTTGTTTCGGCAATGACGAAGCTCCGGATGATGACCATTGCAATCCCGACCACGTTGGGAACTTCTCTTTTCTGGTTTGCCCATAATCAGCCGCACAGCGGATGACTACGGACAAACCGGGAATGGGAACAGTCATTCCGATGAAGGGGAGGGTGGGGAAGAATACTGCGTGAACGCAAAAACGTTCTCGGATATGTAGCAAAAAAAGCGGCACCAGGCCGCTTCAATCATTTGCCGGATTTTTTCTTTTTAGGAACAACCTTACGTTTAGGCTGATCCGGTTTTTCTTCTTTTTCCGGAGTAGGATAAAACTTGGTGGCTACCATAACGATGCGGTTACGCTTCTCCCCACTTTTTGAATCCGTCCATTCTTCCGGCTTGAAGTAGCCTTCAACGGTTATCAGCTCACCTTTTTTCAATACATCGAAGGAATCCAGCGCTTCATTCTTTCTCCAGGCTTCAATCCCCATGAAAGCGGAAACATAGGAGGTTTCTTCACCTGCCTTGTCTGCACGGCTGACTGCGATAGAAAAGCGTGCCACGCTTGCTGTTTCAAAACTACGGATTTCTGCATCCTTACCGATAAAACCTGTTACTGCGAATGAATTTTCAATCTTTTTCATATCTCTGATTTTTTAGAAGTTAATTAATCAATTTTACAGTGCAATAACTGATTGTTGACTTGGGGGTACACCATGAAAAAAGGGATAAATACACTTTTTTACTTGGAAAAAAAGGAAGATTTATCCCTTTTTTATTGGTTAAGATGGCAACAAATAATTCGGGTTAGATACGCTTTTCCTGCAAGGCAGAAAAAGGAAGATTTCAGCCGAATAACAATGTGATATTTGTGAATCGGCCCCTTATCCCCATCAGCGGGATTAGCAACAATCTATATTTGCAACGGAAAATGATTTGACTTCACTAAAAAATGATATGAAAAAGACAGAACTTGAAAATCAGAAACAGGTTTGGAAAGGATGCAAAAAACAACCGGTCAGACAGCAAGCATGGCACATTCCGAAAATATGGTCAGCCGCCTATCGACACACCGGAAGAAACATCTGCAATTCCTTTTAAAAAAATGAAGCCGAAAAATGAAGCATACAATATTTTATATATTAGAAAAAAGTGACTGTGCAATAAAATAGGCTACACCGAAAAAATGGAAAAACGGATTCTGTGGGAAGAACAGAACCATACAAATACAGCCACCACACCCTTTCTGGAAAAAGAAGATTATACAATCGGAAAAACAACAAGGATCCACTCGGAGAAAAGCAGGCGATTGAAGCGAACTGCCGCTTTGGAAGCGAAATATCTGAATACCTATCTACAGCCCTAAAAGGCTGGGACGTATGGGTAGGCAACAAGGTGAGAGAACACATTATCCTACAAGATGATGCGTGAACGAACCGGATGCCTGATTCAGCAGCCAACGAACGGTAGTGAGGGCTAACAAGAAGCAGGCATACCTTAATAGGGTGGTGGGAGTTAGGGAACTGCGTGTACGCTATCGCAAAACAGCCCGTAGGA
>CDYK01028550.1_pt1 | contig 11087 bp, 10 predicted proteins | sample 554841 | NCBI WGS metagenome assembly CDYK01 (sample SAMEA3182102, study PRJEB8094) | gut metagenome | biome: human; feature: gut; material: Stool; isolation source: human stools | place: Canada | collected 2013-02-18
ATGGCTTGGGCCTCTCCAGCGGGACGCCCGCCGTCAGAGTCTTCCACAGCCGCCAGGTGTTCCGGGCATCCAGCCAGAGCTGCATCCCCAAGATGGTCAGCAGCGCCGCAGCCACCAGCGGCGCGGCTACAAAGCCCAGCCAGCTGGCGTTTCTCAGGATGTTCTCCAGAGAAGCAACCGAAAGCGCCACCGCCAGGATGAAATACGCCGTCATTGCCAGCCAGATCAGCCCGCCCCCCACTGTGCGGAAGATCATCCGCCGCTTTAAGTATCGGTATCCCTCTCCCTGGACCACCGGGTCCGTGTCCAGCTCCGGGGCATTCGGGTCATCGCACCGCCAGACCCAGAAGGGCCCCAGCTGCCCCACCAGCCGCCAGCCCATGCTCCGGTATGCCTCCACCCGCTCCGGGTCCAAAGCCTCTTTCCACCTTTGGAGGGGCTGGAGCCGGAAGCGGCACTCCCACGGTTCGTCCAGCAACAGGTCCACCCGGCTGCCCGTGAAGCAGACGGGGTTCTCCCCCTTGCGGGCCAGGTCCTCCAGCCAGGTCTCCACCGCCGCCACGTCGTAGATGCTGATGGGGCAGCTCTTCCGGAATTTCTCGTTTTTTACGTAAGGATGGCCGGTGCTCATCGACTCGCCTCCCCTCTTTTTCTATTGAAACTCCGCCAGGACGGCGGCATATTGGGGCAGCAGCTCTGCCAGCGGCGCGTTCGTCTCTGCCTCCACGCTCCACACCTGATCTCCCAGCCGGAACAGCAGATACTGATCGCCGTTCACCGCCTCCCCGGTCCAGGCCTCGTCCAGGCCGGGGTATTCGGTCTCCGTGGGGGCGTATTCGTCCCCATATTCCACCAGGAGACTGTCCGCCAGGTCGTCCGCCAGCCACGGGAAGCGGAGGCGGTAATACCTGGCCTCACTGTACCGGTAGTACCGCCGCCCCTCCGTATAGTCCTCTATGGTCCACCACTGTTCGCTGGTGAGCCAGTTCTCCTGGGGGCTGGCCCAGGCTTCCCCGTTCTGGGACACCGCCACATAGGGCACCGGTTCGAAAACGTCCTCCATCTGCTGAAATGTCCGGCGGCTGGTGTGGGCCCCGTGGCACCATAGGGCGATGACATAGAACACCCACAGCAGGTCCAGTACGAGTGTCAGCCCGCAGGCCAGCCGGTAGGGCCGCCGGCGGGGCGCCTCCACGCCGGCCCGCATGGTCCGTAAGGTCCGCCGCAAGACGTAGGTCTGCCACCGGGCCATGAAAATCGACGTTCCAAAGAAGCTGACGACCGCCGCCAGATACCACATGGGCAGCCAGGTCCCCACCAGATGCGCCAGGTACGTCTCCCCAGAAACATATAGGGTGAAGGCGATGAGCCCCGCGAAGAGCGCTAAAATCCCCCAGCTGAGATACCCGCTGATCTTCTCCTGCCGGGAAAGGCGGTCATAGGCCCGTGCCTCCGTCTCTGGGTCCGTGTGGAGCTCCGGGGCCTCCGGGTTATCGCACCGCCACAGGTGCATGGTCTTTCCGATGGTGTCCACGTACTCCCAGCCCAGGGCCCGGTAGGTGTCCCGGCGCTCCCAGTCCGGGCATTTCTCCTTTTTGCCTGCGGGTTCCAGCCGGTAACGGACGGCCTTGGGCTCCCCCCGCTCAAAAGACGCCAGCCGGAACAGGATCCAGCTGGGAACGTAAAACCAGCCCTTGGCCGCCAGGTCCTCCAGGCGCGCCTGCCAGGCGGCCACGTCCTCCACATACCCCGGCATCAGCTTGACCATGCCGCCTCCCCCCTCTTTTTCTATTGAAACTCCGCCAGGACGGCGGCGAAGTTGTCCAGGTGATCCATCAGGTCCCGGTCTGTCCGCACCCGCTCCATCAGCACCGCCCGCCCCATCCGGCCGATGAAGCATCGGTTTTTACCCGTGTCGATCACCACCGCTTGGTCAAAGCGGCTGTCCGCCACCTCCCGGACCTCTACCACGGACCAAGTGTCCAAGAAATTCGCTAAGCGTTCCCGATACAGGGCCTCCGCCAGGAAGGTGAACCGCACCCGGTCGAAACCGGCCCACAGGGACGCTTTAAAATCCCAGCGGAACTGGCTGACCTCCCGGTGATCCGTCAGCAGACTCCGTCTCTCCCGGTAAACAGATGAATCCAAGGGCAGGGCGGCGGCCTCCGGGGCCACTGCCTCCATGGAGACATAGGGCAAGGGCTCCGGCGCGTCGGACAAGGGCATCTCCTGCTGGCTGCCGAATACAGATACGGCAAGTGCAGCCACCAGTCCGCAAATCCCCCAGGAGACGAGATTCTGCCGCCTCCGCCGCCGTAACGACGCATCCAGGTCCTCAGTATCCGGCGCCATCCCCGCCTCCAGCTGGCGGCGCATCCGCTGAACGCCCCGCAGCGCCCGCAGATTGCCGCAGAGCCACTCCAGGGCACAGACCACCGCAAGCAGCCACACAGCCCACATCCCTTTCAGGAACACCTCCACCGGCTGGCCGCTCTCCCAGAGGCTGCGAAACTGCAAGATCGTCCAGACAACAATCAGCACCATGGAGATCAGCCTATGTCGCCGGAACAGCCGCAACTGCCTCTCCCAGGTCAGACACAGGGCAGAGGGATCTGTAAACAGCTCCGGCGCCTGTGGGTCCGCGCAGGCATAGACCCGATAGTCCCCCAGGATGCCGGCAGGCTCCCACCCCATTTCCCGGTAAGTCTCCTCCCGCTCACATTGGGCGTCATAGGTCTCTGTCCGCAGGGGCTCCAGCCGATACCGGAGCTTCCTGGGCTCCGCCGGCTCAAACTTTCCGCTGTCATAGCGAGAAAATGACACCGGCCGCCAGCCCTGGACAGCTTTTTCCTCCAGCCACCGCTCCAGAAGGGCGGTATCCCAATAGGCCTCCGGCATGAGAAAACGCTTTTTCACGGTGCCTCCTCTCTCATCCCCGGCAGCAGCCGCTCCGACGCCAGCTCCTCCCGCTCGCCATCGGCCACGCAGAGGCGCAGGCGGGAGAGCTCCTGCCGGAACAGGGCCCGGCCCCGGTCCGTGATGGCGTAGGTCCGCTTCCGCCCCTCCACCGCCGCCTCCCGGATCAAGCCCTCCTCCTGAAATTTTGCCAGAATCGTGTACAGCGTCCCTGGCCCCAGGGGTACCCGACCGGCGGTGGCGTCATCCACATACCGGACAATCTCCGTGCCGCACCGCTCCTGCCGCAGCAGGCTCAACAGCACATAGAACATGCTCTCCGTCAGGACTTTCAGCGGCTCCCTGGCCATGGTATCCCCCCTAATATCGAAACACGATACTTTCTGGGTTCACTATAATATCGTTGCACGATATTGTCAAGCTGTCTGTTCGCTTCCAGCTCTGGAATGTTTTGAGGGTTGCAGCCCGCCCCCTCCCTCCTGTATGCTCTTGTACAGCAGCGACAAACCAGAAAGGACGAATTTTCCCCATGAAACGAAAACTTCTCTGCGGCCTGCTGGCCGCCCTTACCCTGACCTGCGCCACCGTCAAGGCGGCCCCCAGCCGGGTGGTACCCGTCCAGGTGGACGGCACCGTTCTGAGTCAGGGCGTCAACTACCTGCAGAGCGGCGTGACCTATGTTCCCCTCCGGGGACTGCTGGATGCCTTCGGCGGCTGGAGCGTCTGGTGGGACAGCAGCCGAAAGGTGGCTGCCGCCGCCTCCGGCAGCCAGTCCGTCACCGCAAACCCGTCCCGAAATACCGTGACGGTCAACGGCCGTACATACAGCGGCAATGTCTTTGTGGAGCGTGGCCGGACCTACATCCCCCTGCGGACTCTGGCCACCGCCCTGGGCGGCAGCGTGGCCTGGGATCCCCAGCTGGGCGGCGCGGCGGTGACCTCTCCCGGCGCGGATCACAACGCCATGGACCTTTACTGGCTCAGCCGCATCATCAGCGCCGAGAGTCGGGGCGAGAACATGACCGGCCAGATCGCCGTGGGCAATGTGGTGCTGAACCGGGTTGCGGCGAAGGAGTTCCCCAACACCATTCCCGCCGTGATCTTTGACCGCAAGCACGACGTCCAGTTCACGCCCGTCTCCAACGGCACAGTGTACCTGCCCCCCACGGCCAAATCCGTGGAGGCGGCCAAGCGGGTCCTGAACGGCGAGAACACCGCCGGCAAGGCTCTTTACTTCTACGCGCCCGCCCTGTCCCAGGGCACCTGGATCAACGCCAACCGGGCGTATCTCAAGACCATCGGCTGCCACCGGTTCTACCTGTAATTGACATTTCTCAGCCAGGGGGCTAAAATAGGGCCATCAAGAAGCAAAGGAGCAAGCCACATGCTGTTTTCCGATCATCCCCGGACCCACTACCGCAACGCCCCGGCCCATGAGGTCATCTGCCAGTTGCGGTTCCCGTCTATTCTCACCATCAACAGCGTGGAGCCCGCCGATTTTCAGGAGGCCATCCGCGCGGAGTTCCCCCAGTATGCCCGGCGCCAGGACGCCGCGCCGCCCCGCATCACCGGGCTGGGCAGCCCCAATCCCAAGGTGGAGCAGCAGCCTCCGGTGACCAATCACAACTTCGTCTCCGAGGACAACCAGTGGAAGCTGAATCTCACCAAGGACTTCATCGCTCTGTCCACCCTCCACTATCCCGGGTGGGAGGAGTTTGCCCGCCAGCTGGACAAGCCGCTGGCCGCCTTTATCCGGCTGTACAAGCCCGCCTATTTCCAGCGGGTGGGCCTGCGGTATGTGAACATCTTCTCCCGTGCCCGGCTGGGGCTGGAGGGTGCCCGCTGGGCGGAGCTGTTCTCTCCTGCCTACACCGCTCCCATGCAGGAGGCGGAGCTCCCGGAGGACCGCTTTCTCAACTGCGCCTGTGATCTGACGCTGAAGCTGGATTCCAGCTGTCAGGCCAAGGTCCACGCGGGCCCCGGTGTGGTGAAGCGGAACGCCCCCGGCGTTCCCCAGGACCCGGAGGTGAAGTTTATCTTCGACATGGATCTGTCCATGACCGGAAACACACCCTGCACCCTGGCCGCCGGCGCGCTGGAGACGCTCCACGGCCACTCCACCCGCCTGTTTGAAGGTGCTGTCACCGACAGGCTCCGGGACGCCATGGAGGCCGGATAATCTGCGAAAAAGCCCGGGAGACGTGTACGGACGTCTCCCGGGCTTTTTGTACATGTTGTCACTTCTGGAACATGGGGGTGGAGAGATACCGCTCGCCGCTGTCCGGCAGCAGGGCCACGATGGTCTTGCCGGCGTTCTCCGGCTGCCGGGCCAGCTGGGCCGCTGCCCACACGGCGGCGCCGGAGGTGATGCCCACCAGAATGCCCTCAGTCCGGGCCAGCTCCCGGCCCGTGGCGTAGGCATCCGCATCCGTGACCGTGAGGACTTCATCCAGGACGCTGCGGTCCAGATTCTCCGGCACAAAGTTGGCGCCGATGCCCTGAAGGCCGTGGGGGCCCGCATGGCCCTCCGTCAGCAGGGGCGAGGAAGCGGGCTCAAAGGCCACCACGCGCACAGCGGGGTCCTGTGCCTTCAGATACCGGCCCACGCCGCTGACAGTGCCACCGGTGCCGACCCCGGCCACAAAGATGTCCACCTTCCCCTCCGTGTCCGCCCAGATCTCAGGGCCGGTGGTCTTCTCGTGTGCCGCTGGATTGGCGGGGTTTTCAAACTGTCCTGCGATGATGCTGCCGGGAATGGACTGATGCAGTTCTTCCGCCTTGGCCACAGCACCCGCCATGCCCGCCGCTCCCGGCGTCAGGATAATCTCCGCGCCGTAGGCGGCGATCAGAGCCCGGCGCTCCACGCTCATGGTGTCCGGCATGGTGAGAATCACACGGTAGCCCTTTGCCGCAGCTGCGGCAGCCAGACCGATACCGGTGTTGCCGGAGGTAGGTTCGATGATGGTGCCGCCGGGAGCCAGACGGCCCTCCGTCTCCGCCCGGGCGATCATGTTGGCAGCCACCCGGTCCTTGGCGCTGCCCGCGGGATTCATGCACTCCAGCTTGGCCAACAGCACGGCCTTCAGGTCGTGGTTCCGCTCGTAATTGCACAGCTCCAGCAAGGGCGTGCGGCCGATCAGCTCAGTGACGCTGTGATAAATAGGCATCGGAAATCCCTCCGTTCTGAATGAATAGCCTCATGATACACCTGCCGCACCGGGTTTGCAACGGACCATTTGCCGAAAATCCGCCTTTAATTCATAGCATTTTTATAGGATATGGAAGAAAAAAAGCGGACCTCCGACAGGCGGGCCGCTTTGAGATGGTATACTCAGGCCACCACGGGGATTTCCACAATCCCGGCGGCACCGGCGGCGATGCTGTACTCGGGGAACACCAGCGTCACAGAGCCGTCCTCATTCAGATAGAAGGAGGTGGCGTCATCCACAGTGGTGAAGCCGCCCTGCTCCGGGGTGAAAAAGAGGCCGCTCTCATCCGCCGCGATCTTCGCATTTACGGCGTCATTGCAGATGCCGACCCAGTCCTCGCCCAGCACGTCGGCCAGGGTGATGTCCTTGTCGTTGGCCAGGTCCAGGTTGTAGCAGTACCGCTGCTGCATGGCAGCGACCCAGCCCTCAGCGAAATCCACCACAAAGGAGACCGTAGTGTCGGTCTGGCTCTTGATCTCGTAGTCGATAAGCACGTTCATCTCCCGGTCGGCCCACTCTTCCTCGGTGCCGCCGGTAGCCAGGAATGCATCCTTGTAATCATCCCAGTCCGCCTGAGCCTGGGCCAGATGGGCGTCCACCCGCTCCTGGATCTCCGCGTTGACCTTCTCGGCCAGGTCGCCCTCAGACTCCACACCGGGGACGGACACCTTGTAGTCGATGCCGTTCTCCACGGTCTCATAGTCCCGGATCGTCAGGACCTGGAACAGCCCGCCCAGCACCGGTACATCCGCAGCCGCAGCCGCGAAGGTCGGGGAGACATTCAGGCCCGCCATCAGCACAGCCAGACAGGCGGCCACGCTGCCCGCAGTCCGCCGGACCACCTTATAACCGCGGCTACGGCTGCTGGTCCTGCCCTGCCGGATGCCTGCGCGGACCCGGGCGTCCAGCTCCTCCGGAATGGGGGTGGACTCATATTCTTCTCGTGCACGCTTGAATTCGTTCATAATTGATCTCCTTCCATTGATATCCGTAATTTCTTCAAGCCGGTGTACAGTCTGGTTTTCACGGTGTTCAGATTCCAGCCGGTGACGGTGCTGATCTCCTTGAGAGACAGGTCCTCATAGAACCGCAGCTTGATGATGGTCCCCACCTCTGGCGGCAGAGCGTCCACCCGTTGGGCCAGCGTGCCGTCCGAAGGCAGAGGGTCCTCATAGCTGCCGGCGTCCAGTGCCTCCGGCGGGATCAGCGTCACCCGCTTTCGGCTGCGAAGCACGTCCATGCACACGTGAACCAGAATGTGATAAAACCACGCACGGAGGGCCTCCGGCTCCTTCAGCTCCCCCTGTTTCTCCAGTGCCCTGCAGACGGCGGTCTGCACCGCGTCCAGAGCCTCTTCCCTGTTTTTCAGGTAGCTGTACGCCAGTCGGTAAAACCGCGCCTGATCCGTTACGAGATAGTCGGTCAGTTGCTTTTCCAGGATATGTGACACGTTTCTCATGGTCCTTTCCGTTCGTTCTGCTGTATAGACGCGCCGGGAGCGGAAAAAGTTTGGAGGGAGAACAATTTTCTGAAAAATTTTCTGCGCAAAAAAGAGACCGGTCTCCCGGTCTCTTTTCATCGGCTGGAATCAATCGTAACGCAGGGCGTCGATGGGGTTCAGCTTGGCCGCCTTGTTGGCGGGGAGATAGCCGAACAGGATGCCCACCGCCACGGAGACGCCGAAGGCCACACCGATGCCGCCAGCCGTGGGCATAGCCACGAAGCCATCGTTGCCGGTGCCCAGCACCAGAGCGATGACATTGGTCAGCACGTTGGCCATGAGGATGCCCAGTATGATGCCGATGGCACCGCCGATGGCGGAGGTAGTGCCGGCCTCAATGATGAACTGGCTGCGGATGTCCCGGCATTTGGCACCCAGGGATTTTCGGATGCCGATCTCCCGGGTCCGCTCCGTGACGGACACCAGCATGATATTCATGATACCGATGCCGCCCACCAGCAGGCTGATGGCCGCGATGAGGATCAGGATCATCATCAGGGTGTTCAGCATGGAGTCCATGGCGTCCATCATCTCTGCGGAGGTCATGACCATGTAGTAGTCCGAGGACTGGTAGGTCTTGAACAGCCGGTTTTCAATGATGCCCTTGGCAGCAGACGCCGTATCCCGGTCCGTACTGGTCATCAGATACATGTCCCCATATCCGCCCCCCAGCCGCTGGGCATTGGCATAGGGGATGTAGATCACATCATCGACGCTGCCCTCGGTGCTGTCGCCGCTCTCCGCCAGTACGCCCACTACCATGTAGGGCACGCCGCTGACGGAAATCGTCTGACCCAGCGGATCCGTCCGGAAAGCGTTTTCCGCCAGATAGGAACCGATGACACACACATTCTGATGGCGCTCCACGTCAATGTAGCGGAGGAAGCGGCCATTCTCCAGGCTGGAGCCCTGCATGGTCTTCTGGGTGTCGGCGCGGTAAAATGCCTCGCTGACGCCGTAAATGCTGGTGCGGTCGAAGTCCTCCGTTCCCTGCCGCACCTTGGCTGTGGCGGACACATAGGGCGTAACGCCAGAGAGGTACTGGGGGTACTTCTCCACAAGCGCGTACATATCTTCCGTGTTCACGTCCCGGGTGCCGCCCTCGCCGCGGCCGTAGACCATCACCTGGATCAGGTTGGAGCCCAGCTGCTCGAACTGGGCGTTCATGTAATTCTGCATGCCGTTGCCCAGGCTGGTGATGATGATGACCGCCGCCACGCCGATGATGATGCCCAGCATGGTCAGCAGCGCCCGCATCTTGCTGAGCAGCAGGGATTTGATGGCCAGCTTGAAGGATTGGGTGAAATTCATGCCGGCTCCCCCTCTCCCGCGTCCTCCTGGGGCTGGACCACGGCCTGGGGATCACTGGCGTCCCCGTCGTAGATGATCCGGCCGTCCTGCAGACGGACGATGCGCTTGGCCTTGACAGCGATGGAGTTGTCGTGAGTGATGAGGACCACGGTGTCCCCCTCCTGGTTTAGCTTCTGCAGGAACCGCAGCACCTCCCGGCCCGTGCGGGAGTCCAGGGCGCCCGTAGGCTCGTCGGCCAGGATCACCGACGGATTCCCCGCCAGGGCCCGGGCGATGGAGACCCGCTGCTGCTGGCCGCCGGAGAGCTGGCTGGGCAGGTTCTTCCGCTTGTCAGCCAGACCTACCCGCTCCAGAGACTGGATGGCCCGTTCGCGGCGCTCCTCTGCGGAGACGCCGGCGTACAGCAGCGGCAACTCCACATTCTCCTGCACCGTCAGCTTGGGGATCAGGTTATACTGCTGGAAGATAAAGCCCAGCATTTTGTTGCGGATCTCCGCCTGCTGATCGTCCTCCATGGTGGACACATCAATGCCCCCCAAGTGGTAGGTTCCCGACGTGGGAACGTCCAGGCAGCCGATAATGTTCATGGCCGTGGACTTGCCGGAACCGGAGGAGCCTACGATGGCCACGAACTCCCCCTGATCCACCGTCAGGTTGATGCCGTCCAGGGCGTGGACGGTCTCCTCTCCCATGTGGTAGATCTTGTAGATGTCTTTCAGTTCAATGAGATGGCTCACGGGATCAGCCTCCCATCATCATGTCCATCAAACTGGAAGCCTGGTTGCTGATGAGGACCACATCGCCCTCCTCCAGGCCGTCGGTAACCTCGATATACTCGTCATCGTTCCGACCCAGGGTGACCTCCTTGGTCTCCAGCTTGGTGACGTCCACCACGCTCAAACCGTCCTCACTGAGGGCGCCGGGGCCGGGAACAGTCACCGTGTTGCCCCGTTCCACCGCATCCACGGGGATGCACAGGGCGTTGGGGACCACTTCGCCGATGATCTGAGCGGAGACATTCATGCCCGGCCGCAGATCGCCGTAGTCCTCAATGATGATGGTGACGGGATAGCTGGTGGCACCGTTGGCGGTAGTGCCGTTGATGCTGACCTTATCCACCACGCCGGAGAACGTCTGGCCCTCCAGAGCGTCGGCGGTGATCCGCACCTCCTGCCCCACTTCTACCTTGCCGATGTCCAGTTCATCCACTGCCATCTCCAGTTCCAGATAGCTCAGGTCGTAAATCACCGCCAGCGTGCCGGAGGAAGCGCCGTCCACCTTGTCGCCGGCCTTGAAGTTCTTCTCAATCACGGTGCCGGCAATGGGAGATTTGATGTTGTAGTCATCCACCGCGCCGGAGGCAGTGCTGGCAGAGAGCTGGGCGGACTGGAGGTTCAGCCGTGCGCTCTCGATCTGGTCCCGGATGGTCTCGGACTCCACAGTGCACAGCACCTCGCCCTTGGTCACCGTGCTGCCGGCCAGCTTGGAGAAATCGTTCACCGTGCCGGAACCGGAGGCATACACCACAGAAGAGGCGGGCATGGACACCGGAGCCTGGCCGTAGCTGGAATAGCTGCCGATGATGGCGGAGGCAGTGACGGCGTCGGACACCGTACCGGGATTGTTCAGCCGCACCCGGACGGAGACGGCCTCCTTGCCGTTGCTGGTGATGGTGGTGGAGTTGGAGACATAGGTCACCGTGCCCATCTGAGAACCGGCGTAGCCGTCCACAAACACGGTGGCGGCCTGCCCCACATAGAAGTCACTGGGGGAGGCAAAGGGGAACAGGAAGTCGATGGACAGCTCCGTGCTGGCCACGATCTTCGCCAGCTGCGTCCCAGCGGTGACGCTCTCGCCGTTGTGGACGTAGATCTCGCTCACCGTGCCGGAGATGGGCGCCGTGGGGTGCAGGGCCTCCTGGGCCTGCTGATAGGACATCTGGGCCTGCTGCACGGAGATCTGGGCCCGGTCCATGGAATCCTGGGCGTCGCTGCTGTCCATGGTGTAGAGCAGGGTGTCCTTGGTCACAAGGTCGCCCTCTTCAAAGGGAGCGCTGACGATATCGCCGGAGAGCAGGGTGGTGACGTTGTAAGAGTCCGCCGGCTGCAACGTGGCGGTGCCGGAGACGCTGACCGTCAGATCCTGCCGGG
>CDYK01000644.1_pt1 | contig 11077 bp, 8 predicted proteins | sample 554841 | NCBI WGS metagenome assembly CDYK01 (sample SAMEA3182102, study PRJEB8094) | gut metagenome | biome: human; feature: gut; material: Stool; isolation source: human stools | place: Canada | collected 2013-02-18
CAGATACACCGCCGCCGTGCGCGAGGTGTTGTAGATGCTGATCGCGGGCGAGGTCGTGCCGTCGCCGTTGTCTGCGGGCGAAGAGAAATGTTCGCTGCCGATGCGGGCGCGTTCGGTGCCGCCGAAACGGCGTTCGTCGGTCGAGAGGATCAACTCGTAGCGTCCGGCTTCGCGCACTCGGCAGCGGTAGTCGGGGATCGATGCTGCCGGATGCCAGTTGAAGACGAAGACGAGCCGCCCGTGCGAAAAGGCGATCGTCTGGTTGCGGTCGTCCATTTGCAGGCAGTAGGGATAGCCGTCGCGCAATATGCCGTAGCGTTTGACCAGCGCGAGCATTGCCCGGTCGAATGCCCCCAGCCACGAGTAACGCAGCAGACCGTCCTCGGCGAGCGACCACTGCCGGCGGGCGTGGGCGTAGCTCCAACCGTTGCCTTCGCGTGGGAAGTCGATCCATTCGGGGTGTCCGAATTCGTTGCCCATGAAGTTGAGATAGGCGTCGCCGCCGGTCGAGACGGTCATTAGCCGGATCATCTTGTGCAGCGCCATGCCGCGGTCGATCGTGAGGTTTTCCGACGCACGATCCATGTGGGTGTACATCTCCTTGTCCATCAGGCGGAAGGCGATCGTCTTGTCGCCCACGAGGGCCTGGTCGTGCGATTCGGCGTAGGCGACGGTCTTGACGCCCGGCAGGCGGTCGGTCATCACCGACCACATCTCGCGGATATCCCACTGTTCGTCGGGTACCTCTTCGATCTGCTTGATCCAGTAGTCGGGAATCGCCATGCCGAGCCGGTAGTCGAACCCGACGCCTCCCTCCTCCTGCGGGAAGCAGATGCCCGGCATTCCGCTCACGTCTTCGGCGATCGTGACGCAGGAGGGACGCAGGTCGTGGGCGAGCCGGTTGGCCAGCGAGAGATAGGTGATCGCCCCTTCGTTGACCCCTTCGTCGAAATAGCGGTCGCGGCTGTCGAAGGCGACGTAGCCGTGGTGGTGATAGAGCATCGACGTGACGCCGTCGAAGCGGAACCCGTCGAAACGGTACTCTTCGAGCCAGTATTTGATGTTCGACAGCAGGAAATGTTCGACCTGCGGTTTTCCGTAGTCGAAGAGTTTCGAGTCCCAGTACGGCTGGTCGCCGGCGGGGCCTGCGGGCGAGTAGAGGTGGTCGGTGCCGTCCAGTTCGTTGATTCCTTCGTTGAGGTTGCGGACATAGTGCGAGTGGACGAGATCCATGATGACGGCCAGGCCCAGCTCGTGTGCACGGCGAATCAATCCTTTCAGTTCTTCGGGCGTTCCGAAGCGCGACGACGGTGCGAAAAGGCTCGATACGTGGTAGCCGAACGAACCGTAGTAGGGGTGCTCGGCTACGGCCATCAACTGCACGGTGTTGTAGCCGTCGCGCGCGATGACGGGCAGAATCCGGTCGGCGAATTCGCGGTAGGTGCCCACGCCGGGCCGTTCCTGCGCCATGCCCACGTGGGCTTCGTAGATGAGCAGTTCGTCATGGCGGGCGATGTCGAACGTGTCGTCCGACCAGTCGAAGGGACGCGGAATCCAGAACTGCGCCGTGAAGTCCTTCGTCCGCTCGTCCTGCACTACGCGCGTGGCGTAGGCCGGAATCCGGTCGAGCCAACCGTTGCGGCCGTGGACGTGGATCTTGTAGAGCGATCCGTGCCGGAGCCGGTGGCCGTACATGGCCTCGGGCAGGAAGATGCTCCACACCCCCTGAGCGTCTTTGTCCAGACGCAGTTCGGTGCGTTGCCAGCCGTTGAAGTCGCCGAACAGGTAAACGTCGCAGGCGCCGGGCAGCCATTCGCGGAACCACCACCCTTCGAGCGTGGAGTCGTACTGCCAGCCGAAATACCGGTGGCCGTTGGCGTAGTCGACGAGCGATCCCGCCGTGCGGCGTATCTCATCGAGCCGCTTCTCGTAGGCTTCGTGACGGGCGAGAAGTTGCCCTTCGACGGGACGGAGCCATTCGTCGCGTTCGACCATTTTCAGACGGTGTGAGTTTTCCATAAGGCGACGTTTTCGTGGTACGGTTATTCCCCAAATATACAAAAATTTTGCGATTCCGGCCTTCCGGAACGGAAAGTTCCGGTTCGGCGTGCGGAAAACGCCGGCAGGCGGTCGTCGTCCGCACCGAAGGTTCGCGGTACCGTTGCGAACAACCCCGGCCTTCAAAGGCCGGGGCTGCGGACGGATTATCGTCGGAAGGGTTCGAGCGCTGCGGTCCGATTGCGGGGACATTCCTGCCCGGCGAGTGCTTCGGGGAGTCGCCGCCGATGGACATAGCGTTTGCGTTTCCACTCCGGTGCGTTGTGCAACAGCGATCCGATCAGGGCCTTCAACGCTTCGGATGCCTGCGGCGGCATGTCGGGGACGTCGCTCACGTCCTTGCGCAGCGCGCTGAGGTAGCTCTTGTAGGAAATTCCCCAGATGCGGTGTGCAAGGTCGTACCAGATCCGGTAGTGACAGCGGCGCAGGTTGCCCTTCTCGTAGAAAAGCGCATCGAATTGCTGGATCGCCTTGTCGCGAAAGCGATGATGGTGATTGGAATAACACATAATGTGAAAAATTAATGATTTTACGGCATATTCCGCAGGTAAGTTAGGCATCGGTTTGGAACTCGATTCCGGATTGGAGGGCGATAGTGCCGGATAAATGGTCGATTCGGCTGGAAACGGTCGAAAGGTGCGGCGTCCGAAACCTGCGTGTCCGTCCGGATCGAATCCGGACGAGCCGGTCTCCCGCTCCGGATCCGTCGGATTCCGACGGGATTCCGTTCGTACGGGCGACCTTCCGGAAGATCGCCGACGAACGGAATCGGGTAGGCCGCCGTCCTGCCCTGCGGGGTCGCATCCCGTTCGTAACAAGGGCGGCATGGTGAATCCGGTCGTGCTTTTTTCGCCTGCGGAGGTCTCTTTTTCCGAATTTTTTGCTATATTTGTCGGCAATGAAAATTCCGCACGAGATTCAAATAACCCAAAAATAATCCGCTCTATGTTTAAAGGACAACCCAAAGGGCTGTACGCGCTGGCGCTCGCCAATACCGGCGAGCGGTTCGGCTACTACACCATGCTGGCCGTCTTCGCGCTCTTCCTGCGTGCCAACTTCGGTTTGGAGGCCGGTGTGGCGGGAGCCATTTACAGTACGTTCCTCGGCCTCGTCTATTTCATGCCGCTCGTCGGCGGTGTTCTGGCCGACAAGTTCGGCTACGGAAAGATGGTGACCATCGGTATTACCGTGATGTTTGCCGGCTATCTGTTGCTCTCGCTTCCGCTTGGCAGCGACACGCTGGCGATGATCGGCATGTTGGCAGCCTTGATTTTCATCAGTGTCGGCACAGGGCTTTTCAAGGGCAACCTGCAAGTGATGGTCGGCAATCTCTACGACGATCCGAAGTATGCCTCGAAGCGCGACGAGGCTTTTTCGATCTTCTACATGGCCATCAACGTGGGGGCCCTCTTCGCTCCGACGGCCGCCGTCGAGATCAAGGAGTGGGCTGAGACGAGCCTCGGGTTCTCGTCGAACGACGCCTACCACTTCTCGTTCGCCGTGGCGTGCGTGGCGCTTATCATCTCAATGGGGATTTATTACACCTTCCGCTCCTCCTTCCGCCACATCGAGGGCGGCAAGAGCAAGAGCGGCGAGAAGGCCGTGGCAGAGAAAAAACTTTCGGCTGGCGAGATGCGCCAGCGTATCATCGCCCTCTGCCTCGTTTTCGCCGTGGTGATTTTCTTCTGGATGGCTTTCCACCAGAATGGGCTGACACTGACCTACTTCGCCAATGAGTTCAACGAAAAGAGCTCGGAGGGTTTCCAGAGCATGTTTTTCAGCGTGTGGAACCTCGTGCTGATCATCATCGGGGTCTACGCTCTCTTCTCGCTCTTTCAGTCCGAGACGACCCGAGGCCGCGTCGTTGCCGGCAGCATCGTGGCGGGCGTGGTGGCTGTCCTCTATTATAAATATCTGAATCTGAACGGACCTGTTGCCGTTTCGGCCCCGATCTTCCAGCAGTTCAATCCTTTCTATGTCGTAGCGCTCACGCCGGTTTCGATAGCTATCTTCTCGGCACTGGCCCGCAGGGGCAAGGAACCTTCGGCACCGCGTAAGATCGCCTACGGGATGCTGGTGGCTTCGGCGGGGTTCGCCATCATGGCCGTCGGTTCGCTCGGATTGCTCACGCCCGATGCGCAGGAAGCGGCTGTGGAGGCTGGCGAGCAAGTGCCGCTCGTCTCGTCGAACTGGCTCATCTCGACCTATCTCGTGTTGACTTTCGCCGAACTGTTGCTTTCACCGATGGGTATTTCGTTCGTCTCGAAAGTGGCGCCTCCCCAATATAAGGGGATGATGATGGGTGGCTGGTTCGGTGCTACGGCCATCGGCAATCTGCTCGTAGCCGTCGGCGGGTTCCTTTGGGGCGGAATTCCTCTGTGGGCCGTCTGGACGGTATTCATCGTCCTCTGTCTCCTCTCTGCGGTCTTTATGTTCTCGATGATGAAGAAACTCGAGAGCGTCACGACAGATGCATAGGACTCCGTGCGGTACACGCGATATATCCGTGAAAACGGCAGACCTTCGGGTCTGCTGTTTTTGTTGCAGGCAGTCGTCGCCCTTCCTTGTGCGCGTGCGGGCGACGGTCTGGCTGTGCAGGGGAGGCGGTGCTGGGTGGAACGGGTTGAGGATGTGCGGACTGACGTTCGTAACCGGCCGAAAATCTGAACAATTCCGGAAATCCGGTCTTTTTTGCTTTTTCGAGGAAGGCGGTGACGGTTCTGCGATTTTTTCTCTATATTTGTACATGGCGGGAATGAATCCCGACGGTTCCGGGCCGCGGCGGAGATCGGCGGCCGGACGGCAACGGTTGAAAACAAATCCTCTTGTGCGATGAAATGGTGGCTCAAATGTATGCGTAACTACGTCAATTTCCGCGGGCGCGCCCGCCGGCGGGAGTTCTGGATGTTTACGCTGTTCAACACGCTCGTCTATCTGTTGCTTCTGGCGGTCGGTCTCGTCCTGCTCGGAGCGGTGATCTATAAGAGCGTTGCCGAAGGCGGGGATGCGGCGGAGCATGCGACGGCCTATACGTTGGCTGTCGCCGGGTTGCTCCTGCTCGTGTACGGCTGGATGCTCGCCACCTTCCTGCCCGGGTTGGCCGTGCGGGTGCGTCGGCTGCACGACATCGGGCTGAGCGGCAAATGGCTGCTGGGCTACTATGCGCTTTATTGGGTCTGCTTTTATTGGATGTCGACATCGTATATGCAATTTGCCGAGGACGGTGCTTTGGAAGGTCTGTCTGGACAGCAGTCGGCTGCGGCGATCTGGATCGTAGTGCGGCCGATGCTGCTGGCATTGGCGCTGTTGTCGGCGGCAGGTATCGCGGCGATGTGCATCGGTTCCGAGAAAGGGGAGAATCGGTATGGCGCCGATCCCACGGCGGAAGTTCCGGCGGCGGACGCAGGGGATGCGGAGTGTGTTACGGATCGTTTAACTTAAAATCGATAGCTTATGAAATGGTGGTTGACTTGTATTAGGAAGTATGTGACTTTCGAGGGCCGTGCGCGCCGCAAGGAGTACTGGATGTTCACGTTGTTCAATGTGGTTTTCGTGGTCGTGACGATGCTGCTCGATATTCTGCTTTTCGGGGCGACTCCCGACAATCCGACGTCGCCGCGCTATCTGACGACGCTTTACGGGCTCTTCGTTTTTCTGCCGACATTGACAGTGGTGGTACGCCGTCTGCACGATATCGGTCGCAGCGGCTGGTGGCTGGCCGGCTACTACGGCGTGGCGTTCGTCTGTACGATCCTGATGATGATCGGCAGCGTGCTGATGCTGGGCGGAAAGGGCAGCGGAATGGCGTTGACGGGGGTCGGATTCGCAGTGCTGATGATCACTGCCGTCTGGATGATCGTCTGGATGTGTTTCGATTCGCAGGCGGGCGAGAACAAGTACGGCCCCAACCCCAAGCAGATCGCCGCTCCGGTCGAATCCGCGGCGCCTGCCGCCGCTGCCGAGCCGTCGGAGCCGGAGACTCCGAAAGCGGAGTAACCGGATTCCGTCGGCGGATTTGCGTCGTTCCCGCGCGGAACGACGCTCTTTTTTTCTACTTTTGCGGAGATGAATGTGAATGAAGAGTTGATCCGGTATGTCGAACGCGAGATTCTGCCTCGTTACGATGCGTTCGATCGGGCGCACCGGCGCGACCATGCGCTGACGGTGATCGCTGCGAGCCTGCGTTTGGCTCGATATTACGAGGTGAATCCCGATATGGTCTATGCCGTGGCGGCCTACCACGATACGGGGCTGCGGGAGGGGCGCGAGCGGCACCACGAGGCGTCGGCGCGCATCGTGCGCGGGGATCGGAACCTGCGGCGCTGGTTCACGGAGGCGGAGGTGGCGACGATCGCCGAGGCGGCGGAGGATCACCGCGCGTCGTCGGGACGTCCGCCCCGAACGATCTATGGCCGTATCGTGGCCGAAGCCGATCGGGTGATCGACTGTGAAACGACATTGCGGCGGACGGTGCAGTACGGGTTGGAACACGCTCCCGAACTCGATCGGGAGGGGCAGTTCGCCCGTTTTGCCGAACATCTGCGGACGAAGTACGGCGAAGGCGGGTATTTGCGTCTGTGGCTGCCCGAATCGGAAAACGCCTCCCGTCTGGACGAGTTGCGTGCCGTTATCCGCGACGACCGGCAGTTGCGTGTGCGGTTCGACGAACTCTACGACGACGAACTTCGCCGCGAGGCGTGACCACTGCCGTTTCCAGCCTCCAAGCCGTTGCCGGCGACGGTCGGCAGGCGCGAGCGAACCCCGTTGTGCCGGGCCGCCGCAATCCGGCCGGTATTCTTTTTCGGCGGTTTTCCGGCCATACCTGCCTGTCGGACAGGAGGTGCCGGATGTCTCGCCTGCGGTTCGCCGTGCGTGTGATGCGACCGCTGCCGTTTCCCGATTTTTCATACTCCTTTTTTGCGGTATATCGTCGTTCCGGATGACGCTTCACCGCCCGCCGGAGCCTGTGTCTGTATACGGGGCGGAATAACGGAGACAGGGTTGGGCGGGGATGAATTGCCTGATGGAATTCTTTCGTTCGGGGTCGTGTCTTTTCAGAAGCTCCTTTTAGGCGGCCGGATGTGGTATGAAGAGCGAGTTGTCGCAGATATAATATCTGATAGTGCGACGTGAAAATATGGTTTCTGTTTTTTTTAATATCTGAAATATAGCATATTGATCCTGAAATAAGCCGAATCGGAGAGTTCTTCCGGAAAATTCATCGCAAAAAAGAGAAAACTATTTTTGTTTTTTTAGTTTTCTTGTCTACCTTTGCTGCCGTACCAGTGAGGAGATGAGTATGCAACGTGAGACCATTATTCAATTGGCGGCCGAAATGTTTGTCGGACAAGGCATCAAGGCGGTGCGGATGGACGATATCGCCCGTCATATAGGCGTCTCGAAACGGACGATTTACGAACAGTTCGGCGACAAGGAGGAGTTGCTCTACCAGTGTCTGAGCTATTATGTGCGCGAGCAGGACCGGCGGCACGCCGAGTTGGGTGCACAGGCGAAGAACGTGCTCGAAGCGATGCTGCTGGTCTTCGGCGACGTAATGGATAAGGCGGAGATAAGCCACCGGCTGCAAAGCAACCTGCGGCGCTTCTATCCCAAAGTCTACGAGCGGCTCGTCGCCGAACGCCGCAACCGGGACGGGTTGGAGCAGTTCAAGATCGCACTGTCGCGCGGCGTGGAGGAAGGCTATTTCCAGGGAATCGTCAACTTCGATCTGGCCATTACGCTGCTGCGTTATTCGGTCGAGGGGTTGATCGTGCGCAAGGACGTGTTGCTGTCGCACAACATGTCGACGAACGAGGCGCTGGTGTTTCTGGTCGTGAATTTCCTGCGGGGTATTTCGACCGAAAAGGGGATGCGCCTGATCGACGATTTCCTCGAAAAACAGAACGGAAAGAAATAACTTACAGATGAGAAGAACGGGTATGAAGCAATTGATTTTAGCACTGACTTTCGGTGCGTTTGCAGCGGGAAGCGCCTCGGCGCAGCTCCGGTTGACGCTGGACGACGCGATCCAGATGGCCCTCAGCGAGAACCCCACGATCAAGGTGGCCGATCTCGACGTGGAGCGCTACGATTACGTGAAGAAGGAGACGCGCGGCAATCTGCTGCCGTCGCTGTCGGCGAGCGGGGAGTACACCCGCGCGATCGAAAAGTCGACGATGCGCGGCGGCATCTCGTTCGGCGCCGACAATACCTTTACCGGTACGGCCAGCCTCTCGGTGCCGCTCTTCGCGCCGGCAGTCTATCGGACGTTGAAGCTGAACCGCACGCAGATCGCATCGGCCGTCGAGGCGGCGCGGTCGTCGCGCATTACGCTGGTGGCCGAGGTGAAAAAGGCCTTCTACAATATCCTGCTGGCCGAACAGTCGCTGGCGACACTCGAAGAGTCGCGTGCGACGATCCAGCGCACGGTGGACGATACGAAGGTGAAGTTCGAACAGGGCGTGGCCTCGGAGTACGACTACCTGACGGCGCAGGTGGAGCTGAGCAATCTGCTTCCGACCATTACGCAGACGAAGAATTCGATTCGGGTGGCCATGCTGCAACTCAAAATGTACCTGTCGGTTCCCGAGGCGTTGTCGATCGAGCTGGTCGGCAACCTCGACGAGATGAAAGACGTCGTTCTCGCGGGCGGCGAAACGCTCTCGACCGACGTGTCGCGGAACAGCGATCTGCGCGCATTGGATATTCAGGCCGAAATGCTCCGCTACCAGTTGAAAACGACCAATGCCGCCCGTATCCCGACCGTCGCGGCGTTCGGTTCGGCGACCATTACCGGTAACGACATGGAGGATTTCCGCAAAATGGTGAGCGGGGGTGCCGAAGCGGGTACGGGCGAGGCCGTAGCCGATCTGAACAGCAGCAAGTATTTCTGGACACATCCGATTTCGGTCGGCGTCCAGATCTCGATTCCGATCTTTTCAGGGTTGAAGAACAGTTATAAGTCCCGTCAGGTGAAGAATCAGATCGAGCAGCTCGATTTGCAGCGCGACTATGCGCAGCGCCAGACGACGGTCGCCGTGGAGTCGGCGATCAACAACCTGCTGACAGCGCGCGAGACGATGCTGGCGCAGGCGCGGACGATGGCACAGGCCGACAAAGCCTACCACATCTCCGACACGCGGTTCCGTGCGGGCGCAGGCACGATTCTCGAACTCAATTCGGCGCAGCTCAACCGTACGCAGGCGCATTTGAATTATTCGCAGGCGATCTACGACTACCTCTCCGCGCAGGCCGACTACGATCGGATCGTCGGCAGGGAGGTAGGCGGAAACTGACGGTTCGAAAGTTGAAAATAAGAATATAACGGATAGAGAAGTATGAAAAGAGTTTTGGTGATGTTGGTTGCGGCGGCTATGGCTGCATCCTGCACGGGCAAGAAACAGGCCGAATCGACGGCCTCCGACGAGAAAGTGTTGACGAAGACGGTGCCCGCCGCGCTTCGGGTGATCGAACAGAACGAGGTCTATACCTCCGAGATCGAGCCTTATAAGGAGAACGATATTACCCCTGCGGTTTCGGGCGTGCATATCGACCGGATTCTGGTCGACGTGGGTTCGCGCGTGAAGGCGGGGCAGCTGCTCGTGACGCTCGATCCGACGCAGTACAACCAGCAGCGGTTGCAGTACCAGACTGCGCTCGACGACTACAACCGGCTGGTTCCGGTCTATGAGGCCGGCGGCATCTCGGCGCAGCAGCTCGAACAGACCAAGGCTGCGCTCGACGTGCAGAAGGAGGTGCTCGACAACCTGAAAAAGAACATCGAGATGCGTTCGCCCATTGCGGGCGTCGTGACGGCGCGCAACTACGAAGCGGGCAACCTGTTCACGGGGACGCCGGTGCTGCACGTCATGCAGATCAATCCGTTGAAGATCATCGCCAACATTCAGGAGCAGTACTATCCTGCCGTGAAGCTGGGGATGCCTGTCGAGATCCGCACCGATATTTTCCCCGGCGAAGTGTTCGCGGGCAAGGTGTCGCTGATCTATCCGGCGCTCGACGCTTCGACGCGGACCTTCACCGTCGAGGTGACCGTTCCCAACGGCAACGAGAAGCTGCGTCCGGGCATGTTCGCCCGTTCGACCTTCAACATGGGCGACAAGGAGGGGATCATGGTGCCCGACGTGGCCGTGCTGAAACAGGTGGGTTCGTCCGAGCGTTACCTCTATGTGGTCAAGGACGGCAAGGCCGAACGCCGCAGCGTGAAGGTCGGCCGCCAGATCGGCAGCGACGTGGACATTCTGTCGGGTGTCGCCGATGGCGAGCAGATCGCCGTGACGGCGCTTTCACGACTGGCCGACGGCGTCGAAGTGGAGGTGAAAGAGTAATTTTAGCACGAATCGAACATGAAAATATACGAAACAGCGGTTCGAAAACCGATTTCGACCATTCTGATCTTCGTCGGCGTCATCGTCTTCGGCCTATTTTCGCTGAACAACCTCGCCGTCGATCAATATCCCGATATCGAGATCCCGCAGATCGCCGTCATTACGTCCTATGCGGGGGCCAATGCGGCCGATATCGAGACCAATATCACCCGTGTGTTGGAGGACAACCTCAACACGGTGGAGAACCTCAAGAAGATGACTTCGAAGTCGTCGGACAACTTCTCGATGATTACGCTCGAATTCGAGTACGGCTCCGATCTGACGGAGGCGGCCAATGACATCCGCGATGCCGTGAGCCGCACGCAGTCGCTGCTGCCCGACGACGTGGATTACCCGACGATATTCAAGTTCTCGTCGTCGATGATTCCGGTCATGATGCTCGCCGTCACGGCCGATGAGAGCTATCCGGCGCTGAACAAGATTCTCGACGACAAGCTGGTCAACGACCTCAACCGCATCAACGGCGTGGGATCGGTGTCGGTCATGGGCGTTCCCGAACGCGAGGTGCAGGTCAATGTCGATCCCAAGAAGATCGAAGCCTACGGGTTGTCGGTCGAGCAGATCGGGAGCATCATCGCCGCCGAGAACGTCAACATCCCGAGCGGTACGATCGA
>CDYK01026370.1_pt1 | contig 10917 bp, 8 predicted proteins | sample 554841 | NCBI WGS metagenome assembly CDYK01 (sample SAMEA3182102, study PRJEB8094) | gut metagenome | biome: human; feature: gut; material: Stool; isolation source: human stools | place: Canada | collected 2013-02-18
ATCTTCCGCGGAGAGCTTCTGCAAATCGGATCCGTCCGTGAGGGGCTTTAAGAGCTTTACCGCTTCTTCAAAATCTGTCAGCGCAATCAGCGCGCGTGCACGTTCAATGCGAAGTTCAGCGGTATCGACGCCGGAAATAAAGCTGAGCACTCGCAGGGCTTGGCGAGGATCGCCCGTCTTAGTAAATGCACGGGCGAGGTAAATCCGCGCTTCTACATTCGTCGGATTTTTGGCAATCACGTCATTGCCGACAGAAATGACCGTCTGCCAGTTGTTGGTCTTCTCTGCCGCTACCATGACGGCACGTTCGGACGCCCACTCATTCCCGTCATAGCGCTTAATTTGAGGAGACGGTGCCGCTTTGGAATCAAAGGCGATGTAGTCGTTTGTGACGACGCAGCCAGAAAGCAGTGCACTGCATAAAAGCAGAGAAAGCGAAGCGGGGAAAAAAGATCGACGCATGATCAGAATACGAAACGTTTGAAGAGAAAAACTCAGAAGGCGCGGGCAAGCTCAATCGCAGCCGGCGCAATGATGAGTGCAATAACGGGGAAGAGTACGAGGACGATCAGCGGCACCCCAATGACAGCGGATATCCGGCCCGCTTTCTGTTCAAGTTCGGAAAGCTGGCCAGCTCGAGCTTCCGCTGCGATCGACTGCAGGGCTTCTGTGAGCGGCGTACCGTATTGAATGGACTGGAGCAGAGAATTGGCCAGAATTTTCATTTCCCGCACTCCAGAACGCGCCTCAAGACGCTTGAGCGCCACTGTTCGATTCACCACCAGCATTTCGTAGCGTGTCATGCGAAATTCCTTGGCCACCTCTGGCGCCCGACGGGCAATTTCACTGGCCACGCGATCAAATGCCTCTTCAAGGCTCATGCCGCAGCTCATACAAATCGTGAGCAGGTCGACCGCTTTGGGAATGAAGAGACGAATGCGGTTTTGACGACGTTCGGCCAGTTCCGACAGGAACCATCCGGGAGCGCGCCCCGCGACAAAAAGCAAAAACAGATAAGCGAGCGGCGGGAGCGGTTTTTGCACCAAATGTGTCGGATCGATGTCGATGGCGAGCCAGCCGCCCACAGCAGCAGCGATCAGCACCACGGCGCGAAAGAGTAAAAAAAGATCCGTTTGCCACGGTTTGATGAAACCCGCCTGCTGCATAGAGCGTTCCACAGCAGCCAGATCCCGAGACCGACGCAGCGGTCTGGCAATCAAAGTAAGCAGATCCTCCCACCGTACCAGCCGGGAGTCTCCGCTGCCCTTGATCTGATTGAGACGCTGTTCGACGAGAAGTGAGCGCCATGCCTGCGAGGCGCTGTAGCCCACGCAGACCACAATGAGCATCGCCATCACAAAAAGGGCAAAAATAAGCGTTTGGTTCATAACGAATATTTCCAAAAGCTAGCCGTTGAGCGACCGCGACATGCGCTGAATGATGATGAAACCCGCCAGCATGCATGCCAGTGCGCATCCCGCCACAATGCGGCCGGCAGGATCATTCACCAGAAAAAGCAGCTGCGAGGGATTGAGAAATGCCTGCAGCCCCAAAATGAAGACCGGCAGCAGACAAAGCACTCGAGCCGATGCACGGCTCTCCGAGGTAAGCGCTTTGAGCTTTCGGTCGATCGCTCGTCTTTCACGCAGCATCATGGAAAGCGATGCCAGCATTGGACTGAGTGCAGAACCGGTTTCACGATTGAGCGCCAGCACCTCGCAAAAAAAGTCAACGTCCGGATCGTCGAGTTCATCTGCAAAATTGCCGAGCGCTTCACGAAACGGCAGACCCACTTTCATCTCTCGGCAGAGTTTGAGGACGCGCCTGCCAAATTCATCGTCATAGGCCTCCCCTAAGATTTTGAGCGCACGGTCAACCGGAATGCCTGCTTGAATGGATCTCGTGAAATTGTCGACCGCCTCTGGAAACCTTGAAAGAAAAGCTCTTCGCGCGCGATCAAGACGCCATCTGCGAACGATGATCCAGGAGGCAGCGCCAACCATGACGAGCAGAAGCACTTCGGCAGCGATGCTCAGCTTGAGAAACCATCCCAGCAGAAGCGCTCCCATCATCACGAGGATCGTCGCCTGACATTCCGGCTGCCGCAGAAATGCGGTCAGCTGCGCATTTTTCTCTAAGCGGTTCGCTCCCCCTAATCCCGACATTGCGGCAAGACGCGCTTCAACCGCTCCGCTTCTCTCCCGAGCGGAGAACACCGCATAGACGAGGACCGCCAGCACTAAAAGACCGATAAAGATAAGCGCGGCAAACTCTTTGGTCATAATCCGAGCACCTCGCACGCCTGATCGTACTCACCGGAAACCTTGAGCTTCTCCACAAATCCAGGCTCGCGCGGAGACGCACGGTAGTATTGGCCGCCGGCACCGTCTGCCGCATGTTTGAAAGAGAAGAAAGGCAAAGCAATCACGTCGCGTCCGGTTTCATCCGCTGTAATTTCCGACACTGCGGTGATGCGGCGCATGCCGCGGCCATCGCGCTCTACTTGGACGAGAAGATCAAGAGCACTGGCGAGCTGACGGCGAATCAGCGAACTCGACATCTGGTTGGCGCCCATATTGAGCATGTTTTCCAGACGCAGAAGCGCATCCGCAGGGCTGTTAGCATGAATCGTCGACAAAGAGCCGTCATGGCCGGTATTCATGGCTTGAAGCATGTCGAAAGCCTCTACGCCGCGAACCTCACCGACAAGGATTCGATCCGGACGCATGCGCAGCGCATTCTTCAGCAGGTCTCGCTGCGTTACTTCGCCCTTTCCTTCCAAAGATGCCGGCCGGGTTTCAAGCCGAACGACAAAAGGCTGATCGAGCCGGAGTTCTGCCGCATCCTCAATCGTGACGATGCGTTCATCGCGCGCAATGTGCTGAGAAAGCGCATTGAGCATTGTGGTTTTGCCTGAACCCGTGCCGCCCGAGACAAGAATATTGAGACGGGCTCTAGCCGCAATCTTCAGAAACTGAGCAATCTCACCGGTCATTGCGCCTCTGGCCGCGAGTTCATCCAGACTCATAACAAGACGAGAGAACTTACGGATAGAGATGCAGATGCCGTTGAGACAAAGCGGCGGCGCAATGATGTTGACTCGACTGCCGTCAGCCAAACGAGCATCCACCATCGGCGACGATTCATCAATGCGTCGGCCGACGGCGCTCGTGATGCGCTGCGCCAGATTGAGCAGATGTTCGGCATTGCGGAATCGAATCGAAGTGAGCTCAAGCTTGCCTCGGCGCTCCACGAGCACCTGATCAGGGCCGTTGATCAAAACATCCGTCACTTCCGGATCATCAATGGCACCTTGAATCGGCCCGAGCCGGATCATGTCGTTGACGATTTCACGGGTGAGAAGCCGCTGTTCATGGCCGTTCAGAAAGAGCCGCTCCGTCTGCACCGCGTTGGCGATGGTTCTTGCAACCTGCTCTTCGAGCTCCTCGGGCTTCATATGAAGCGCTGCCTCCGCGTCGATACGTTCGACGATGAGGCTTCTCAAGCGCGCATAGACGCCCTGATCTACATTGACCTGTTCCACTACTTCCATAGCCTGCTCCAGAAGGATGCGCCGGCCGCGTTAAGTTCAGCGCCGGACTGCAGTGCGGCAGTTACGGGAGTAAGCGTCTTTTTGAAAGCAATATTGCCGGAGAGCCACTTCAGCGGCTCAATCAGATTCTCGCCGAGCGACTTCACAAACGGCACTTCTGCGGCGAACTTCGTATTGAGGTATTTGGCGGCTTCTTCTGTTTTGACGGTATCGGAGGCGTTGCGATGATTGAAGATCCACCACACCTTGCCTTCGGGCTTCACATCCGCAAGCAAGGTGCTGATGGTCTGTGCACACCGCATGGAAGTAAAAGTATTGGCTGCAACCGGCAAAATGAAGTCCGCCTGCGCCGCCAGACTTCTGGCATAAGGCGTCGACACTGGAATGCGCCAGATTTGCCAGGGTGCCTGTCGCGCCAATTCGCGTACCAGTCGGCTGCAGTCGGTCACGCGCTGTCCGCTCCCGAAAGGTTCATAGCCGTCGAGCAGCTTAAGTCCCTTACGCGGTTCAACCAGCGACTGGTTAACCAACACAGCATCCAATCTGTCCTGAGCCTGCAGCATCTTGGGCAGACTGCCGGGAACATCAACCCCAAGATATGACCCCACGCTCGGCATCAGAAGTCCTGCGTCGACCACAATTACGGGGTCCTTTTGAGCGAGTTCGGCAGCAAGCACCGTTGCCGTTGTGCCTGCACCAATGCCGTAGCCGGCTCCAAAAACGGCAATCACGCGGCCGCCATCAGGCGCTTCCTGTTCCTGCTGCGGCTCCAGCGAAGCTTTAACGCCGTAAGCGATTTCTTCGGGTGCTGTCGTGAGCGGATAGTAATCTGTCGCACCGGCTCGTTTGAGCTGATGATAGAAAACGACAGAGCTCTCACGACCGAGAAGAATCAGTGAAGTTCCCGTATCAAGATGCTTGGCAAGCGCTTTCACCGCCTCAATAAGGTCTCCCGAAGCCGGAAGCTCTATCACCACGGTCTTAAGCTGCGCAAAGTTCGTGTTCTGAATGATGTTGGCCCACACAAACGCACCGTGCGTCTGCTGAACGACGTCAATGCCGTTTTCGGCAAGCTTCGCGGCAAGCGCTTCAGCCGTACGCGGATCGGAAACAAAAAGACCCGCCGGGACGCCGCGACGATTAAGAATAGTGTTCGTCATGTGCTTTGCTCCCGATTACTTGGACTTGCCGCCGCCCGCTTCGAGTGAAACATCACCGAAGGGCCGCACGGATCCGCGCTGATAACGATCCACTGCGCCGATCGCGGCCTGCGGATTGGGATCACCCAAGGCTCTGGGTGTTTCGAGATCGCTCGGCACTGCTGCCTGCTGAGCCAGATTGCGGGCTGTGGCGTGAGCGAAGTTGTCTGACACCGCCTGTGCATTCCACCAGCGGTAAGCCGAAACTTTGGGATCGCGGACAGTCACAGCAAGGCCCAAATGCGCGATAAAGTCGCGCTCAACCTTAACGATGTCGCCTGGTGCGGTCCGCATTTTGATGAAATCCAGCACAGACCGCAGGGTTTCATCACTGGGGGCCAATGAGTAGGAGACAACGATCACCCGATCTCGTCCCGCCGTTTCTGCGAGCAGCGGCTCAACCTGTGTATGGAGTTCGGCCGCTACATCAGCAGGATCAATCACCACCACTTGATCAGCTCTCGCCTCAAATGCTGGAGCCCTGCCGGAAGGAACGGTCGTCGTAACGCTCGTGCAGGCACTTAAAAGGGCTGCGGCGCCGAGCAGGAAAAGAATTTGTACATTGCGGATTCGGTTCATTACAGACTCTCCAACACTCATCGCCTTAATAGATGAATTCGCTCACCAGATCCGCGGGCGAAGTTTTCCCCGATGGAGCTGCGGCGGATGGCTGCGGCTTAACAACCGGCGCACTGTCGAGTCGGTACTTTTCCGAAACAAACGACGGCTTACGCGCTGTTTTGAGCGCCGTACCGCTCGACACTTGAGGGTCGGCATCCATGAAGTAGCGCTCAAAGATAGTGGGCACATACATCTCTTCATTGGGAATGGTGTAGGGCTCTCCGCTCGGCGTGCTGATGTACGCGGTAGCGACAATGACGAGCTCGGTTTCACCGCGTTCAAAGGCTTTGGAGCGTGCAAGTGCCCCGATAATCGGCAGATCAGCAATGCCGGGAATTTTGTTGACGGTATTGCTGAAGTCGTTTTTGAGAAGCCCGGCAATGGCAAAACTCTGACCCGAAGCGAGCTCAATCGTGCTTTCGGCTCTTCGGACAATGAAACCAGGCTGCGTTGACCCCATAAACTGGATGCCGTTGCTGTCAGAGCGCTCTGATACTTCAGGGCGCAGCCGCAGACTGATGCGGTTTCCAGAGAGAATCGTCGGCGTAATGGAAAGCAGCACGCCGTAGTCCTTGAACTCAATGTCAAATCCGCCGTCACCGTCAGAAGACTGGAACGGAATCTGACCGCCGGCCAAGAAGGAAGCCGTTTCACCGGAAACCACCGTCAAGTTCGGTTCCGCCAAAATGGATACGAGTTCCTCACTGGCCATGGCGTCAAAAAGACTGCCGAAAGTAAATCGTGCGGCCATCGTGGCCGGATCAAACAGACTGCCAAGTGAATTGTTGGGATTGGAAATGATGGGATTATCGGCAGAACCAAAAGTAATGCCGCCCCGACTTCCTGAATAGCTGCCCTTCCATTTGAAGCCGAGCTGATCGGAAAGCTTGCGATTGACTTCGGCAAACCGCACACGCACCGTCACCTGATTAGGCGTCGTGACGGTGAGCTGATTGATGATTTTGCCGATACGTGCGCCAAGCGTGCCGGTACCGGTAGCTGCACCAGACTTTTCCTGCTGACCTTCCTGCCCCGCAGCCGACACATCAGCCGCGGCCATCTGCGCCTGCTGAGGATTAACCTGCAGCATGGCATCGAGGAAAGCCACGACATTGGCGGCTTCCTGGGCGGTCTCCACCTTTCCTCGCACGGCCACACCGTCATTGAGTGCCACGAGCTGAAGCTTCAGTTTCGGGAACGACGACTTAAGCGCCATTTCCATGGAAGACACGTCGTAAGCCACTTCCACAAGTCCGTTGTAAAGCGTGCGGCCATCCGTGCCGAGCACCATCAATGACGTTTTGCCGGGATAGCTGCCGAAAACGACCACTTTACGGTTGCCGACAACCTGATAGCTCGCAATAGAGGGCTGAGCGACAAACACAGCACCAATCTGTTCATTGAAGGAGAGCACTTTACCTTGATAAAGCGATACGGACATGTGCGCGTCTGGCGCATGCTGCTGCGGAGCAGCCGTGAGCGCGCCCGCAGCAGTGAGCGAAAATGCAGCAGCAAGTACGCACGTACGCAGTCTAGAGAATGGAGGCATGTTCAATACCTGAAGAAAATTTGTCGGGATTTCTATTTCTGAAATGCGGAGTCGCTTTACTGCTGCGGAGGTTCAGTCGACGACCCATAAAAGGTCTTTACCTTTACGGCCGCTGGAGGCGTTTTGTCGATGCGGCTCGGGATAATTTCAGCGAGTTTGGTGAGCTCCTTTTCTGGAAGCCCCGTCTGAACGGCCTCACTGCTCTGACTGTTGCGCAGACTGAGCGAAAGCTGTCCGTTGCTTCTCGCAACGGTCAAAAGCTCAACATCTTTGGGCGTCACTTCGAGCGTTACGGTGCCCTTGCGGTTGATATTCGCCGGCGCGCTGCTTCGTACCATTCTCGGGTCGGAGCTTTGCGGATCCGCTCCAAACCCCTTGGGTTCAATCGTGTGGTCAACCGCAATGACGCGCAGGTTATGGAGCAGCGTCCGCGCCACGTCAAAATTTTTCTGACTGGCAAATGCTCGGCTCTTCTGCAGATCAGTCTGCGCCGCCAGAATGACGTCAACCCGGTTGCCCGGACGAAGAAGCCCCGCGCCGCCCGTCACCATATCGACTTCAATGGTGAAAGCTCGCATGCCCGGGGCGAGGACTGCCGCGACGAATTCGGGATCCGTACGCGCCAATAATGCCGAAGGTGAAATAACCTCACCGGCCTGGATGGGCTTAAGGACTAAGGCGCCGGACAAATCCTGCGATTCGTTTTGAACAAAAGCGCCTTTTGCAGCACTCTGAGCAACTGTCGTCCACTCGATGTCTCGAGCGGAAAGGAAACTCCCCGGAGTAAGGTTCGCCGCAGCGCGAGCCACGGAAACTTGAGCTTCATTTTCGGAAACGACCGGTGCGGCCGCTTCTTTCTGAACGGCCTTTGTCGGGAGCAGCATAATGCCGGCCGCAACGGCAAGCGCAACAATAACTACTCCGACCAAAAATTTTGTCTTCATTTCTAGACCATGTGAGTAAGCATCAAAAGGAGTGACAGACTGACGGCGACGCCATATGGAATTTCAGTCGTCCTGCGGGTTCTGACCAAATTCAGGCAGAGATATAAAAGTGCAAGTACGCCGCCGGCCCAAGCTGTTATGAGCAGCAAATCCAGCGTTCTTGCGGATGTCCAAAGCGCTGCTGCGGCCAAAAGCTTGATATCCCCCGCGCCGATCAGCCCGAGGTATGCCGAAACTGGGAATCCTGCGAGCAGAATCGAAATACACCCCAGCCATCCGGCCTGCAGCGGACTGCCGCCGATCCATGCGTCAGCGACAGCCGTCAGACCGAGCAGAACGGCCGCAGCATTTGGAATCTCCCGTTTGGTCAAATCACTCCAACTTGCCCAAACAAGGACCGCCATTGCTGCGGCAGCGAGTACCGTGCTATTTGCCACCTTGCGTCGGCAGATGGTCAACGATGCCTTTGAAGAGATCGCTGATCGCCGTTGCCAGCGGGCCGTCGGAAGAAACGAGCGCGCCGATTACGATCGCCACGCCGGCGGCCAGAATGCCGTATTCGATGGCAGTCACGCCGCGGCGGCTGCGAATGAAGAGACGAATGCGTTCAATGAATGTCATGATGCGTCCTTTGGTCGGAAAATCAGAAGTGGTAAGAGGCGCTGGTCGAAAGCTTGTAGGCCTGACGATCCTGTGAGCCGTCGACATAGGTGCCGTACAGGCTGTAGTCGTAGTTGTCGCCCTTGAGGTTCAAACCAAGATCAATGCGCATGAGGGTCCGATCGGCGAAGGTGAAGGTGTAATTCGTCGTTTCGCCAAGGGCCGATGAACCGGCATCAAGCGTTCTGTCGCCAAATACGCGAGCCCAGGAAAAGCCGAGCGTTGGAGATGCAATACCCCACCGAGTCTTGTAATTGCCTTCCCAATTCAAGCCCACCGGCACCATAATCGTGGAGCTTGTCGCGCCTGGACGAGCCTTGATGCCTGGCCCAGCGTCATACTCCTCGCCCTTGAGATGGAAGAGCTCTGCCCCCACAAACGGATAGACGATGGTTTCTCCGAGCAGCACACCGACTGAAGCACGGCCGCCGAGGTTGTAAACCCATGTGCTCATATCTGCCTTCGAGCGGGTGTAGCTGCTTGACACCTCACTTTGCAAGAGTGTCGCAGCTGCGTGCCCATCCAATGTGACCGGTCCCATCCCATAACGGGCATAGGCCATCAACGTCCAAGCATCAAATTCGTCCTTGACGCCGACACTGTCATTTTTCGTGTTCCCCGAAGAGAACCCGCCTGCGAGGCCTACGCGAACACCCGAAGCAACCGGTGTATCAAAGCCCACTGCAACGCCATAAGCGTCGCGTTTCACGCGCTGAGTAATCTCACGTGTCGATGAAGCCGCTCCCGCGCGGGAGACGGATGCCGGCAATTCATCAATTTTCGCTTTGCCGCCGAGAAGCGCTGCCCAAGCGTGTGACTCCGGATCCTTTACCGAAGCCATATTTCTCTGAACGGTTTGAATGACCTCATCCGAAGTGTCGAAAGCCGTCGAATAAACAGCAGCCGCCCCGGCCGGATTCAGCAGCATGTCCGCTTTATTGCCGACCTCAACGATTTGTTCCTTGGTGAATGTCGTGAAACTCTTGTTGTTTCCGAGTGCATTCAACACTTCCACGAGATAACGCTCAGTGTCGGATCGATCCGCCTCAGGCTTGCGGTAGGCCTCTTCAAACATCGCTGCGGACATCATCGCGTCGCCAAAAATGGCTTTGGGCGTTTGAATCTGAGCGATGATCGTTTTGCCGTCATCGTCATACTTAAAGCCATAGAGCGGATTGTCCGTAAAGATGTTCTCTGCCTTCCAGAGCGTATCGGCCTTGACGTGATCGTCCGTCACTGTGATATTTTGCGTATCTTTGGTCAGTCCCTTGATATAGAGCTGCGAAGTCTCGGCTACCGACAGCTTGATTGGATTGCCGTCGAGCGTACTGAACAGCGGTTCGTTCTCTCTTCCCTTGATCTGCCAATAACTCCCGGCAACCTCCATATCCACTAGAAGGAGAGAGCTCGAACCAAATACGATGGCATTCCCATCCGCTGCCGCATCAGAACCCACTAAGATTTGATTGCTGCCAACCACTTGAAACCGCAAGGGCACACTGGTATACAAAATTGCCTTTGGTTTCGCCTTGAGTGTTGCCACTGATGAGGCAATCCGCTCTTTAACCAGCGCCTCATCGGCGTATTCGGCTTCCGTCCCGAATTGCGGCCAATTACCGCCTTTTTGAAAGCGGTCACTAGCGGTAAAGGTCAAATGGGATAGTGCAAGCGTCGTGTAATCGGCGAGCTTGAAATTCACCTTCGAGCCGAACCCATTCCCGCCCATGGCCGTGGCGTCATAGTTGCTGGCTGTCACATGGAAAAGCGCAAATGAGCCATGCTGCTCGGCTTTGGACGTTTCAAGCGCTACGCTTCCCAGCCACCAATCAGCAAGGGCAAATTCAGCTGAAGAATCTGTCAACGTTAAATGATCAACATCCGTTTCCTGAATTTTAGTGGTGCGATAGTCGTATGCCTCAAAGGGATTTCCATTGTCATCAATAATGGTTTGCTTTTTGACTGGATTGTTTATCCTTGAATTTACAAGTTTAATTTCTTCAGCAGAACCACCCAGAAAGAAATCCGTATTGAGTGTGGAATTCTCCAAAACAAATACGCCTTCGACTTCTGTCGTCTTTGTCGTAACTACAGCATTATTAAGGTGAAGTTCGTTATTGGCCTTCAGTGTATCTGAAAACGCCGCATCCACATTTGTGAGGTATGCTTCGCCAGCACTGCGGGCCTCCAAACTCTTTGCTGTCAGCTTGCCTCTGGTCCCCGATTCAGTACCAATATTCAGGGTACCTCCGGCGAAAGATGTAATTTCGGCCTCGTCCGTACCAACGATAAATTGGCCGCCGTCACTGACTAAATTAACAGTTTTCTGACTAATGCCGATTTGTTTACCTGACGCCTGCGAAAGGTCAATTGCAGAATAGGAAAAATCATCCC
>CDYK01038089.1_pt1 | contig 10644 bp, 9 predicted proteins | sample 554841 | NCBI WGS metagenome assembly CDYK01 (sample SAMEA3182102, study PRJEB8094) | gut metagenome | biome: human; feature: gut; material: Stool; isolation source: human stools | place: Canada | collected 2013-02-18
CTGCCGCCCGGATGGCCGCACTTGGCGCTGTGAGTGCCCTCGATCACGCCCATGCGGATGTGGCAGGCGTGTTTTGCCAGGGTAAGCTTTTCTGCATTTGTCATCTTTGGTCCTCCCGTATGAACCTCAGCGTTTGCATCGGATATGATACGCACCCGGGCCGTACGCCCCGATGCGCTATTTCTCAAGTCTATATTATCTATTCTATGCAAAAACGTCAAGGTTCTTTCGTCAAAATGTACATCCCTTGGCAAAATCGCTTGTAAATGTTCCCGTTTTTGTTGAAAATGCAGGGCCATTTTGCCCCCGCAAAACATTTTTGCAGCTTTTGGCCGGCTTGCTTTCTGATGCCGAATTGAATGCAGCCTCCGACAATGGTTATTCTCACGCCAATGTCTGTAACAGTACATTTGCAGAAGGCCCCGGTGAAGATTCCTTTTATTACATCTACAAATTTCAAAAATCGACAAACACCACCCCGTAACCATCCTCATCCGCTGAGCTTGACAAGGCGGCTTTGCATCTGCTATACTTTTTGCACAATTCCCGGCTGAAGCCGGGGCTTTGCGGGCCGAAGCCCGTGTTTCTCCCCGCAAACATTATTTTGAAACAGACACCATGAAGGGGTCTGCCGCTGGCGCGCGTGCTGGCGGCAGGCCCTTTTTGTCTGTGCATTTTCAGGAGGAATCATTGATGAATACCAAGACCCGTTCCGCGACCCGTGATCTGGTGCTGGCCGCACTGTTTCTGGCACTGGCCTTCGTGCTGCCCATGATCACCGGCCATGTGCCTCAGATCGGCAACATGCTCTGCCCCATGCACTTCCCGGTGCTGCTGGCTGGCTTTGTGCTGGGCGGCCCCTGGGGCCTGGCGCTGGGCTTTGCCGCCCCGCTGCTCCGCTCGGTACTGTTCGGGATGCCCCCGATGTACCCCATTGCCATCGCCATGGCCTTTGAGCTGGCCACGTACGGCGCTGTGGCCGGTTTCATGTACCGCAAGGTGCAGCACACCCTGCCCATGATCTACGCCACCCTTGTCACCTCGATGGTGGCAGGCCGCCTTGTCTGGGGTGCGGTGCGCTTTGTGCTGGCCGGTCTGTCCGGCTCCAGTTTTCCGTTCAGCGCGTTCCTGTCCGGTGCGGTGCTCACTGCCGTGCCCGGTATCGTGGCGCAGCTCATCCTCATTCCGCTGATCGTGGCTGCACTGCAGAAAGCAAAGCTGACGGCTTAAACCCCCTGCGCTGACCGAACCCACACAGCAAAAAAGCCCGGAACCGTACCTGCTATGGCGGCAGGTGGTTCCGGGCTTTTCAGTTCATATTACAGTGTGGCAGCAGCTGTAACAAAAAAAGAAGGAGAATCTTCAACCGGCAAATTGGAGAAGATCAGCCGGCAAAGCTTGCATTGACAGCGCGGCGGTTGCTCTGGTTGACAAAGTTCTTCTTTGCGCTCTCGAGCAGGCTTGCAAAAGCCAGGCCAATGCCGCAGTTATCGGACACGCCCTCGGTGACAGTCAGGTAAGCGTCCATCATAGTGTTGTCCAGAATAGCAGTGTTCTTGTTCATCATAATAAATATCCTCCGTATATCGGTAAATGTCATTGTGTTTTTTGGCAGGGCCTCTATCTCCCTGCATCCTCAGAGCGGAACCTTTCAGAACCCTTCGTTCTTTTGTTCCCCTCTCTGAGGATGGCCATATTATGCCACTCAATTATGAAATCGTTTTATAAATTCTATGAACAAACTATGAATTTAGTGATACATTTTTAACGTTCTTTCGTTCTTTGCGCAACTAGCACAAAACGTTTTTTATGAAAAATAAAGTTCTTGTATACATGGACGATTGAAACCTTGTTTGGAAAGTTTTTTCAGATTTTCTCTCCGTTTTGCCCAGAATTTCTTCTGTAAAAGGGGATACTCTCATGCAAAATCCGTCAGAATCCGTCAGAATCCGTCAGTTTCAAACAGAACAAGGGCTTTCCTGTGCAAAATGCCCAGAAAAAGCTCCAAACAAAAAGGCCGCCGTGCCAGCAGCACAGCAGCCTTTGAAAAGCCATTTCAGTTTTGCATCACTTGCACAGGAACACCGGCAGGGGCTTGCCTTCCTTGCGCCACTGGTGATATTCCGCAGTGGCGGCAAATTCCACGTCGCCGGCGGAGTTCAGGGCAGTTTCCACGGAATCCTGCACCACGCCAATGATAAAGCCGACACCGACCACCTGCATGGCGATATCATTGGAGATGCCAAACAGGGAGCAGGCCATGGGGATCAGCAGCAGGGAGCCGCCAGCCACGCCGGAAGCGCCGCAGGCACCCAGAGCGCTCATCACCGAAAGAAGGATGGCGGCGGGCAGGGACACCTGAATGCCCAGCGTATTGGCCGCAGCCAGCGTCATAATGGTAATGGTGATGGCGGCACCATCCATATTGATGGTAGCGCCCAGCGGGATGGAGACGGAATACATATCCTTATCCAGCCCCAGCTTTTCGCACAGATCCATATTGACCGGGATGTTGGCGGCAGAGCTGCGGGTGAAGAAGGCGGTCAGGCCGGATTCACGCAGGCAGCGGAACACCAGCGGATACGGGTTGCAGTGCAGATACACAAAGATGATAAAGGGCGAGACGACCAGTGCCATAAAGAGCATGGTGCCCACCAGCAGGAGCAGCAGCCTGCCGTACTGGGTAAAGATGGACAGGCCGTTGCTGGACACGTTGGTGTACACAAGGCCCATGATACCGAAGGGTGCCAGATTGATGATCCAGCGGACGATCTGGGAGACTGCATCCGCTGTGTTCGCCAGGAACAGCTTGGTGCTGTCCGCGCCGTACTTCTTCATGGCCAGACCGAACAGGCAGGCCCAGAACAGGATGCCGATGTAATTGCCGTTCAGCAGGGCACTGACGGGGTTTGCCACAAAGTTGGTGAGCAGGGTGTTCATCACCTCGCCCAGACCCTGGGGCACCACCTCGGATTCTGCCGCCTCAGCCAGAACGACGGTCTGAGGGAACAGGAAGCTGGTCACCACCGCAATGGCGGCGGCCAGGAAGGTGGTGAGCATGTACAGCCAGATGACCGTGCCAAAGCGCCGGTCCAGCCTGGACGTGCCCTGCGCCAGCGCACTGGCCACGATAACGAACACCAGCACCGGGGCAATGCCCTTCAGGGCACCCACGAACAGGCTGCCGAACTCTTCCACCCAGCCCGCACCGGGCACCGCCAGTGCCAGCACCGCACCGACCACAAGGCCGATGACGATGCGCAGGATCAGGCTGGTGGCGTTGTACCTTGCCGCAACCGCTTTCAACGTTTTCATAACTTTTCTACTCCCCTATCCAGATTGTGCGCCCATTGCGCACAGTTTTCCCATTCCTCTACACGGAACAAGTACGATTATACGCCTCACAGGCCAAAAAGTCAAAGATTTTACCCGCTTTTTTTGTTTTTCATTTCAACATATACAGACACGAGCTTTTTTCACTGTCCGTATATGAAATACAGATTCACAAAAAGAGACCGCACCCCGTGTGTTTCGGGATGCGGTCTGTTCCGGTTTTAGTCGAGATAGGACACCTTGCCGGGCACAAAGCCCTGAATGCCCATGCCGGGCGCGTCGGAGACGGTGATGTTCTTTTCGTCGAACACGGCACCGCCGAGGATGTGGTCCTCGCTGCAGAGCACCGGGCCGTCGAGGTCGATCTTGGTGACGATCTTCTTGGCGCAGGCCAGCTCCACGGCGGCGTTGACCGAGATCTTTGCTTCCAGCATACAGCCGATCATGCACTCCACGCCGTACACCTCAGCGGCGGCGGCAATGCGCAGGGCATTGGTGATACCGCCGCACTTCATCAGCTTGATGTTCACAAGGTCGGCCGCGCCGGTCTGCATGATCCGCAGGGCATCTGCCGGGCTGAACACGCTCTCGTCGGCCAGCACGGGCACATCGGCATGGCGGGTGACATACTGCATCCCCTCAAGATCTGCGGCGGGCACGGGCTGCTCCACGAACTCAATGTCCAGCCCCTTCTCCTGCATCTGGTTCAGGATGCGGACCGCCTGCTTGGCGTTCCAGGCCTGATTGGCATCGATGCGGAGCTTGATGTCCCGGCCCACGGCCTGCCGCACCGCGGCAAGGCGGGCCACATCCAGTTCCGGGTCAATGCCAACCTTGACCTTCAGGCAGTCGTAGCCGCGCTGGACGGCGGTGCGGGCATCCCGGGCCATCTCCTCGGGCGGGTTGACACTGATGGTGATATCGGTCACGATGTTTTTGCGGGCACCGCCCAGCATCCGGTAGACAGGGGCGCTGTACTTCTGGCCCAGCAGATCCCACAGGGCCATGTCCACAGCGGCCTTGGCGCTGGTGTTGTGGACAAGCGCCTTCTGCACAGCGGCGGTCAGATCCTCAAATTCATCGAGGTCGCGGCCCAGCAGGGCAGGGGCGATATGATCCTGAATGGCACCGAGGATGGCCCCGGTGGTGTCGCCGGTGATAACACCGGTCGGGGGTGCTTCGCCGTAGCCCACCGCACCGGTATCGGTGTGGAGCTCCACGATAACATCCTCAACGCTGTTCACAGTGCGCAGTGCTGTTTTGAACGGCACCCGCAGCGGGGTGGAAATGCGGCCCAGCCGCACCTGCGTGATCTTCATAGTCCCGTCCTCCTTCTTACTCCAGCGGCAGGTTTGCCAGCTTGACAATGGCGTTTGCAATGATCTGGGCGTTCTGCACCAGACGTTCCAGATCGATGCATTCATCGGGCTGATGCTCTGTGACCGGGTCACCCGCGAACAGGGGGCCAAATGCCACCACATTGGGCAGCATCTTGGCGTAGGTGCCGCCGCCGATGCACTTGGGCGGGGCATTGTCGCCGGTGGCATCCCGGTAAACCTCCAGCAGGGCGCTGACCAGCGGGGTCTCGGCAGGGTAGTAGAGCTTTTCCTTGTGCACCTGCCCATCCAGCGCCCAGCCTGCGGCCTCAAAGGCGGCCTGCACAGCGGGCTGGCAGTCTGCCCGTTCCATGGTCACAGGATAGCGGTAGTTCAGCTTGACCCACAGATGCTGCGCGTCGCCCTCGATCAGCCCCCAGTTGCAGCTCATGGGGCCGGAGAGCGCATCCTCCAGCCGGTGGCCCAGCAGGCGCTCGCCGTAGGGATCGGTGCCCAGCTTCTCAGCCAGAAAGTGCACGGCCTGCTTGGCATCCCCCTCCAGCGGCAGCCGGTCAAGGTAGCACACCAGCCTCCCAATGGCGTTTTCGCCCTGCTCCGGGTGGCTGCCGTGGGCCGAAACGCCCACCGCTTCCACCTGATAGCCGCCGGGGACGGCTGTCACAGTGATGTGCTCCGCATCCGGCAGGGAGGCCCCCGCCGGGGCGGTCAGCACAGCGCAGGCGTAGTCCGGCACCACATTGCCGGCCACGCCGCCCTGCACCCTGCTCAGCTGCCAGGCACCGGTCTGGTGCAGCTGCACGGCATAGCTCTCGTTCAGGATGCCCTTTTCGCCGTTGATGAGCGGATACTCGCCGTCCGGGGTGAAGCCCAGCACCGGGATCTCCCCGCCGTGGGCCTTGTAGTACAGCACGTCCCGGTCGTTGGTCTCCTCGTTCAGGCCGAACAGCAGCCGGACACGGCGGTTGAGCGGAATGCCCAGATCCCGGATGGCCTTCAGCGCGAACAGGCTGGCCACCACCGGGCCTTTGTCGTCAATGGAACCCCGGCCATACAGCCTGCCGCCCTCGATCTCGGCGGCGTAGGGCGGGTGATGCCAGCCCTCGCCCTCGGGCACCACGTCCAGATGCCCCAGCACCGCCACCATCTCGTCCCCGGTGCCGATCTCGCACCAGCCGATGTACCGATCCATGTCGGTGGTCTCAAAGCCCAGCTCCTGGCAGAGGGCCAGCGCCTCGGCAAAGCAGGCATCCACCTCCTCGCCAAAGGGCTTGCCCGGCAGCGGGTCGGCCTCCACACTGCGCCTGCGCACCAGCCGCTGGAGCGCCGCCACCATCTGGGGCCGCAGCGCCGCCACAGCCTCGTTCAGTTTTTTGTCCATACGTTCCACCCCTTTTGTGATTCATTTCACAGCTTGTATTATAGAACGATTGCCCCCGCTCCACAAGCCCCAAGTTCGGCAAAAAAGGTCTTGACACCGCGCAGTGTGTACGCTATTATGTACATAAGAGGTGATGCACGATGACGACCACTAATATCACGAACTTTCGCAAGAACGCTTTCCAGTATGTAGAGCAGACCGTAAAGTACAATGAACCGCTGAACATCTGCACCAAAGACGGCAACGCTGTTCTGCTTTCGGAAGAAGATTACAGCGGCATTATGGAAACGCTTTATCTCGTCTCCGTGCCGGGAATGCGGGAAAAGCTCCTGGCGGCCAAGGCCGAACCGCTGGAAGATTGTGTTGACGAATCGGCTGTGGAGTGGTAAATGTACAAGATTGTTTATGCGAAAACCGCGCTCAAGGACATTCCAAAGCTGAAATCCGCCCATCTTGACGAAAAAGCGAAGGCGCTGATCTCCGTTATAAAAGAAAATCCGTTCCAGAACCCGCCGCCCTATGAAAAGCTGGTGGGCGATTTGAACGGCTCGTACAGCAGGCGCATCAACGTACAGCACCGCCTTGTGTATGATGTTTTTGAAGAAGAGCAAACCATCAAGATTTTAAGCCTTTGGACACATTACGAAAGATGACCCGAAAACGGACTGTTTTGCAGTTCGTTTTTTTTTTTTTCAAATTTTTTTGAAAAAGGGTGAAAGGATTCCGCGCGGCGTGTATTTAAGGAAGTAAGAGCATCCATTTTTGCCGGAGCTCCACTTCCGGCCCAAAGAAAGTGAGGGACCCCCTATGAAGAAACGACTTATCAGCCTTCTGGTGGCGCTGTGCATGGCGGTAACGCTCCTGCCTGTGTCGGCAATCACAGCGTGGGCGGAGGAGAGCGGCTCCACCTTGAAACCTTTACAAATTCAGTCTGGTTATCCGGTTCTCGATGATATAGCTCCTACAACCGATTCCCAAAATCACAAAATTTATACCGGTGATGGCTGGAGCTATGATGCTACGGCTAAAGTTTTGACCATCGCCCCCGAAAACCCTACTACCTATGATTTGAAAGAGTGCGGAAACATCCGTCTGGATCCAAAGAGTATTTTATGTTCTGCCATCATAAGGAAAAACGCAACGATTGTAAATGGTAAATTTTGGAACGCCGAAAATCCTGGTTCCAGTATTACCAATTATGGCACTATAACGAGTGGCGTTTACTCAATGCCCGTTATAAATCATGGTACAATTACCGGCGGCATGTTTAGTTCTACCGTTACCAACACTGGCACCATAAAGGGCGGCATTTTTCATAAAAAACCAGAGGATGGCCAAGTCGCTGACGGCTATACCTTGAATGTGAACCTCCAGAACACTGGCAGCTATGAGAGTTTTGATGCAGAAATCAGTTATTTCGGCAGCAGCGGTTATGTCATTCCCAATTCCAACCATAATACCAGCATCACCATCTATATTTTTCTTAAAAACAGTCAAGCAATATTATTTCCTATTGATGTTACATTCGGAGACACAAACGACACACATTGTTTGTTAGAAGATTGGGCACCAAGTCCAAGATATTACGATGATGGTCATGGTTATTTTTCTGTCACTTTTACCGCACCACCCGCCACTGCGAACACCGTTACCCTGAGCATGCTGACCCGGCTGGTGATCGACGAAAACGGCTACCCCGTTGGCACCAAGGGCGGCACCCAGAATTACAGCGGCAACGGTTGGAAGTTTGAGAATGGCACGCTGACGCTGACAAACGGCAGTTATGATTTCTCCGCACGCCCCCTGAACCCGAGTGTCCAGTTAGTGGTTGAATCCGGTGCAACGCTGACCGGCGGCGCATTTGCGAAAGAGCCCAAAGGTGCAGGCACATTCAAAACAGTCACCCTGAACGGAACCGATTCTATCACAGCGGTCAACGGTCTTGCGTCCGGCGACTGGGGCAACACACTTTATGTAGTCAAGACCGGAAGTAATACCATTACCGCCAGTAAACCCATCCTTGATATCAACCGCTATGTACTTGAAAGCGATGACTTTCTATACCCCGATTCCTCTAACAAAAGCACTATAAGTCTCAATATAGAATATCTCGAGAATATTAATTTCATTGCTTCGGATGAAGTTATCGTACTGAACCAGGCTTCTTACGATTTACCACTTGAGATGGCCAATGATGGCACTCCAATTATAAATGATAACGCTCCCTATGACGGCGGCGGTGGTTATTATAACTATTATGGTGACGGCTGGTATGTTCAGAAATCATCTGATGGCAAGAACCTTGACGCGTATCTGACCGGCGAAAAAACCTACAACTTCCGTTATACAGACCCAGTCAAAAAAACCGGCCAGTTGGATGCAGTGAAATGCGGCATCATCAATGAGGGCAGCACCATCGAGGACGGTGTTTTCAACACTCTGGCAGCAAATGGTTTGCCCAACAGCACTTCGAGCACGACCCCTAAAATCAAAGGCGGCACATTTGCAGCCGGTCTGTATTATAACAACGGCGAGATAACCGGCGGTGCATTCAACGGAAAAGACAGCATTCTCACCCAGGGAACCGTGCTGAGTGGAAATTATCGCTCTGTTACCGTAAAAGATGGAGCTATCGTGAAGGTAAACGACACGCATCCTCTTGTTTACGATAAGACCGCCTATGATTTGGTTCAGGGCACCGCATGGGATCTGTATTCTTATGCAGGCACCGTCCTCACCGTAAAAGCGGATGCAGATATTACAAATATCAACGGTCAAAAAATCGGCAAGGCATTCAGCAGCTACTACCTGAACGGTGAAACCGACAAAAAAGTGGTACGCTTTGTGATGCCCGACAGCGATGTGGAGTTGAACTCGACCAAAATCGTTGTTCCCGACCCGAAGCCCGAACCCGAACCTGACCCCACTCCCGAAACCTACACCCTGACGGTAAAAGGCGGCACGTTCACCTACAACGGCGGCGAAGCCATGACCAGCGCCAGCGTGCCGGTGGATGCCGAGGTCAAGGTGACGCTGAACCAGAGCGCCGTGCCCGAGGGCATGGTGTTCGACCTGTGGGCCATGGATGAAGCCAGCCTGCTGGGCAACCCGGCGGTCGCCTACAATGAGGAGAGCTTTACCATCCCGGCGGGCAGCGTGGCCAAGGACAGCACCGTGACCGTGGAAGCCCAGTACCGGGATGCCACCATCGAGAGCGAGCCCAGCATTCTGGGCACTGCCGCCATCATCGGCGTGGCCGGTGCAGGCACGGCGGTCATCGTGTGGCAGGGCTACCGCATCGGCATGGAGCTGTACGAGAAGTATTTCCAGCCCACGCCGGAAGAGACCGTGGTGGTCGAACCCACGCTTGAAGGTCAGATGACAGATCCGATTTCCTGAAAGCGGGCTCACCCTCTCAGTCTCGCTTTGCTCGACAGCTCTCCCAAAGGGAGAGCTCTTGACAAACCGATATAAAAACAGCGCCGCTCCATCGTTTCCGGTGGGGCGGCGCATTTTTGCGGTTCAATCCCGGCGCAAAGGCAGGGTAAGGGACATTTTCTGGTAGGCAATGCGGGGCGTGCCATCCTCCACATGGATGATGCCGCACTTGGTAAAGCCGTTTTCTTCCAGCAGGTGCTGCATGATCTTGTTGTCGGCGTGGGTGTCGGCCCGCAGGCTCTCGCAGTGCTCCAGACACCAGGTGATCACAGCGGCGGCAACGCCGGGGTGCCTGCCCGCCGAAGCCAGCCGGTGGATGGTGCCGTAGGGCAGGGTATCGTTCAGCCACTTGCCATCCTCGATCCGGGCATAGGTGGGGTCCGGGCCAAGGACAAAGGCAAACACGCCCTCCAGCTCGCCGTTGACAAGGTAGAGGAACAGCCGGTTGGAATCAATGTCCTCTTCCAGCAGCTCCTGCGGCGGGAAATGATCTCCCCACTGGGTGGGGTTGCCGGAATCCGCCATCGCCTGCCGGGCGCGGGCATAAATTTTCAGGATCGCATCCAGATCTGCACGTCTTGCTCCACGAAACATCTTCATCCAACCTCTCTTCCGGCAGGCCGCTGCCCGCCCTGATCGTTCTGCTTTAATATAACACAAAACGGCCCTCTCCGTCAAAGCCTGCTGCAAAGGCGGAGAGGGTCGTTCACTGATGCACTTATGTGCGCTGGCTGCGTGCCCGGCGGTACTCCCGGGGGCTCTGGCCATACCGCTCATGGAACAGGCGGTAGAAGTAGCTGGTGTTCTCGTAGCCCACCTGGGTGATGATCTGCTGGATGTTCAGGTCGCTGCGGCGCAGCAGGCGGGCGGCGGTCTCCATCCGGTGCTTCTGCAGCAGCTCCTTATAGGTCTTTCCGGTCTGGGCCCGGACGCACTCGCTGACATACGCCAGCGAAACGCCGTAGCTGCGGGCCACATTGGAAAGGCTTGCTTCGCGGTAATTCTGGGTGATCTCCTGTAATGCCGCCTGGACCAGCGCTTCGCGGCTGACCGCCTCGCCGCGCGTTTCCAGCGGGAAATTCTTGGTCTGTACCATAGCGTTAAAACCCTCCGTTGCGGCAGCGGCGGGCGGGGGCAGGGGGGGGCCGGACACCCGCC
>CDYK01038083.1_pt1 | contig 10636 bp, 7 predicted proteins | sample 554841 | NCBI WGS metagenome assembly CDYK01 (sample SAMEA3182102, study PRJEB8094) | gut metagenome | biome: human; feature: gut; material: Stool; isolation source: human stools | place: Canada | collected 2013-02-18
GAGCCAGTACATCGGCGCAGGCAAGTCCTGAAGGCCCCGCACCAACTATGGCGACTCGCTTGCCGTTGGAAGCAAGCGGCCATGGGTCCCAGCCACCGTTGAGCAAGTAATCGGCAGCAAAACGTTCAAGCGCAGCGATCGGTACAGGACCACCCAGATCCGCTGGGATCGGACAGACGGATTCGCAAAGGCGCATCGATGGGCAGACGCGTCCGCAGACTTCGGGAAAAGCTCCCGGACGAAGCATCAGAAGTGATGCATTGCGTAACCTTTCTTCTCTTAATGCTGCGGTTAGGCTTGGGATGCTATTTCCTTGCGGACACGCTTCAACGCAAGCGCCGCAGGAAATGCAGCGGCTTGCCTGAAGGACTGCGGCAGCCTGGCTAAATGTTTGGTCGACGGGATTAAAGTTTTGTCGGCGCCGTTGCGCCGGAGCAGGGGTTGGCATTTCGCGAACGGCGCGCAGCAGAGGTCGACGATTTGAGGGGGTATCGATAACGGATGATGAGCGGATAAAAAAGGGCTGCTGCAGTGCTTGTGAAGGACAAGCATCAATGCAGATTCGACATTTGGTGCAGCGTGCCGATGCGAGGTCTGTTGTTTCAAGCGCAGTGGGATTAAGCCCCTCTGGGCAGACTGAACGGCAGACTTCACAGGACAGACCGGTCTTGCGAAGACAGGCATTGGGAGTAGAGCGGATCCGAAATGTGCGGTTACCCCATGAGAGGAGCGTCATTACGGCGCCTAGCGGACAAAAGCTGCGGCACCATCGACGCAACACAAATACTTCGAAAAAGAGAAAGCCCGCAAAGATGGCGATAGACCATGAAAGTTCGTTGAACTCAGCGAGGCGCCAAAGAGCAATTACGAGGGCAAAGGTGAGTCCAACCGGACAAATAAGGCAGAAAACGGGGAAGCCGAAAGCGGCGGAAGAAGCGAGTGCACCCGCAAGAACCACAAACGGTCCTTTGGGGCTCTTGATGTTTGTGGTGACGGCGTCGGTTTTAGCAGCCTCAGCAGATTTTGTCTGAGCAGTGTCTGTCGTGGACGGGGATGCTGCAGTGCGGCCGGAGGTGTCTTTTATGGCGCGAAGCGGTATGACGCAGCGGTGTTGCAATGCGGTGTGATTCACAGCCTTTTTTTCTGAAGGCGACTCACAAGCATGTTCTTCTTGGCCAAAAAGATGTTTAATGAAAGGAACGGGACAAATCCATCCACAGAAGACTCTGCCGAGAATAAGACAGCATGCAACTACTGCGAGGGCACCTAAAATGGCTCGCGGGATCAGAGTTTTCTCTGCAAGCATCACCTCGAGCGCACCCAAAGGACAAACTGCAGCAATGTCGCGCCAGCCTATAGCGGAGAGTGTTCCGCTGCCCGTGTGCAGAATAAGACCGAAAAAGACGAGCAGAATGAATGCGAAAGCGCAGAGCATGCGCAGAAGTCGTGTGCGCTTCATACGACTTCTCCAAGGGGCTTCACTTTCGGGGCTTCAAGCGGGCGCACGATGATGCCGCGTACGCGTTTGCCTTGATAAGCCTGAAAGATATTGGAGGGACAGATGTATTCACACATGCCGCATCCGTTGCATTTGAGCGAGTCAACGATTGGACGGCGCCTGGCATCCAAGGTGACGGCATCATAGGGACACGCTTCATAACATTTAGTGCAGGCTCCAGTACGCAGGGCAATGCAGGATTCCGTCACTACGGCAATGCCGATGCGAACAGTTTCGGGCGCAAAGTCTTCGATGGCTCCGGTGGGACAGACTTCTGCGCATTTTTTGCAAAAATCGCAGTGTCCGAGGTGAAAGGTCATCACCGGGGTACGCATTGCAAGGAATCCGGTTTCAAAATGTGCGATGCCTACGGCATTGGTGTGGCAGACGCTGCGGCATCTGTCGCAGCGAATGCAGCGGGCCAGGAATTCGGCTTCAGGTCGACTGCCTGGCGGACGCACAAGAGACGCTTCCGACACGTTTGAATGACAAATGAATCCGCCAAAAACGACAAGCCCGACAGCGCCTGCAGCACCGGCGATCAGATCTCGTCGGGCGGGATCCTTCAGCGATTGGCGCGTTTTCTGCTGGCATTTCGTCATTGCTTGACCTCACCTTATCGTCTTCAGGCCGGTATTTCTTCGGCCGTGCCGTGAAGTTCTTTAAGGAGTTCTTCAACCATGCAGGCGTCGAGCCGCGTAAAGGCGAGTGCAATCTGTGCCGCTGCGGCGTAAAAGGGCGTTTCGGCATACTTAGCAACATCGGTCGAGAACCCGGGTAGCCAGTTGAGGAGATGTTCTCTGGCGAAGCTGAGAGATTCAGCCAAGGTTTTGAGGAGCGCTGCATCGTCCTCGCGCTCAGCGGCGTTGAGTGCATCGCTTGAAAGTTTGGCCATGAAGTCGAGCTCAAGCGCTACATGATCTTCATGCACGTCGCAGTGATCGGGTTTCTTTAGGCCATGTGCATGGTATATACGGCAGACATCCTCCCAGGCTTGTTGCATCACAAGTCCCTGAGGGCTCGTGTAAACCGATTCATACGGATAAGCTGCGTCCTTGCCGGCTACACCCGCGCCGAGAAAAACGCGAGCGTAATCGACGGCAAGTTCGGTGAGCGGATCGCTGCCGGGCGCTGTTTTCCAGCGAGTGAGTGCTGCGTAGCCTGCATCCAGAACGGGGTCGCCCGATTTCTCGGGGAATGAGATGCCGTTGAGTGCCTCCAACAGCTGCTGATCGGCTTCAGTACGGAAAATCCGGGCGAGAAAAGCATAGAAGGTACAGCGGGTCTGAAGAATATTTTGAAGGTTATTCATATGATTGCAGTGAATTTGTAAGGGCGGTCTTGCGGATCTGCGAAAAAGTCTTATGTGAGGAAGAATCGCCAGCCGGTTGCGCCGCCAAGCAGCTCTGTCGTTCGGGCGATTGCTGCGGCGGCAGCTGCCGCAGAAGTGAGACCGATGCAATTGCCGAAACGAAACATCGGACTGCAGGGACTAAGGACTAAGACGGCTGCTGGGATCAGGATGCCGAGTAAGACAAATCCGATCCAAAAGGGCAGTGCAAGGTCACCCGACAGCAGACGGGATGCGGTGGGCAGCTCTATAGGGGCTGGTCCCCAAGCGAGCGTGCTGAGCCAGATTGCTGCGCCAAGCGCAGGCATCAGTACGATGACGCGGTGTTTAACGCTATTAAATGACGTTAGGCCGTCCTCGGAGAGCAGCCGGAGGATCAATGCGGTGGCGGGACAGACAAGTCCTAACAATGGCAGTGCCATCGTTGCGGTATGCCATCCAGCGCGCCAAGGCATCCAAAGAACGGTGCCAACTGCAGCGACAGCGCCAAGAGCGAGAAGAGCGGCCGTTGCGGCAAACAAAAGACATGTTCGTCTCAAGGCACAGCGTCGCCTGGCCCAACCGAGTCCAAGAAGCGCCGCGGCAGCTGCGCTTGCCGCGGCAAATTCTCTAAACAATCCCGTAGACGGGTTTGCAAGAATGCCGAAAATGAGCTCCGGGCGGCCGAGCGAGAAGAGTGCCAGCACTTCGCCGCAGATGAGAAGCAGCGCAGCAATGGTGCTTACTGCGGCGATCCGACGCACGGGGAGTCTGCATAATTCGCCCATCAAGGCTGCTGTCGCCAAACTGGCGGCGAGTACTGCAGCAGCAGCGAAAAACGCGAGACTCCATCCCGTACCCATGGTGCACTCCGTGCTGATTAGAGCATCTTCGGCGGGTTGCTCTGCCAATCTCCCGTTTTCTTGTGCAGGATGTAGCGTACCGTCGGATGATTGCCCGAGTCCGGCAGTGAATGCACGTTTTCGGGGCCCGCAGCAGCGATTGCTTTAGAGACGTCGCTTTCCGGATCGTCAATATCGCCGAAAAAGCGCGCCTTGGCGCAACATACTTTTACGCAGGCGGGTTTTTCGCCGACAGCCTGCAAATGCTGACAGAGTGTGCATTTTTCGACCACGTTCGTGTCGGCATTGTAGGAACGTGCGCCATATGGGCACGCTGCCATACACATCTTGCAGCCAATGCATTTTTCCTTGTTGACGAGAATTTGACCGTCATCGGTACGATAGGTGGCTCCGGTTGGACAAACCTTTACGCAGGGAGCGTCCTTGCAGCACTGGCAGATTGACGGCAAAAAGTACTGCTTAATGTCAGGGAACTTCCCCATCGGGCCGATCGATAGCACTTTGTTGTAGTAAACACCGAGTGCAACATTGTTTTCCTGCTTGCAGGCTACTTCGCACGCGAAGCATCCGATGCAGCGGTCGAGGTCGATAACCATTGTCTTTTGGGTCATGATGGGCTCCGATGATCAGAACTTCACGTTAGGGGTCGTGTCAGACGGTTCGGGCATCCAAGGCTTAAAGTCCTGCGGCTTTTGCCAGATGCCTTCAGGAGCTCCGTCGGCCTTTGAGATCTGTACTTGGAAGCCGCGCAGCGTGTAGGTGCCGACCATGTCATTGAAGGGGGCGTCGTTTTTTGTAAGAACATTGACGTTCGATTCCTGCCATCCGCCGGTCTTCGTATTCAGCGTTTCAGGGAACCAGAAGCGCTCCATCCAAACGATGTTCGGGCCGACGCCTTCAGTGACGCGAACTTTGCCGCGGATTCGGCCACGCAAGGACTCCACCCATACCCAGTCGCCTGTTTGGACGCCGTATTGCTTCGCAGTTATCGGGTTAAGCCAGGTTTCCGGTACCGGGTAAATCTCACGCAGATATGGAATGTTTCTGAGCGTGCCGTGGTGGTACATCGGAATGCGGCCGCTAGTGAGAACGAGCGGATACTTCTTGGCGATTTCTCCCGTGGGGCTCTCTGCCGGCTCAAGGTAGTAGGGCAGCGGATCGTAGTCTTGCTTGACTGGCGGCAGCTTCTGCAGCGCATAGGGCTTGCCTGTGCGGCCGAGCTCAATAAAGACATCGCCATAAAGTTCAAGCTTCTTCGTAGGTGTACGGAAGCCCTGCGGAAGTCCGGTTTTGGGGTCGGTCTTCTCGTATACGTAATATTGGTTCCACTTGTCATAAGGCATGTATTCGACCGGATTGTGCGCAAGGAGATCCTTCCAGGTCATTTTGATGCGCTTCAGACGTCCGTCGAGCAGCTCTTCCATTGTGTCCCAATACGCAAGGTCATCCTTCATGAAGGACGGATCGCAGGCACGTTTGCAGTTCTCGTTGCCAAGTTCCGCGCAGCGCTTGATGAGCTTCGACCAGAACAGCGTTTCGTCTTCGGTCTCCCAGACGTGTGCGACGGCTTGCCGGGCAAATACCATGTTCATACACTCGACGAGCATGTTCGTTTCAAGCCATTCGCGTGCTGGCAGCAGAATGTCAGCGAATTTCGAGAATGAGGTCGGATACATGTACATGTGCACAACGAGATCCATTTTCTCGAGAGCGGGAACCCAAGAGGAAGCGTTCCCGTTAACGCCGAATTTATTGCCCGAACGCTCGAGCCAAACTTTAAGCGGATAGGGTTTGCCGGTGAGAATGGCGTTGAGGATGGCTGAAGGCTGCCCAGCATCCCACTGCAACAATCCTTTATGTTCATTCGAACCCAGACGCTTAGTGAGCTGACCTTCGGGGAGCAGATAAGAGCACCGCGTTGCCAGAGAGCCCGCCGGCACGACGTTGCTCGACGGATTGCGCTGCATAAGGGCGCCCGGCCGCTCGACATTGCCCATGAGAGCGTTGAGAATGACTGACCCCATTGCGGCTTGGACGGAGTTTGGCGTTTGGTCAGTAGCCACGCCGAGCGATATGCCTGCGGGGCCATCGGCGTACATCAGAATGGCTTCTTCGATTTTCTTCGGATCAAGCCAGCATTCTTTGGCGGTCGCTTCGAGCGTCCAGGGAGCACATCTTTCACGCAGCGCATTGAAGCCCGTGCGGTACTTCACGCCCGCCCATTCAAATTCGCCGTCAAGCACAGGATCCAAAGCATCATCCCACGGGTACTTGATTGGCTTGGGAGAATTGGTTTTTGCATCCCATACAACGAAGGTTTTGGCGTCACCTGCAGCATCAAGGTCTGAGGCACGAACAAGACGCTTCGTTTCTGCATTGACAAGATAAGGCAGGTTCGTCCACTTCATGACGAACTCATGATCGTAGAGATCCTTCTCAATGATGTAGCGGGTCCAGCCAAGCATGAGCGCAACATCCGTACCGGGGCGGATCGGCAGCCAAATATCAGCTTTGGCTGCATCGGGCTGAAATCTTGGGTCAATTGAAATCGTACGCACGCCTTTAGCACGCAGTTCGACCAATGCTCGGCCGCCGCCGGCCGTGCAGCTGTAGGAGGCGTCCGTACCCCAGAGGACGAGCGTTTTAATCGCTGAGTTCGGGTTGTAGATTTCGCGTGCGGATTCGTCCGCAATCGAGGTTGAAGGGCCGCCGTACATCATGTCGTAGGCGAGCGTTCGCGGGAGATAACACTGCGCGCACCCTGGTTCGTACCAGTTTGGTGTTCCAAAGGCGTTGCAAAAGCGCGGGATGCCGCGGAATGCAGGATTGCCGCCGCCGCCAGTGGTAACGAGCACGGCTTCCGCACCATACTCATGCCGTACGGTTTCCATCTTCTTGGCAATGATGTCAATGGCCTCATTCCACGAAATGCGTCGCCATTTGTTCTCACCGCGCTTGCCGACGCGAAGAAGCGGATATTTATTGCGGTTGGGGTGATAAAGCGCTGAAACGCCCGAAAGCGCTTTTGCGCAAAGTGCACCTTTGCTCATCGGATATTCAGGGTTGCCTTCGAGCTTCACCACGCGGCCATTCCGCACATGGGCGAGCACCCCGCAGTTGTGGATGCAAGCGCGGCAGCAGGTTTTGACGATCTTGGTTTCTTCTTCCGCTGCTGCGGCGATAGGCGCTTCAGCGGCCGACGCGGTTGATACGAGCCCGCCCGATAGTGGGTGCGAGAAGACAGCAGCGGCGCCGCTGAGTGCTGTGGCTTCAAGGAAGCTTCGGCGGGAAATCTTGTGCAGTTCCATCATGATTCTCCTGGAACATATGAGACAGATGCGTTTTTTTGAGGCAAACACCACCCATCAGACGGAAAGACAATGCTTCCCGCCGGCTTATCGGCTAAGGTCGTGTGTGGATCCGGCGCCTAGGGGTGGTTAGGCGCCTCTTGCTTGCGGGATGCAATGCGTTCGCGTGATGGTCTCCTTTGTTTGAACGTGCATCAGACGAAGGTCATGTTGTTATCTTGGGGCTGCACTTCAAATCGTCTTTTGGGGTTGCTCTAGTGCTTTCGGACTAGTTTCATCGCAGCGGTTGAGAGTCGCTACGCAGAAAATGAAACCTATGTTGTGAATTGAGCAACTTAAAATGAGAATTACTCTCAAATAACGAAATATTGTTGAAAACCAATAAGATAAATGGACGCGAAAGCGGTGAGATGCGAACGGGCACATCAGAAGGCAAGATGCGGAATTACCCGAGCTCAAAACAAGGTGAAGTCACTGTTGGAGTCTTGTATTTCGGGTTGATTTCAAGCGTGTGTATTGAATACTTAAATCGGCTTGATTGATGAAATCTGCTTAACGCGGAGAGCTTGAAATGCCGACGGGGTTTGAGGGTGGCATCAGCGTGATTTTTTCGGTATAAAGCACTCCTACCTTTTTACTGCTCCGGCTCAAAAAGGCGCATGGTTAGAAGACTTCTCAAATTCAAACGGAGGACAATCATGCGGCTGCAGCACCGCCTGTGCGGGCAACGGACCTGAGCGCATAACCAAGGGAAGAACACCGCAAATGGCCAAAAAAGTTCTCACTGCTGAAGAAATTCTCAAGATGCCTGAAGACGACTACATGAACGCTCAGCAGCTTGAGTTTTTCCGCCGCCGTCTGACCGACTTGGAGAAGGAACTTCGCGCCAATGCCGATCAGACAACCGTGAATCTGCGTGAAACGACCGTTGTGCCCGATCCTGCTGACCGCGCAACGATTGAGGAGGAGCATGCACTTGAACTGCGCACGCGTGACCGTGAACGCAAGCTCTTGAAGAAGGTGCAGGCGGCCATCAAGCGCATTGATGATGGCGACTACGGATACTGCGAAGAAACGGGGGATCCTATTGGTGTTGCTCGTTTGATGGCTCGTCCGACGGCAACACTTTCGCTCGAAGCTCAGCAGCGTCGTGAACTTAAACAGAAGATGTACGGGGATTGATGCATCATGACGGTGCAGCGCCCGCAAGTAGGACGCGCTCCGCAATTGACATGGGCGGCACGGAACCCGGAGGAGGGAGTCGTGCCGTTTTTGCTTTCTGGAAAGCAGCTCCATGGCTCTGTCGGACGCAAGGTTTGGCTTCTTGATTTCGACGATACGCTTTTTGCTTCTTCTGCGGGTCTGCTCCATGAAGTGCACCTGCGCATGAATGCCTTCATGACGGAGCGCATGGGGATGAGTGAAGAAGAGGCTAACCGTCTGCGGAGTCATTATTGGCAGACGTACGGCTCAACCTTCATTGGACTCTGGCGCAGACACGGCGTTGATCCTAAGGAGTTTCTGCCTGCGGTGCATGACTTCGATTACGCGCCTTTTGTACAGAATGCACCACAGCTGCGGCGCCTGCTTTCCAAATTGCCAGGGCGTCGAGTGCTGTACTCCAACGGACCGCGGCTTTATGTTGAGCGTTTGCTTCCAGCTTTAGGGCTGAGGCATTTTTTTCACGCTATCGTGAGCAGTACCGATATGCGGCTTTTCGGTGACTGGCGCCCAAAACCGAATGTCTCAATGTTGCGAGCGGTATGTGCTCGCTTGAAGACAAGGACTGCCGATGCGGTGTTGGTTGATGACTCCCTCATGAATCTTAAGGCCGGAAAAGCGGCTGGACTTTCCACAGTATGGTGCGTGGGATTGCGCAGGAAGCATGCAGGATTGCTTCTCCCTGCCGGAACACCAGCCAAACTGCCGGAAGTTGACTTAGTTGTGCGAAATGTTGAGGAACTCGTGCGGCGTGCGCACCTCCTTTGAACTTGGAGAGATTTGAATGGCTGTTCTAAAGTGTCTCTGGCGAGTGCTGGATTTTTGCCGACGTCTTGTTTTGAATTTGATTTTTTTGGGAGTGTTGGTAGCTGTCGCGCTGATTTGGTTGTTTGCTCGTCCGAATACGCCAGCAGTGGAACCTGGAACTTTACTGGTGCTTGATTTGGACGGCGCAGTCGTCGAATCAGATCCACTGCGCTCGATTTCCGCTGACTTAAAGTCCTTAATGAAGAGCCGCGGCGCATCAACACGCTTAATCGACGTTACGGAGGCTCTTCGATTGGCCGGTTCGGATGAGCGGATTGCGGGCGTTATTATCAAGGTTGACGGACTTACCAAACTTGGTCTTGCCAGTGCCCGCACGATTGGCAGTGCTATCGAAGACTACAAGACTGCCTCTGGCAAACCGGTATTTTCCTGGGCTTCAGGGTACACGCAAGCACAGTATGCGGCTGCCGCGCATGCCGATGTGGTGGCGCTTCATCCGATGGGATCCGTCATGGTGAAGGGACTTTCCGGAACCAGTCTTTATTGGGGCGGTTTTTTGGAAAAACTCGGCATTGGAGTGTCCGTTTTTAAAGCGGGCGCCTTCAAAAGTGCTCCTGAGGCTTACAGTCTGCGCGCACCGACCTCAGACAATCTCATCGCTCAAGAGGGTTACTTGTCTGAAGCTTGGAAAGTTTTTGCTTCTGGCCTTGAAGATGCCCGCGGTTTAATTCCGGGATCAGTGGATACATATCTGAAGGGGCTGCCCGAGAGGCTCAATGCAGGAGAAAGTCCTGCCGAAGCAGCGAAGTCAGCAGGACTTATTACTGATTTGATGGCTCGCGAAGCATTTGATGAAACGCTTGCCAAACAGTTTGGCGGCGGTAATCTGAAGAACGTGAAGACAGTGAACTTCGGGGCATACCTTGCTGAAACGGCGCGCAGCCGCAGTGCAGCGCAGCCGGGAGCTGTTGCTGTGGTGCTCGCAGAAGGGGCCATCTCTTTAACGGGTGCTACAGGCATTGATGCCGATGAATTGGTGCAGCGCATTGAGCGAGCCGCATCCGCTCCCTCAACCAAGGCACTGGTGCTGCGAATTTCGAGCCCGGGTGGTGACGCGCTGGCAGCCGAGGCTATTCGTGAGAAACTTGCGGCTGTCCGAACAAAAGGCCTTCCCGTCATCGTCAGTATGGGAAATGCGGCTGCTTCTGGCGGCTACTGGATCAGCCTGGCCGCGGATCGAATTGTGGCGGATCCTTTGACGCTCACCGGATCGATCGGCGTCTTCAGCATTGTGCCGGATGCCGCTGCTGCACTCGAGAAGCTTGAACTTGGTATTGGCGGCTTCCGAACCAGTGATTTCGCTGATTTTGGCAGCCCGCTGCATAAACCTAACGCGGCAGAAGCAGCATTGCTGCGTGCTGGCGTGATGCGCACTTATGCGCGTTTCAAAGATTTGACGGCCCAAAGCCGAAAGAAAACGCCCGAAGCGGTTGAAGCGCTGGCTCAGGGACGCATTTGGATGGGAACGCAGGCAGCGCAAAATGGGCTTGTGGATAAGCTCGGAGATCTCAATGATGCTGTCAAACTTGCCCGTCAGGTTGCGGGATTGAAGACCAACGAGCCAATTCGTATCTATGATGTTGAAGCC
>CDYK01035303.1_pt1 | contig 10581 bp, 9 predicted proteins | sample 554841 | NCBI WGS metagenome assembly CDYK01 (sample SAMEA3182102, study PRJEB8094) | gut metagenome | biome: human; feature: gut; material: Stool; isolation source: human stools | place: Canada | collected 2013-02-18
CCGCCCGCCGGCGGGCCGCCTGGGTCAGGCGCCGCTGGTGCTTGCGGGCGATGGCAAAGCTGGCGTTCTCCCGGGTATCTGTGGCCTTCAGATAGGCTAGGAGCCCCCACGCGGACATCATAGCGGAGCCGCCGTTGGAGACAAAGGGGAACGTGACGCCGGTGAGGGGCAGCAGGTCCACGGAACCGAACACGTTCAGGCAGGTCTGAAACACCAGCAGGGACGATGCCGCGCAGGCTGCGATGGTGTAAAAGCTGGACCTCCCCACCCGGCAGGCCCGTGCGGCGAAAAACGCCAACGTGATGATGGCGCCCACTGCCAGCACGGCGATCAGCAGCCCCCACTCCTCGCACAGCATACCGAACACCAGATCTGTGTCCGCCGCCGCCACGTTATGGAGCCAGCCGTTGCCGGCCCCCATACCCAAAAGGCCCCCGGAGGCAGCGGCGGACATGGTGCGGGTCTGCTGGTAGCCGGTGGTGGAGGCGGCCTCCCAAGCGTGGCCCCAGGAGGCGAAGCGGCTGAGGATATAGGGCTTGAACTTCAAAATGATGCCCGCTCCGAACACAGCGCCGCCGCAGATCAAAGACAGTGTGGCGAAATCCCCGGACCGCATATAGGCGATCACCAGGAAGGTGACGAAGAAAATGGCCGCGGTGCCGAAGTCGCTCATCAGGCCCAGCAGGCCGATACACACGCCTGTCAACACGATGAAGAGGGTCAGGTTCCGCTTGTGGAACAGCCGCTCCAGTGTGGCGGCGCCGGCGAAGATATAGCAGATCTTGGCGATCTCCGACGGCTGGAAGGACATGCCGCCGATGGAGATCCAGTTGACGGCGCCGTATTTGGAGTTGCCGATCACCAGGGTGATGCCCAGCAGGCCCATGGCGGCGGCCGCCATGAGCCAGCGGTTCTTCTGCACCCGGCTGAGGTCCCGCAGGAACAGTCCCAGCACCAAAAACAGCGCCAGCCCCAGCAAAATAGCCAGGAACTGCTTGAACAGACTGCTCTGGGCACTGGAGGCAGTGATGGACAGTGACAGCGTGGAGAGGAAGAAGGCGATGGTCTCCATCTCAAAGCCCACGCAGCGAGTGGCCCGCAGGGCCGCGTAATAGAGCCACATCAGCACCGTCAGCCCCAGGAAGGCCAGGGGGATGGCGATGGTGGCCTCAGTCCCGGCGGCCACGAGCAGCTGCAGACAGGCCAGCACCTGAAACACCGTCAGCCACAGGAAAGACGGCCAGATGGCGGCGGGGCGCTCCGCCCGGCGCTTCGCCTCCTGCTCCTCCCGCTCCGCCACGGTCTGAGGCAGGAAGATCAACGGCACGCCCCCTAAAGTGATGGTATCCCCCAGCTTCACGGGAACGGAGGACGCCACCCTCTCCCCATTCACCGCCGTGCCGCCCTTGGACCCCAGGTCGTACAGCGTCCAGTTCTCATCTTCGCCCCGGCAGAGGGCGGCATGCTGCCGGGAGATGCTGGGATAGTTCAGATAGATGTCCGCCGTCTTGCTCCGGCCCAGGATGTTCTCCCAGTGGGTCAGGGGCAGGGACGTGCCGTTTGGCAGGCTCAGCTGGCCCCAGTTCTCCGGCGTGTGGGGAATCCGCAGCAGAGAGCGGACCGCCCGGTACAGGATCAGCACGGCCAGAGCCGGAAACAGAAAGCGCACAAAGGCCATATACCACTCCCCCGCCAGCGGATGTGCCGCCAGCAGGGCCGTCAGGTTGTCCAGCAGCCCCTGCAGAATCTCCATGGGTCCGCCTCCTCTCTTGAAACACAATTGCATAGTTTGTTATTATAGCATTTTCTCCGGGAAATGTACAGCCCTGCCTTCACCGGCATCTTTCCACTGGGGCGGCGCTGCAGGCGGGATTTGTGCAGGTTTTCCAGAAGTGTCAGCGTTTTTTCGGAGTTTCTCACGGGGAATTTCCCTTTTACTCTTGACCTCTGTTGAAAAATCCTTTAAAATATAACATTGTCTGCAAGACCTTCAACGCGGTTTTTGGAGACCATTTTTTCACGGATTTTCCATTTTACTCTGAAAGGCCGATCGATATGAAACATCCCTATAAGACGCGGGAGGGCGGCGCCACGGTGACGATCTTTGTCCCTTACGACTGCAAGAACCACTGCCCCTTCTGCATCAATAAAGGCGAGTATGCGGATATGACAGGGTTTTCCCTGGAGAAGATCTGCCGGAGCATCGAGCGGATGGACGCCATCACGCCCGACTGCGACTTCGTCTTCACCGGGGGTGAGCCCTTCGCCAACCTGGAGTCCCTCCAGGTGATGCTGGACAAAATCCCCACCACCCACAAGGTATATATCAACACCACCCTTCCCGTCTCCGAGCACCAGTCCGAGGCGGACATTCTGGCATTTGCGGAGCGGAACAGACACAAGATCACCTGCATCAACGTCTCCCGCCACATGCAGCACTATGTGGTGGAATCCAACGACGGCCTGCTTTCCAAGCTGCCGGTGCCCTTCCGGGTGAACTGCGTGCTGTACAAGAACTATCCCGCCGAGCAGCTGGTGCCCTATATGGAGCGGTTCCGCAAGCTCCCGGGCGCCTCCATTCAGTTCCGGTTCGACTACACCGCCACCACACCGGAGAACCTCTATGAGGAGGAGGGGGACAAAATCCTCCAGGATCTGAAGAAGGTGGCCCGGTACACGGGACTGGACGGCTGCCGGATGCGCTGCGGCTTCCATTTCGACTACAAGGGAATGGAGCTGACATACCACAAGACGCTGCCTTACTCCACCATCGTGGAGACGGACCCGGTGAGCGGCGTCACCTACGACATCCTCTACGACATCCTCATCAAGCAGAACGGCGACATCCACTCCGACTGGGACGGCACGCCCCTGGATGTGGACGCCTATGAAAAGGTCGTGTTTGAGCCCTACGATCTGCGGTGGCTAGCTCGGATCGCGTAAGCAACAGGGGCGGCGGAGCATTCCGCCGCCCTGTTTTGATGAACAGGAGGAATGATTGGTGAAACCCATTCAAACAGCCGGCGTCATCGGCCTGGGTTCCCTTGGCGTCCTGTACGCCACGCTCTTCACACGGGCGCTCGGCAAGGAGCAGGTCCCCGTTCTGGCAGACGGCGCACGGATCGCCCGCTACCGGAAGCAGGGCTTTTGGTACAACGACGCACCCTGCGACTTCAATTACACCGATGCCGCCGCTCGCACAGAGCCGGTTGACCTACTGCTGTTCGCCGTCAAGTTCGGCGGTCTGCAGAACGCCATCGAGACCTGCCGCCACCTGGTGGGACCGGACACGCTCGTGATCTCGGTCCTCAATGGCATCTCCAGCGAGGAGATCCTGGGAGATGCCTTTGGTCCGGAGCATGTGGTCTGGTGCGTGGCGGAGCGGATGGCCGCCAAGAAGGAGGGCAACCGCGTCGTCTGCGACCCCATTGGGGAACTGGCAGTGGGCGTCCCCGCCGGGGAGGACACCAGCCGCCTCCAGCGGCTCACCGCGTTTTTTGACAGCATCGGCTTCCCCTATGTCGTACCGGCGGACATCCGCACCCACATGTGGAGCAAGCTGCTGTGCAACACCGGCTGCAACCAGGCCGCCCTGGTGTTCCAGTGCGATTACGGCCCGCTGCAGGTGCCCGGAAAGCCCCGGGACACCATGATCGGCGCCATGCGGGAGGTGGCCGCCGTGGCCAATGCAGAGGGCGTCCCGCTCTCTGAGAAGGACGTGGCCGCATGGGTGGACATCATTGACCACCTGCCCTCCAACGGTGAGACCTCTATGCGGCAGGACGGCAAAAACCACCGGAAGAGCGAAGTGGAGCTGTTTGCAGGCACCATTCGCCGGCTGGCCGCCAAACACGGCATTTCCGTCCCTGTCAACGACTGGCTGTACCAGCAGATCCAGGAGATGGAGCGGAACTACTGAGCCTGTCCGGCAAAGGGACAAGTGCAGGTCTTCTGTCCTGCACTCCAATGATTCCGTCCCGCTGCCTGCGGACAGGCACGCTGGAAAGCCCCGGCACGAAGGTGCCGGGGCATCTTTTTATTTCCGTATCAGCCCCAGCCGGTTCAGCCGGTGGGAGCGCCGCAGGTACCAGATTCCGCACAGGAAAATCTGCACCACCGTGGAGGCAGGGGTGGCCAGCCCCAGATGGAACAGAGAGCTGTCCGCCGCCCGGCTCACCAGCAGCGCCACCGGCAGCCGGACCCCCAGGGCCCCGACCATTCCTTGCGCCATGACGAACAGCGTCTGCCCGCATCCGTTGAAAAAGCCCACAAAGCAGAACAGGAAGCTGGTAAGCAGGCAGTCAATGGCGTAGGCCTTGAGATACTCCCAGGCGGCGGCGATCACCGCCGGGTCGTCCGCGAAAATACCCGCCAGCACATCTCCGTGAAAGAATGCCGCCCAGCCCATGAGGAGGCCCGCCATCAGGGAGGACAGCACGCCGTACAGCAGCGCCCGCCGGGCCCTGGTCTCCAGCCCGGCGCCGATGTTCTGCGCCACGAAGGCGGACATGGACTGCATATAGGCAGAGGGCACCAGCATGACGAAGGCGCACAGCTTCTCCGCCACGCCCACCCCGGCGGAGGGAATGGTGCCCATAGAATTGGCGATGGCGATGATCACCAGGAAGGTGATATTCACCAGCAGGTCCTGGAGCGCCACCGGGCTGCCCAATTTCAAAATCCGTCCAATGATGGCACCGTTGAACCGGATGTCCTGCCGCCGGAGTATGAAGGCCAAGTGCTTTCCACGGATCAGCAGCAGGGACAGCGCCACGCTCATTGCCTGGGCAAAGACTGTGGCGATGGCTGCGCCAGCCACATTCAGGCCGAAGCCCCCCACCAACAGCAGGTCGCCGCCGATATTCAGAATACAGGCAATCAACACAGTGATCAGCGGTACCCGGGAATCTCCGATCCCCCGGAAGATACTGCCCAAAAGGTTGTAGGCCACAATGAACACCGCGCCGCCGGAGCAGATCCGCACATATTCCACCGTGCCGTCAAAGGCATCCGCCGGGGCGTGCATGAGCATTGCCAGCTGAGGTGCCGCCAGCTCCAGCGCCACTGTGGCAGCCACTGCCACCACCAGAAACAGGCAGATGCCGCTGCCCACAGCCGCCCCCGCCTCCTCCGGCCTGTCCTCACCGATCTTCTGTCCCAGCAGGACCGTGATGCCCATAGCCAGACCTGTGATGACGATGGTCACGGTCTGCATGATCTGGCTGCCGGTGGAGACGGCCGAGATGTCCGCCGCAGTGCCGAATTTGCCCACCACCTGCAGGTCCACTGCGCCGTACATGGCCTGCAGCAGCAGAGCCAGCAGCACCGGCAGGGCGAATTTCAGCAGGGTCGACAGGATCGGCCCCCGTGTAAAGGTCTGTTCTGTTTCCATGATGTCCCTCCTCAACTCCGGAAAGGCGCGAAAAAAAGCCGGACAAGAAACCGGGCGCCCCCCAGCATCTTATCCGGCTTTGTGACTGCGGCCACAAGCCCTCCGATGAACAGCCAATACTTTACCATGCCACCGCGGGGGTTGTCAAGCCCCGTTTTTCCACCTGCGCAGAGGTTTTACCCCCGCTTTACCATTTCAAGGTGGCAGGCCGTTGGGAAAAAGACTACACTGACAGCAGAGTCCTGCCCCGGCCGTGTCCGGGCGGAGAATATCCGAGATCGGAGGAATGTCCCATGCTGCCCTGCCAAACCGGCTGTCCGTCCTACCGGGAGGGCTACCACAAGACCTGCCCTCAGTGGCGGCTGTTTCAGGAGAAGCAGCGCGCCCAGCGCCAGGCCAAGAAACAGTATCTCCAATTTTACAACGCTCTCTGTGCCCAAGTGGTCCGCCAGTGCAGGGCCATCGAGTACCGCCGCATAGCCTGGTGAGGACCGGCCTGCGCCCGGTGTCTCAGTCCTTTCCGTGCATCCTGCCGGGGACGGCGACTGGGCAAGGCTCACTGCGCCTCTTCACGGCCTCATAATAATCCACACAGTCCTCCGCGTCCCTGTACTCGATCATGTTGCACTCCAGCGCCGGAAGCGGCGGGATCAGCAGCGACAGCCAGGCCGTACGCCGCCCGCTCTGATCCGTACAGAGAATCAGCTGTTCGCGCATCTCCGTGTGAAAATACCTGACGAGAACTCTGCCCGGCTCCGCTTTCTGCTTCCCTGCCTTTTCCGCGGCGTCCCGCCGGATGGCCTCCAGCAGCTTCAGGGTCTCCCCGACCTCCTCGGAGATGGAGTCCGCCCCTCTGCCCTCGATCTCAGCCGCATCTTTCATATAGGCGGTTCCGGGCTGCGCCAGCAGGTATTCCACTGTCCCGCCCCTGGCCACGCAGTCGGTCAGGATGCGTCTGTATGCATGGCTGAACCCATAGCCGGACAATGCCAGAAGCTGGATCGCCCGTGCCTCTGCCAGCTGCTTTTTCAGTGTTCGGCTGTGCTCTCCCGGGGCATAGACCCGCTTGATCCCGTTATTCTGGTGGTCGATCCGGATCTGCAGCCGTGTCACAAGCGCGGACAGGAAGCCCACGGTGATCACGCTGGAGATCACCGCCGACAGGATCGTTCCCGCCAGCCACTGCATCCCATCATCCATCTGCCTCTCTCCTCTCTGTCTCTTCGGAGCTGTTGTCCTGCTGTCCTCACGCCATGCTGCAGTCCACCGCCACCTTGATGACACCGTCCCGCCGGTGCTCGAACAGGTCATAGGCCGCCGCGATATCCCGCAGAGGGACAGTGTGGGTAATGAGGGGCGTGGTGTCCAGCTTTCCCGCCGCGATCAGGTCCAGAATCTCCTGGCTGTCACAGCCGTCCACGCCGCCGGTTTTGAAGGTGAGATTCTTCCCGTACATCTCCGGCAGGGGCAGGAGCTGGGGCCTATCGTAAAGCGCCACCACCGTCACCACCGCATTGGGGCGGGCGCACTGCCAGGCCAGGCGGAAGGTCTCCTCCGCCCCGGCTACCTCCAGCACCCGGTCCGCGCCGCCGTGGTCGCTGTGGGCCTGTGTGAAGGCCAGCACCTCCTCCGGCCCCACCGTCAGCACCTGGGGATAGTGCCCCCGGACAAACCGGAGACGCGCCGGGTCCTTTTCGCAGACGATGACCCGCTTAGGCGCTTTCAGCAGCACGCACAACAGAGTGCAGATGCCTGTGGGGCCCGCTCCCAGGATCAGCACCGTGTCCTCCGGCCCGATCTCCGCGATGCGGGCCGCCCAGAAGCCGGTGGCCAGGATGTCGCCGGCAAACAGTGCCTGCCGGTCCGTAACACTCTCCGGGATTTTCGTCAGACCCTGGTCCGCGTAGGGCACCCGGACGTATTCCGCCTGTCCCCCGTCGATCCGGCAGCCCAGGGCCCAGCCGCCGCTGGGATCCGTACAGTTGTTGACATACCCGTGGCGGCAGAAGAAGCACTCGCCGCAGAACGTCTCCACATTCACGCTCACCCGGTCGCCGGGGCGGACCGTCCGGACGCCGGGACCCACCGATTCCACCACACCTACCATCTCATGGCCCACGGTGATACCGGGCACCGCCCGGGGCACGGAGCCGTGCTTGATGTGCAGGTCGCTGGTGCAGATGCTGGACAGCGTCACCCGGACCAGCGCGTCTCCAGGTTCCCGCAGCACAGGCTTCGGCTTGTCCGTCAGCCGGAAGGTTCCTTTTTCCAAATAGGTATAAGCCAGCATACCATCTCTCCTCTCTGACTCCTATGATACGGCGGAAGCACGCCCCTGTCAAAGGCTTCTCCGCCGTTTCCCATAAAAAAGCCGGGGCTGCGACATCCGCTGCAGCCCCGGCGCTCTTCTTTTCAGATCACAGATTCTCCCGCAGCGTCTCCAGATTCTGCTCCATCAGGGACACGTAAGTGGCCCCCGCCTCCAGTTCGTTCGTGGATACATTGTGGCAGGTGTGGAACAGGGCCGTCTTGACGCCCGCGGCCTCCGCAATGCTGTCCGCCACCAGATGATTGGAGAACTCAATGTACCAGACCGTGGGGATCCCCTCTTCCCGCACCTTGTCCGTCAGGAAGGCGATGGTGGCTGCCGAGGGCTCTGTCTGGGTGCTGCACCCGGGGAAGGCAGCGTAGTAGTCGATGTCGAATTCCTCCGCGAAGTACCGCAGGGGAAATCGGTCCCCGAACACCATGGTCCGGTCCTCCACTCCGGCGAAGAAGTCCGCGAATTCCCGGTCCAGGGCCTCGATCCTGGCGGCGTAGTCCTCCGTGTTGGCGGCGTAAGTCCCGGCATTGGCCGGGTCCAGCTCCGCCAGCCTGTCCCCCACCGCCCGGGTGATGGCGGCGGCATTTTTCGGGGATGTCCACACGTGCTCATCGTAGCCCACCACTTCTCCCAGGCCGGGCCCCTCCGCATGGTCGTGGTCATGGCCCTCGTGGTCTTCCATGCCCTCCACTGTCTCCTCCTCCAGCAGGTCCACACAGTCCACCATCCGCAGGGCCTCGCCCTGCATGTCCACGGACTCCAGAATCGTCTCCACCCAGGCGTCGGATTCGCCGCCCAGATAGAGGAACAGATCGCACTCCTGCACTGCCAGAATGTCCGCCGGGGTGGGCTCGTAGGAATGGCTCTCTGCTCCCGGCGGCAGCAGAAGCCGCACCTCTGCCAGCTCTCCCCCGGCGGCCCGGGCGAAATCATAGGCGGGGAATACCGTAGCCACCACTGTCAGCCGCTCTTCCCTCTCATGCTCCGCCGGAGCCTGTCCGCAGGCGGTCAACAGAAGCACCATCGCCAGCGCGGCACACAACCGAATACGCTTTTCCACAGTCTGATCTCCTTTGAAAATGAGAATTGTTTTCAGATTATGCAGTATAGCACACCTCGTCCTCAAATGCAAGGTCCGGTTTGCGAGTCCCATGGAGCGGATTAGTCTTGGCAAACTTGCAAAACTCTGGTAAAGTTAAGAAAACGCTAAGATTTCAGAGGAGGCGCACCATGAGAAAGGCACTGGAGTTTCCCCGAATCGACGAAGGCAAGCTGGACGCGGTGGAGGCCCTGATTGCAGCCATTGCAGACAAAGAACCCGGTACCGCCGGCGCGGAGCTGGAGGACCTGGCCGCTCTCACGGGCAAAGTCCACACTGATGTGGAATTTGCGGAATACTGGAGCTGGACGGACCTGGACACATTGGCACGGCTCACACTGACGCCGGAACCGCCCTGTATCCCCGACCTGTCCCGGGAGGAACTGGTAGAGCTTGTGGAAATCATCCAGCACTGCTCTGTCACCGGCCGGGAATGGGCGATGCGCTACTACACGGCGCTGCTGCGCCGCTCCCTCTCCCTGCCCAATGTCATGGACTTTGTGGCCTCCGGTGAAGATGTAGAGGTCATTGCAGAAAAGCTGCTCCAGGCGGCCCGGTAAGCGGCTTTCAAATACATCCCGCGGCTCCCGGCGCCCACGACGGTGCCGGGAGCCGCTTTTCACCTGTGCTGCGGCTGCCCAGCCTGTCAGCCATACTGGAGTATGCTACTTCCAGCGAGCAAAGCGCCGAAAAAAAGGACTCTTTTTTGTGCAAAAAGGCAGGAATACAGAACAGAGTCCCCAGCTATTTGCGCACTTATAACAAAAAGAAGCCGCTGGCATTCACAGATTTCTATACTGTCTAATTTGTTATAGAATTGACATTCCTCGCAGAAAAGGACTATACTATACATGCTGACAAGCACTCAAAACGGCAAATTTCGAGACGGCCCCCGCTTGGGGGCCAAACCGAACGAGGAGGATCAAGCATGAAAGACATTGTAGAGATCCGATGGCACGGCCGGGGCGGCCAGGGCGCCAAAACAGCGTCGCTGCTGCTGGCAGACGCGGCGTTCAACACGGGCAAGTATGTCCAGGGCTTCCCGGAGTACGGTCCCGAGCGCATGGGCGCGCCCATCACCGCCTACAACCGGATCAGCTCCGAGCGGAGCACCGTCCATTCCAACATCTACTTCCCGGACTATGTGGTGGTCGTGGATGAGACCCTGCTGTCCGCCGTGGACGTGACCGCCGGATTGAAGAAGGAAGGCGCCATCGTCATCAACTCCAGCAAGTCCCCCGCGGAGCTGCGGCCCCTGCTGAAGGGCTACGAGGGCCGGGTCTGCACCATCGACGCCGGTAAGATCAGCGAGGAGGAGCTGGGCAAGAACTTCCCCAACACCCCCATGCTGGCCGCCATCGTGAGGGTGTCCGGCGTCATCGGGGAGGAGGAGTTCATCAAGGATATGGAGGGCTCCTTCAAGCACAAGTTCGCCAGCAAGCCCCAGGTGATTGAGGGCAACATGCGGGCGCTGAAGAGATCTCTGGAGGAGGTGCAGGTAGGATGAGCCATCTGGCGAAGGATATGACCCCGGACGTGACCTGGAAGGACATCACCCCGGGCTGCAACATTTATGAGGGCGGCACGTCCAGCGTAGTGGAGACCGGCGACTGGCGGACCATGAAGCCCGTGATCGACTGGGACAAGTGCCGGCAGTGCCTGCTGTGCGCGCCGGTGTGCCCGGATATGTCCATCCCGGTGAACGGCGAGGGCAAGCGAGAGGACTTCGACTACTTCTTCTGCAAGGGCTGCGGCATCTGCGCCAAC
>CDYK01001460.1_pt1 | contig 10507 bp, 9 predicted proteins | sample 554841 | NCBI WGS metagenome assembly CDYK01 (sample SAMEA3182102, study PRJEB8094) | gut metagenome | biome: human; feature: gut; material: Stool; isolation source: human stools | place: Canada | collected 2013-02-18
CCCCGCCAATACTCAGGAAGATAAAAAAGAAATTATTGAGCCTGCAGGCAAAGCCGGACTTATTACCGAAAAGCCAAATGGCGGAGGCCATTAATTACACACTATCCCAGTGGAAGGCCATAGAGGATATCTTTATCAAAGGGGAGTATTATCTGGACAACAACCTTGTCGAGAGGTATAATCGGTATATATCACTATCCAGAAGAAACTCGCTTTTCTTCGGAAGCCATAAGGGAGCTGAAAGAGGGGTAATACTATATTCATTGGCATGTTCGTGCAGGATGCATGGCATAAATACATTCGAATATATAGCCGATGTGATTAACAAAGCGGCGAAGTTACCACCAAATACAGACAGGAAAATATATAGAGATTTATTGCCCGACAAATGGAAGGAAAACAGAAGTAGAATCTGAAAAGAAAAGGATTATCTGATTTTTTGAAGAAAAACACGGCATCGCCGAGACGCTTACGGTAAACAATGAGAGATACCTTTCCGAATAGGTATCTCTCATTTACTATATTATTGACTATAAATATATTACATATCCAACAATGAGACCGTGAGACTAAAATTATTTTTTTCTTTCTAAGAGCGATTACCGGTCAACCGTCTTCGTACCAAAAGTGGAAGACTTTACCGTGGAGGATATTTCTGGATTATGGATTTATTTTCGTTCAAATTCGGATATTCGCCTCTTTACAGGAACCACAACTCGTTCGGATGGATTGAAATTTAAAGACTTGGACCACATTAATGATTCAGGTATTAATGACCTGAATGGTGGAGATGAAGCACCTGATCTTATTGTATAATGGATACTTTTTGTAAGATAATATGCAAACGCCCACAATCTTGGTAAGGAATTAACCGATAAACTGATTTTGTATCCCGCTATAGGTCAATGTAATTTTATGCATCGCCCTTGTCACTGCCACATAAAGCATATTTCTATCTATCGTAGAATGATAGTTTTTATTATCAGCCTGTGGAATGATTACTTCATCAAATTCCAGTCCTTTTGCCATATGTGCAGAAGTAACAACAACTCCTTTTGTATAAGCTGAACTTTGACTTGACAAAAGCGATATGTTATCTGTATGGACTTGGAGTTTTTGAGCAAGCGCTTTTGCCAGAGTTTCTGTTTTGCAGATTATTCCCAAAGATGTATATCCGGAGTTTCTGAAGTCCGATATCAAATTAGCAATACCTGTAGTTTCTTCTTCTGTATTCTTAAATTGAAGAATTTCAGGCTGTTCCCCATGTCGCATAATGGGTTCCAGCTCCTTGTTTGTCTGAATTTTCTGTGCCAGACAGGTAATTTCAAATGTAGAGCGATAACTCTTACAGAGTTTCATTATTTCTCCGGTGATAAACACTTTTTGAATCATGGCAGCAGTTGAAGAACCATAGGGATTGACAGATTGAGAAGCATCTCCAAGAATTGTTTTCCGGCAGGGATAAAGTTTTTGGATCACTTTGTATTGTATGGGAGAATAGTCCTGCATTTCATCTATCAGAAGATGTCTGATATGAGTTTGAGTTTTATTTCCATCCAATGCGAGATGCAGATAAGCCAGAGGAGCCATATCTGCATATTCCAGCATACGATTCTTTCGCATCTTGAACATTTCAGGTTTTCCGGCCCATTCGAAAAAATCTTTATAGATCTGAAGGTCGTTATTTCCTGAAAACATATTCTTAATTTCTTTTCTCAGCAGATTTTTCTCAGCGGTAGTGACTGTAAGGTTATACTGGATTTTCATCATTTCCAGAATGTAATCCGTCATGGTTTCAAATCGTTGGCGTATGGGGTAACGATGGAATCGTTTGAATTGTTCCCCTATGAATTCAGCGGGAATAGTGATATACTTGGTAATTTTTACATTAATCGCTTTGAAATAGTGATTTTCCATATGGAGGATGAATTTGTCGAGTCGGGAAACAAACTCGAAAGAGGCTTTGTATTGTATACGTTCGATAAAATCCGGAACCGGTTTTTCCAGTAGTTCCGAAACTTGTCCGAAGAAATCCTGATACTTATATTTGTTGTTGAGGACGGTGGAGAGAATTTGTTCCATGCTGGCTTCCGGTACGGTTGTTTCGCCAAGTTCCGGGAGGACATTGGAAATGTAATCAGCAAACACTTTATTGGGAGAGATAATCAGGATATCTCTGGATGCAATCTTTCCTTTTTGCGCATAGAGCAGATAGGCGATGCGATGTAATGCAATAGATGTTTTTCCCGATCCGGCGACTCCCTGTATGATGAGCACAGGCGTATCTTCGTTACGGATAATCCGGTTCTGTTCGCGCTGGATAGTCGTGACGATATTTCTCATCTTGTCGTCTGCATTGGAACAGAGCTCTTTTTGCAGGATATCATCATGAACAGTGACGGAACTTTCAATCATGTATTCCATCTTACCTTTACGAATGCGATACTGACGTTTGAGTGAAATCTTTCCATGCACTTCGCCTGAAGGAGAAGAATAAGTGGCCTCATCTGACTCATAATCATAAAACATACCCGAAATAGGTGCCCGCCAATCGTATATCAGGTTTCTTTTGCTTTTGATATCAAAGAATGTATGGATACCTATGTATATAGGGATGTTTTTGCTGTCGCTTTTATTTTCCTTAAAGTCGATTCGTCCGAAGTAAGGAATATCCAGTATTTTACTCAGGCGATTGCGTTTGTCTATCACATTCTCGCCTCGTGCAAAATGATTCAGGATACTTTCACGCATGGAACGGATTTCGTGAGGATCGATGTCCTTATTGGACCATAGATAATCTTTGTATTCCTGCAGAGTGTCTACATGCTCTTTTACTGATTTGTCTGTGCTGTTTATCGTATCATTGATGATATCGATCACCTGTTGCAAATATTCTTTTTCCTGTTCTTCTGTTCCGTTGAATATCATATATAAATTCAGTTTGGGTATTAAAAGTTGATTGAAAGGCTGGCAAAGTTAGTTGGATTCAGTGTGGTATTAAATAGTTATTTATAGCTATATCTAAAGCCTTTTTCTTATTTTTGTACGCTCATTTAATCAAGAAGAAAGATGGATATCCTCGACATTGCAAGAAAAAATCAACAGAAGGCATGGGAAATAATAAAGAAAATCAATGTAATTCCGATATGGGAGGGTATTGGTGCACAGATTAATCTGGTTGGTTCTCTTCGTACGGGATTGCTGATGAAACACCGGGATATTGATTTTCATATATATACGCCTTCTTTAAATTTAGCCGATAGTTTCAGGGCAATGGCGAGACTGGCGGAAAACACGTCAGTGAAGAAGATAGAGTGTGTGAATCTTTTGCATACTATTGAGGAATGTATTGAATGGCATGCCTGGTATCAGGATTCGGATAATACACTCTGGCAATTTGATATGATACATATCCGGAAAGGTTCCCGGTACGATGGATATTTTGAGAAAGTAGCTGAACGTATTTCTTCCGTCTTGACGGATGAAACTAAGCGGGCAATTCTTCAATTGAAAAATGAGACACCCGAAAGTGAAAAGATTATGGGGATAGAATATTACCAGGCTGTTATACGGGATGGAGTACGGACTTATGCCGGGTTTGAAGAATGGCGAAAAAAGCATCCGGTGGCAGGAGTGTTGGAATGGATGCCTTAATCAGCTCAATATGCCCGACTCATATCCTATGCGGATAGCTTCGATGGAATTTTGCACCCCTAGTTTCCTTAACAGATTTTGTCGGTGAATATTGACGGTATGAATGCTGACGCACAGTTTGTTTGCTATTTCCTTACTCAACAGTCCTTTTTGGATGAGGTGTAATATTTCTGTTTCCCGTTTGGTGAGAGGGTTAGGGACATGAAGCGATAGAGAAGGGGAGAATATAGCTCCATTTTTCAGATTGAGTACAGTACAGTCTACTGTTTCGGACTCTTCCTGATCGGGCGAAATATCGATATTCCCGATTACCAGCCATGCTTTTCCATTGACTGTCTGCTCCAGAACCTGATGCTTGCTGACGACACGTATGTATTGTTGCTTTGCATTAAGAATACGAAAACTGTAAATATTAGAATAATCGTTTCGTTGTTCCGGAGGCAAGTTGTAAATAAACTGACTTAATTTAATTTGTAAGGTGAGCAGTTGTGCACGGTCGTCCGGATGAATCCGTGACTCCAGATAGTCTCCCTGTTTTTCCAATGTTGCTATCTTATGGCTGTCATATCCCAGTAAATCCACAAAATTCTGAGAGGCATAAGCGTATCTGCATTTGTATACATCAACTACAAATGTACAGTTGCCGCTTATCTTGGAAAACTGGTGAAGCATGGATTTATCACGCTCCCATACGGTGTAGTCTATGTCAGTAAAAGACAAGCGTTGTTTTGCCCACAATTCTTCCCGTGTGATATCTATAGACTTGGTTTCTGGCATTTGTGGAATTGTTTTTGGATTGAAGTATGACAAAAGTAGACATAATCCGGGATATTATCAAGGAAGGAGAGGAGATTTACTTATTCTTATTGTTTCATACAACAATCGTGCTAACAAATGATAATAAATGAACATCTCTTGAAAAATAAATAATAAAAAGATAGTTATCTAATTAATTGTATTATCTTTGTTCCCAGAGTTTGAGTCACGAATCATTATTGTGTAGTTCTTCTTTATAATATATTATTAGTAAGTAGTCCTCTTCTGTAATTATCCTCCTCACTCCAATTTAGTATTTATTTTTAATAAAATTTTAGATGAACATTTACATTTCAGGTTTAAGTTATGGCACAAATGATGCTGACTTAACAAATTTATTTGCAGAATTTGGAGAAGTTTCTTCTGCCAAAGTTATTTTTGATAGAGAAACAGGTAGATCCAGAGGATTCGCTTTCGTAGAAATGACGAATGATGCAGAAGGACAAAAAGCTATTGACGAATTGAACGGCGTTGAATATGACCAGAAGGTTATTTCAGTGAGCGTTGCACGTCCTCGCGCAGAAAAACCGTCATATGGTGGTAATCGCGGAGGTGGTTATAACAATTCAAGAAGATATTAATATCAGCATAAAAGCAGAAGATGATGTCTTCTGCTTTTATATAAATTGTTCCGTTTCATGATTTAACGGAGGTGTTTCTGTTATACAGAGAAAACGAAAAATTATTTTACATTTAAGTTCTGCTAATTCTGCCTCTTTTATGTGCAATATCAGGAATATATAATCCTGCACTTCCCATTCTGACAATAGATTTATTAGACTTTTTTGTAATACAATACTCTTGAAAGAACCAAGAGTGAGAGTTTAATAACTAATATCCAATCAGGCAAATAGTCAATGATGAAGGCGACTTTGAATACTTGAATAAATTATATTCAGGTTGTGACGACTTTGAAATGGCCAAACACAGAATGAAATATATGAAATCATTTTTTATAGGAAATATTGAAATAAAGGTACCTGTTATACAAGGTGGAATGGGAGTTGGGATATCATTGTCCGGTCTGGCGTCGGCAGTAGCAAACGAAGGAGGAGTAGGAGTTATATCATGTGCTGGTCTGGGACTGCTTTATCCTAGAGAAAAAGGTACTTATACCGAGAAATGTATTGGTGGCCTGAAGGAAGAGATTCGTAAATCACGCATGAAAACAAAAGGCATTATTGGTGTGAATGTCATGGTTGCCTTGTCGAATTATGCTGATATGGTGCGTACTGCGATTAATGAAAAGATTGATGTGATATTTTCCGGTGCCGGACTTCCGCTTGATCTGCCTTCATATCTGATTCCGGAGAGCGTAACGAAACTGGTACCTATCGTATCTTCTTCGAGAGCTGCCAGAATAATCTGTGATAAATGGCAAAAGAATTATAACTATCTGCCGGATGCGATAGTAGTTGAAGGCCCCAAAGCTGGCGGGCATTTGGGATTTAAAAAGGAACAGTTGCAAGATCAGAATTTTGCCTTGGATGTATTGATCCCTGAAGTAGTGGCGATTGCGGCCAACTATAAAGAACAGAAACATATTCCGGTGATTGCCGCCGGTGGGATTTCGACGGGTGAAGATATTGCTCATTTTATGGAACTGGGAGCTTCGGGAGTACAGATGGGAAGTATTTTCGTGACAACTCTCGAATGTGATGCTTCGGAAACTTTTAAAGAAGTGTATATTCACTCCAAATCCGAAGATGTACTTATTATTGAAAGTCCCGTTGGAATGCCGGGACGGGCTATTGACGGAGAATTCATTCATAGCGTGAATGATGGTCTGGAAAAGCCAAGGAAGTGTTCATTCCATTGCATTAAGACATGTGACTATACGAAAAGTCCTTATTGCATTATTAAGGCGCTGTATAATGCAGCCAAAGGAAATATGAAAAAAGGCTATGCTTTTGCCGGTAGCAATGCCTTTCTGGCAGAAAAAATAAGCAGTGTGAAGGAAGTAATGAATACACTGGAAAGTGAGTTCTTTTTAGCGACTCACAAACTGGCTTAATCTCTGAGACCTTGCATTTCCGTGATTGGATTTGTCCGAGTCTCTCACTATATATAAAATTAACCGCTGCTTCGAAAACAGCAAAAACAACATTTATGACATTTAAAGAATTAAATATAACCGAACCTATTTTAAAAGCAATTGAAGAAAAAGGATATACTGTGCCTACTCCTATCCAGGAAAAAGCGATTCCTGTAGCATTGGTAAAAAGAGATATATTAGGTTGTGCGCAAACTGGAACCGGAAAAACCGCTTCTTTTGCAATACCTATAATACAACATTTACATCTCAATAAGGGAGAGGGCAAGCGTTTGGGAATTAAAGCTCTGATTTTAACTCCTACGCGAGAACTCGCATTACAAATAAGTGAATGTATTGACGATTATTCAAAATATACACGTATTCGTCACGGAATCATTTTTGGAGGTGTAAATCAACGCCCACAAGTGGATATGTTGCATAAGGGAATCGATATCCTGGTTGCTACTCCGGGACGCCTGCTCGATTTAATGAATCAAGGGCATATACGATTGGATAATATTCAGTATTTTGTTTTGGATGAAGCAGACCGTATGCTTGATATGGGCTTTATTCATGATATTAAGCGGATATTACCGAAACTTCCGAAGGAAAAGCAGACTTTATTTTTCTCGGCTACGATGCCTGATACAATTATTGCGCTGACTAATTCTTTGTTGAAGAATCCGGTGAAGATTTATGTAACACCGAAATCATCAACTGTAGATTCTATAAAACAGCTGGTTTACTTTGTGGAGAAGAAAGAGAAAAGTCAGTTGTTGATTTCAATCTTGCAAAAATCGGAAGATCGGTCAGTACTTATATTCTCGCGTACAAAGCACAATGCTGATAAGATCGTTAAAATATTGGGTAAAGCAGGTATTGGCAGCCAGGCTATTCATGGAAATAAGAGTCAGGCAGCACGACAGTCTGCGTTGGGCAATTTTAAGTCGGGAAAGACGCGGGTGATGGTTGCTACTGATATCGCTTCTCGAGGAATTGATATTAATGAGCTGCCGTTGGTTATCAATTATGATCTTCCTGATGTACCTGAGACGTATGTGCATCGTATCGGACGTACAGGAAGAGCTGGAAATGAAGGAACAGCACTTACGTTCTGTTCTCAGGAAGAACGTAAATTGATTAATGACATTCAGAAGTTGACAGGCAAGAAACTAAATAGGGCTGACATTGCAATTTAAGAGCAATCCCTTACATTATTCATTAAAATATAGTATAAATTAAATATAAGTTCTATGGCAAAATCCATTACGGTAGGTAAACGTGAAAATGAAAAAAAGAGACTCGCTAAACGAGAAGAAAAACAAAAGAAAAAGGATAGTAAGAAGTTATCCAGCAAAAGCAGCTTCGATGATATGATTGCTTATGTCGATGAGAATGGAATGATAACTTCGACTCCTCCGGCTGAAAATGTAAAAAAGGAAGAGATAAATCCGGATGAAATAATTATTGCAACTCCAAAGAAAGAAGATGAAGAACCTGTTATATTAAGGGGGAGAGTTGAATTCTTTAATGAGGCAAGAGGATTCGGTTTTATTAAGGACCTTGCCGGGGTTGACAAGTACTTTTTTCATGTTAATAATGTCGTTGGCAATATCTCGGAGGGTAATATTGTAACATTCGATCTTGAACGGGGTGTGAAAGGTATGAATGCGGTCAATATCTGTCTCGAAAAGAAACCGGTGGAGAATTAAAATAAAACAAGATAAATAAGTATTGAAACTTATTTTATAAGATACATTTGCTTGAGTGCAATCTGATAAAATAAAAAAATCCCTTGAGCCTCAGAGGTCCAAGGGATTTTTTGTGCGCAAAAACAGCGTCGTGTATGAATGGTAAAATAGAGAATTAACAGGAAAAGAATACAGTATAACGTACAAAAATGGCAAGAAATAATTGTTCATTATCTCTACTATTTCCTACCTTTGTCTGCTGAGGCTGAAATATTATTAACTTTTAAACGCAGAAAACATGAAGAACTTATTGATTACGGCATTTTTTCTTGGCTTGACTTTGCGACTCTCTGCAGGGACCGGAGGAAACAATGCTGTAATTGTAGAAAAGACTACGGCAAGTCCGATGGAAAAGCCATCTGTTAATTGGCAGAAAATGGCAGATGGTATGTCAAAAGCCCTTATAAAGCATTTTTGGGGTGCAAATTTTAAAGGGTATGAGAACCGTTATTATTTCAACTATGGTAGTGATCTTTCTAATATGACTACCAATCATTATTGGCCACAGGCGCATGCTATGGATGTGATGGTAGATGCGTATATGCGTACCGGAAGCAAACAGTATCTGAATATTTATCCGTTATGGTGGGAGGGTGCACCGAAGTTCAACTTCTCAGGCAGAGCCGAAGATCCATGGTGGAATGTATTTGTTGATGATATGGAATGGATTGCTTTGGCACAGATTCGTATGTTTGAAAGCACTAAGGATACCAAGTATCTGAAGAAAGCCAAGCAGATGTACGATGATTGGATCTGGTCTACCTGGGGACCGGAAGATGAGGCTCCGTGGTTTGGCGGTATTACCTGGAAGACGGATGTGGCAAAATCTAAAAATGCCTGTTCTAATGGTCCTGCTGCTCTGATTGCTGCCCGGTTGTATAATTTCTATGATGCTATAGGCAAAACGAGGGGAAAATCAAAGCAGGCCTATCTGAATGAAGCCATCAAAATATATACCTGGGAGAAGAACAACTTGTTCGACCGTCAGACCGGGGCAGTATATGACAGCATGAATGGTGAGGGTAAGATTACTAAATGGACATTCTCGTACAATGCGGGTACTTTCTTGGGAGCAGCTCATGAACTGTATAAGATTACAGGAGATAAACAATATCTGGCAGACGCGGTGAAAGTTGCTAATTTTGTGATTGATCATTTGTCAACAAACGAAGGTGTACTCCCTGATGCAGTAGGTGGTGATGGTGGTTTGTTTCATGGCATTTTCTTCCGTTATTTTGTGAAACTGATTAATGAACCTGCGTTGGATGGTACTAATTATAACAAGTTCCGCAACTACATAACTCATTGCGCTACAGTTATGGCAGAGCAGGGAGTGAATGGGAAGACTATGTTGTATAGTGGTCGTTGGAGAAAAGCACCTGCCGATGATGAAGGTGTCGGGTTAACGTCCCATCTGACCGGCTGTATGCTGATGGAAGCTATGTGTGTACTTAAGCAGAGGTAATAGAATAAGAAAAAGAGATAAAATAAAAATCCCTTGAACTTCTGAAGTTCAAGGGATTTTTATTACTGAGTTGATAGTGGTGCCACCAATAACCGAAAATTAGTTTGTATAGCATTATTTATCAATAAGTTATATCTTTATTACGATGTTAGTCCATTGAATAAGGTTTTAACAGCTTTGCGCCGTTCGACATCAGTTTGTTTCTTGGGTACGATTCCTGAATGCAAAGATAGAATTATATTTTAGCGGTTCACATTTTTGTTTGATTTATTATTTAGATATTCTTTATTTTTGTATTGGATATATGAGCTCTTTGATTTCAGCTTTGTAGATACTGCCAAGTGAGGTTGTGTCAAAACGCTGGCACAACCTTTTTTTATGCACAAAGCCCAGACTTTCACAAGCCCGGGCTTTGTTATTACCCAAAGTTTTTATATCTTTAGGCATAAAGTTTTTCGTTATGGCAAAGTTACATTTTCGTCCTTACACTCCCAACCAAACAGTTCTTTTTCCCGGAAGAATTGATGAAAACATAGCAGCGAACGATCCGGTTCGCATAGTTAATACTGTTGTTGATAATCTCAATCTTGACAATTTCAAGAAGCTTTATAAAGCAACCGGTCGTTGTCCTTATCATCCTAAAATGATGCTTAAGGTGATTATCTACGCCTACATGAACAATATCTATTCGTGCCGCAAAATAGAGAAGCTTCTCCTACGTGATATTCATTATATCTGGCTTTCCGGTAATGAACATCCGGATTTTATTACCATCAACCGTTTTCG
>CDYK01007288.1_pt1 | contig 10372 bp, 10 predicted proteins | sample 554841 | NCBI WGS metagenome assembly CDYK01 (sample SAMEA3182102, study PRJEB8094) | gut metagenome | biome: human; feature: gut; material: Stool; isolation source: human stools | place: Canada | collected 2013-02-18
TCTTCAAAAGCAGGCATAGGGCAAGCACTGGACTATGTGACGAAAGAGGAAAAGACAGAGGATAAGCTTGTCAGCGGTCTGCACTGTGAACCAGATACAGTAAAGGACGAAATGCAAGCCACCAAGGAGCTGTGGGGCAAGACTGGGGGCAGAACCTATAAGCACTTCGTACACAGCTACCATGAGGACGAGCATATCACACCAGAGCAAGCACATAAGAACGCAATCGAGCTTGCCAAGGGTACGGAAGCATGGAAAGGGCATGAGGTACTCATTGCCACCCATATAGACCGAGGACACATACACACTCACTTTATCGTAAACAGTGTGAACTTTGAGGACGGACACAAGCTGCAGTGGAGCAAAGCGGATCTGCAGAACTTGAAAGACCGGTGCAATGAGCAGAGCCGGCAACAAGGGCTTCATGTTCCGGAGAAAGGAAAGACCTTTTCCGGAGAGGAAAGGGAAGAAACGGTTGCGTGGAACAAAGAAACATACAACCTCTTGAAGCAAGCCGAAAAGGGAGAAGTGAAAAGTTATGTGCAAGATACAGCCCTTGCGGTCATGGATTGCCGAGAAACAGCCACAAGCCGAGAGGACTTCATAGACCAGATGAAAGCAAGGGGCTATGGTGTGGACTGGCAAGACAGCCATAAATACATCACATTCACAGACCTTGAAAGGCAGAGCCAAGGGGAAAAACAATGTAAAGTCCGCAACAATAAACTGGAAAAGTATTATGCAGTGGACTTTGGAAAGGAGAGCTTAGAGCATGGGTTTGAAATCAATGCACGCAGAGAAGCAGAGCGAACAGCCACAACAGAGCGTGCAAGACAACAGCTTGATAGAACAGCAGTCGCAGAGAATAGCGGAGCTGATGAAAGGGCAAGAGCAAGACAGCTACTTGATAGAACAGCAGTCGCAGAAGATAGCAGAACTGGAAAGGCATATCAGCCAGATAACACAGCAGTCACAGAAGAAAGACTCTCAAATCTCCGAAGCTATCAGCCAAGCCGAGGAATGGAAAGCCAGGGCAGACCAGGAACAGACCAGGGCAAAAGACCAGGAACGGAAACTACTGGAAGAACAACTGAACCTCAAAAAGACCTTGCAGAAGAAAGGCTTGCAAGCCTCCGAAGCCATAAGCCAAGCCGAGGAATGGAAGAACCAAGCCGAGAAATCGGAGATACAGATACAGAAACTCTTATCCGAGAAGCAAGAGCTGGTATCGACAGTAGCCGAACAAGGGAAGAGAATAGCGGAGCAGACCGAGCAAATAGAGAAGCTGAACGAAGCAGACAACGTGCTGAAGCTCAACGCAGAGCTGAAGAAGCAAAACGAGAAGCTGAAGCAAGACAAGCTCAACGCAGAGCAAGAAGCCGAAGCTACGGTATCGAGCGTTAAAAGGGAATATGAAGCCAAGGGCAGAGAGCTTGACCGCAGAATCGGAGAAGCTGCCAAGCAGTCGGCAAGCCTTAAATCCGAAAGGCAGAGCATAAGCGAAGATATAGAGCAGAGAGCAACAGCGAAGTATCTGGACCAGAAGAAAGAGCTTGACAGGAAGTTCAAAGCCCAGACAGCGAGCTATGACAGCTTTCTGTTAGGTCTGCTACTGTATGGAGTGCTTACCACAGTATTCACAGCAGTACGTTCAGAAGCATTTGTAAGCGATTTTAAGACCTTTTTCATGGTTATATGGCAGTTCATTGTGAATGCGTTCCAGTTGCTTCTTAAAGGCGGTCAGTGGGCTTCACAACTGGGAGATAAGATACCACAGCCAGTAGTGGCTACCATAGTGCATTATCTTCTTTTAATCGTCTTTGTGGGCGGTATTGCTATCGGTGTGGGCTTTCTTATCTTCCTTGGAGCAAGCAAGGTGTTTGAGTTCTACACAGAGGACTATGCGGACACCATGAGCCTTGCCGTATTCCTCATAAGCCTTGCAGTATCGGTGTACTTTGCAGAGCCTATAAGGGTGGTAATCCCTATCAATCTTCTTTTACTGCTGATACTGGTACATATCGTTTATGTGCTGATAAGGTGGTATGTAAAAGGGTGTATGAGGTCAAGAGGGTACTACTAAATTGACACCCCAGAAATGGGGTGTTGGTCCTATGTCAAGATTTAGTACAAGTTAAAATGAGAAATTTCTCCCCATTTTAACCTGCCAGAAGCTCAGCCTCAGTGTTCGTTCTTTCATACACTTGTTCGAATTCGTTTGGCGACATATAGTTGCAATGGCTATGAATTCGTTTCGTATTGTAGAAAGCTTCCAGATATTCAAAAATCAACTGGTATGCTTGCTTATAATCACGGATTTTAAAGCGATTGAGCCATTCACGTTTGATAACAGAATGAAAGGATTCAATGCATGCATTATCCCACGGAAAAGCTTTCTTCGAGTAGCTACGCTGCATATTTTCGGTTGCTTTTTTATATTCCTTTGCAACATATTGGCTGCCACGATCCGAATGGATAATTAATGGTTGATCAATATTTCGGCGAGCTTTGGCTTTGTTTATAGTATCAATCACGCAGGATACTTCCAGTGTTTCTGAAAGTGTCCAGGCTATGATTTTTCTGGAAAATAAATCCATAATACTGGTCAGATAGACAAATCCGTCTATTGTCCAGATGTAGGTGATATCCGAACACCAGACAGCATTCGGGCGGTCAGGATTAAACTGTTCATCAAGGATATTTTGTAATTCTGTGCTGAAATCAGAATCTTTTGTGGTGATGGTCCATGGTTTGCTCCACTGAGCACGGATTCCCATTTGGCGCATATATGTACCAACGGTTCTTTCCGAAATGACTTCACCGGTTTTTCGCAGTTCTACAGTGATTTTCGGAGCGCCGTAGTTCTGCTTGGAATCATCATAAATATCCTGTATTTTTGCTTTTACAGCTTCACGACGTTTTTCTGTATCAGAAGGTACGTGGTGGAGCCATGCAAGATATCCTGAGCGAGAGACGCCTAAAAATTTCAACATTCCGGAGACGGAAACCTGGCGTCCAGCCTTTTGGGCAGCTTCTGTCTTCTCAGTCACTTCGAGATAAATGGCTTCCGTCATTTTCCCAGAATGTTGATTGCTTTTTTTAACACATCAAGTGCATCTTTTGCATCACGTAATTCACGTCTGAGACGGGCAATTTCCTTCTGCTCATCAGATGCATAATTACCAGAACCACGAACAGGAATATCACCTGATTCTCGGAAGTCTTTCAGCCACTTTGTTAATGTACTGTAGCCGATGCCAAGATTTTCTGCACATCCACGTACTCCGAGATCTTTATGATCTTGATAGTACTGGATTGCATCAAGTTTAAATTGTTTGTCATGTTGCTTTGCCATATGAGATCCTCCTTCAGCATGTTTCTATTGTACCATGCTTATGTGTATTTGGAATTTCTCATTTTGGCTTGTACTATTTATATTCTAGCACCATGTTATATTTTAATAAAAAAGGTAAAAAAACTTCATTGATAATATAAGCCCCCTATAGCCCTTTAGGGCTAACAGTCATAGGGTAGCGGATATAGTATAAGTATATGCCAGAAAAGAGGTGTTTATTCATGGCAAGAAAGCCGACTGATAAGCAGTTGTTCAAGATGAAAAATGAATGGTTGGGGCAGTTCTATGAGGAAGTGAAGCCCAAGGATTTTTACAGGGCTGTGTTCCCAGAGGGTAGTTTTGAGAGAGAGGGACACCCAGAAGATGAGAAGTGCAACGGAGTTCTCACTGTGATAGAGGGGGAAAAGGCGAGGAACTATATTGTCTTTGATGAGCTGAACATGGTTGATGAGGTCGAGGGGGCAGAGTTCGCTATCATGTCCCCAGTCGGATATTCTGGACGCAACAGGACAGCGAAAAATGCAAGGTGGCTGTATGGGATAGCGGTAGACCTTGACGGAGTGGAAATGGAGCATGAGTTTGAGAGAAATGCACGAACAGCAGAAGCAGAGCAGTCCAAGAGAGCAGCTTCAAGAGTTAAACCGACAGAGCCGGACAGAGCTGGAAAACAGTCTGCTCAAAGAAGCGTTGGCGATGTCGAGCGAGAACTGCGAGGAATTGATGAAGCAGTCAAATCAAGAACAAGTAAGGGCAGAGCAGAACAGGCAGAGAGACGCAGAGCAGAACAGGAAGCTCATCAGCGAGCTGAAGCAGAGCGTAGATCTGCTGAAGAACAGCAACGAACTTCTTCAAGACGCTATATCGGACGAGGTTGGGAGCTTGAAAGATGAGGTTAAGGAAAACACCGTCCAAGAGGTTAGAAAGGCTTTACAGGCGAATATAGATGCTATACAGAGGGCTACAAAGCTTCTTGAGAAGCAGTCTGATACACTTACGAGCGTGATGAAGCAGAAGATCCGGGAGCTGGAGGAAAGCAAAAACAGCTTTTTCAGATATGAGGGTTTGAAACTGTACTTGTTTTGGGGCGGTATGGTCTGTAATATTTTAGTATTTCTTATGCTAGCGTCTAGCATGTTTGGTAGGTGAAAATATATCTAGTTAGATAAAAAAAGGTAAAAAAACCTATTGATAAGATTAGCGGTCAAGGCGAGAGGGAGTGAGGGGTAAGTATTGACACCAAAAAGGCACTCCCTTATAATTAACGAAAAAAGGTAAAAAAACCTATTGATAAGATTAGCGGTCAAGGCGAGAGGGAGTGAGGGGTAAAAGACTATGGCAAAATATACCAAAAGGAGAGATAAAAGAAGGTATGAGTGGAAGTCTGCTTATCGGGAGAAAGAAGCCCTTATGTTGGAGAGGGGATACCCGGAAGTAAGTCCTCATGATTTCTATCGGGAGTTGTTTCCGGCTGGCAGTCTCCAGCAAGAGCCGGAGGACGGAAAAGGCAATATTATAGCGACACAGATTAGACCGTCCGGCAAAGGAAGAACCCGGCAATGGGTAATTGATGATAGTCTGAAAATGCTGGATAAGGTCATAGGGGATAGGTTTGGGCTGATACCGCCTATTAGTTTTTACGGAAAGTCACACACGAAAGAGAACGCTCATGAGCTGTTTGCGGTGGTGGTGGATGTGGACTATGTAGGTAAACAGCAGTTAAAGAACCTGTTGAAGCAGTTTGGGAATGGCGTACAGCTTCGTCCGACTTATCTTGTCAGCTCCGGCAAGGGCGTACATCTTTACTATTTCTTGCAGGAGCCGGTTCAGTTGTATCGAAACCGGGAAGAAGTGCTTGCAGAGCTAAAAGAAGCTCTTATCCGGCGGCTATGGAATGATACCAGCTCTATTCGTCCGGACAGCCCGGATATAACCGGCATTTATCAAGGTTTTCGGTGTGTGGGCAGTCAGTCGAAGCTGGGGGCAGATTTTCCGGTAAAAGCCTATAAGTTGTCAGAGAACCGTTACACGCTGGAGGATATAAAAGCCAGCATACCGAGTTGTAAGGTTGACTTTGCTCCGTTGTACGAGAAGCCGAGAAGAAAAAGCACCGTTACGCTGGAAGAAGCAAAGGAGTTGTACCCGGATTGGTATGAGAAGCGGATCGTGCAGGGAGAGCCGAAGCAGAAAAGTAAAAAGCAGGGCGGTACGTGGGTGTGTAACGAAGCTTTATATGAGTGGTGGAAACGGAAAATAACAGAGGAAGTAAAAGCCGGAGGACGTTACTTTTCCATTATGGCATTATGCTCTTATGGCTTGAAGTGTGGTGTGTCGGAGTATAGGATAAGACGAGATGCCTATGCGTTTTTAGAGCATTTAGAGAGTCTAACCGAGGACGAGGACAACCATTTCAGCAGGGCAGATGTGAAGGACGCTCTCCGAGCATTAAAAGGGGATAGAAAAAGGCTTTCAACGATAGCAAGCCGGGAATGGATAGAGGATAACACAAAGGTTACGATACCAGCAAATAAGCGGAATTACAGAAAACAAGAAGCCCATTTATATCTTGCTAGGCGAAAAAAAGAGGATATGAAAGTCATAGGCGAAGTAGTAAATGATGGTAGACCAACTGCAGAGCAAACGGTCAGAGAATGGCAGGAGAGCCACCCGGCAGGAAAGAAAGCGGACTGCATACGGGAAACAGGATTGAGCAAGCCCACCGTTTACAAGTGGTGGAAGTAGGGAATACTTGAAATGGCTATCTGAATATGCTATAATGGCGATAGCTAAAAAGGATATGGTACCACGAGTACACAAAGTGAAAGCCCCGGAGGTGACGCTCCGGGGCTTTCTTTAGGTTAGTTGTCACTGTCGTTTCCGTCTAACCATTTGCAGATGTAGTAGCTGGTTACGCCTGCCATAACGGAAACCAAAAAGGATATAATAATTTCCACGAGTACACCCCCTTTCTGTTGCCAGATTGGGTGCGACAACGTTGAATATTATATCATATACTGATAGTGTATTACAATTTAATTCTCTAATTTAATGTATCAAGGAAATAATAAGAACAGCTTGTCTTATTTGTGAAAATTATGATATAATTGCTATAAATCTTAGTGCAAAGTGGGATGGTGTAATGAAAAGAAAAGTTATTGTCAGCATAACTTTTGTAGTATTGCTATGTAGTATTGTTTTGTGCGTGATAAATCAAAAAAAAGCTCCATTTATTGAAGGTGTCATTGTTGAAAAAAACGAGCGATTTTTTACCATAGAAACGGATATACAAGAAAAAATAGTCTGTACTTTGCCAAAAGAATATGATTATCAAGATATATCGCTGGGAGATAACATAAGAGTGTATTATAAAGGCGAAATTTTAGAAACAAGTCCTGCACGAATAAAGAATGTAAAAGAAATTAAAAAAATATAATATCCTTGCAAACGGAAAGGAGTGAATATGAAGAAAAATAAGATTGTGAATAAAATAGGCATTTTAGTTTTAGCAGTAATGCTTAGTATCTTATCTTCAATTACGGTGTTAGCGAGTGAACCAGAAGAAGCAGAATTAGGACCACGTCAAGACATAAGCAAAAATTTAACAACCGGTGAAATTACAGTAAACGAGATTCCTGCCAATCTTAACAAAAATAGTAGTGATGTTATGGAGCCATTTATTCCGGAAGGAATGAAAGTTGATCCTACGACAAGGGAAGTTATAGGTCCAGACAACAGATATAGGATAACAGATACTACTGCATATCCTAATTCTGCAATTTGTTATATGGAAATGAAGTTTCCTGATGACGATGGTTTATATGTCGGAACAGCATGGATGTATGGAGAACGTGTTGCAATGACAGCAGGACATTGTGTTTATGATGCAAGTTTAGGCGGTTGGGCAGAATGGGTTAGAATTTATCCGGGGTAATGGTGGAACATCACCTTATGGGGTACATTATGCCTCAGTGTTACATACTGATACAAAATATATAGAATCTGAAAATTCTAATTATGATTGGGGATTATTAGAATTTAGTTCTGATATAGGTAGTTCAACGGGATACTTTGGTGCTTCATGGACAACATCAAGTTTAGTTGGAACGGGTATTGTTGTAAGGGGATATCCTGTAGAAAAAAATGCTCAAATGTGGTCAATGTCTGGAAGCATTGCAGCAAGCGGTACATTCAAATTAAGTTACTATATTGATACAACAGGTGGTCAAAGCGGATCGCCGGTATATAAAAATGATGGAAATTATAGGTGTGTTGGTATTCATACAAATTACAATTCGCTTGGATATAATCAAGCAGAAAGGATCGATGAATCATTATTTGATATTATGAATCAGTATAGATAATTTTTAGAGTTAATGTTTGCAAGGATATTTTTTGGATTTTATGATTATGAACAAAGGTAATAAATAAAATTTTCTACGCAGATGTAGTGGGCGACTATATTGGCATAGACAGAGAGGAAAAAGACAAAAATGTATTTATATTGGCAGAAATGCCACAAGAAGCCATTTCCCCTTGTTTATTGTCAGAGCCATAAGGAAAAGAGTGTCAAGGGCGGTCGAAAGACCGCAGAGTTTCCCCTTGATACTCTTTTTTTGTTGGCTATCATGTCGGAGGGGAAAATGGCTGTCAGTCCGTTCCGTTACTTCCCCCTGTGCTTCATTGTCCGTTCCGGCGGAAGAAAGTAAAGGGTGGTCTGCGACCATTTTTTATCTGCTGCATTCGCTGATCGGCAAGCCGAAGCTCATACTGCAGATAAAAAACAAGCCCTTGACTGTCTCCCTCCTACACTTCCAAAGTCGCCCAAGAGGAAGTAAGCTCCACTATATTCTTGGCAGAATATACGCACGAATATATCCGCTTGATATAGGGTGTCTATCATGCTATAATATGTGTAGCGGATATATTGCAAGTTCCCTAAAGTGATAGCCTAACGGCTACACTTTAGAACTTGTGAGGGTGGCAAGCCCCCCTTCAATCCCCCTTGAAATGACCGCAGATATGCGGAAATTTGTTTAGTGATAGCCAAGATGAAAGAGAGGTAAAAGCATGAGTTGGGGCGAAGAACAGAAGAAAGAAATTGAGACAATCAGAGAGAGAAAAATCACAGTGAAATTGTCGGACGCAGATTGTGACCGACTGGCGAGAAAGTGTGGGGAGCATGGTCTGACAATCGGAGAGCTGATAGAGAATTTTGTCGGAGATTTGGTGGGCGGTACTTACTCCAATGGAAGTGATGAAAGAGATTATGCTGACCAGTGGTTCGAGCGTTGTTGGTTCGGAATGTTCCCAGAGCCTACACTGCTGAATCACTTATTGAATTTGGGTTATGAACCAGAGCATTATCTGGATATGTTGGAGAACGTAGAGACAATAAAATCCGACATTGAAATCACTAAACAGAACATAGCAGAGCCAAGTGATGAATGGAAAGACATTGTGTACCACAAGTACAATGATGATAGAACAAGCTATGAGTGTGTGCCTTGTTACAAGAGTGTTGATGAATATATAGCAAGCGAAAAAGAAGATTTAGAAAGCTATAAGGCAGACTTAGAAGAAGCACTGGAAGAACTGAAAGACATGAGAGCGGACTGGAAGCCAGAGAAAGAGCCGAACATGAACGAGGAAATCGAACTCATTAAGAAGTGGGTAAAGGAAAGAGAGGACTTCATCAATGAATAGGACAAGACCGAAGCAGATAGTTATAAGAGTGTCAGAGGAAGAACTTGCACAGATAAAAGAAAAAGTAGAGCAGTCTGGAAAGAGCCAACAGCAATATATCATCGAAGCACTTACACAGTCGAATATTGTCAATACAGACGGAATTAAGGAACTTATACCAGAGTTAAAGCGAGTAGGTAATAACCTCAATCAGATAGCACACGCATTAAATGGCAGCAGCTATTATTCGTATAATCTGATAACGGAAAATCAAAAGGAGCTGACAGAGATATGGCAGTCATTAAAGCAATTTCTTCAAAAGCAGGCATAGGGCAAGCACTGGACTATGTGACGAAAGAGGAAAAGACAGAGGATAAGCTTGTCAGCGGTCTGCACTGTGAACCAGATACAGTAAAGGACGAAATGCAAGCCACCAAGGAGCTGTGGGGCAAGACTGGGGGCAGAACCTATAAGCACTTCGTACACAGCTACCATGAGGACGAGCATATCACACCAGAGCAAGCACATAAGAACGCAATCGAGCTTGCCAAGGGTACGGAAGCATGGAAAGGGCATGAGGTACTCATTGCCACCCATATAGACCGAGGACACATACACACTCACTTTATCGTAAACAGTGTGAACTTTGAGGACGGACACAAGCTGCAGTGGAGCAAAGCGGATCTGCAGAACTTGAAAGACCGGTGCAATGAGCAGAGCCGGCAACAAGGGCTTCATGTTCCGGAGAAAGGAAAGACCTTTTCCGGAGAGGAAAGGGAAGAAACGGTTGCGTGGAACAAAGAAACATACAACCTCTTGAAGCAAGCCGAAAAGGGAGAAGTGAAAAGTTATGTGCAAGATACAGCCCTTGCGGTCATGGATTGCCGAGAAACAGCCACAAGCCGAGAGGACTTCATAGACCAGATGAAAGCAAGGGGCTATGGTGTGGACTGGCAAGACAGCCATAAATACATCACATTCACAGACCTTGAAAGGCAGAGCCAAGGGGAAAAACAATGTAAAGTCCGCAACAATAAACTGGAAAAGTATTATGCAGTGGACTTTGGAAAGGAGAGCTTAGAGCATGGGTTTGAAATCAATGCACGCAGAGAAGCAGAGCGAACAGCCACAACAGAGCGTGCAAGACAACAGCTTGATAGAACAGCAGTCGCAGAGAATAGCGGAGCTGATGAAAGGGCAAGAGCAAGACAGCTACTTGATAGAACAGCAGTCGCAGAAGATAGCAGAACTGGAAAGGCATATCAGCCAGATAACACAGCAGTCACAGAAGAAAGACTCTCAAATCTCCGAAGCTATCAGCCAAGCCGAGGAATGGAA
>CDYK01034575.1_pt1 | contig 10351 bp, 8 predicted proteins | sample 554841 | NCBI WGS metagenome assembly CDYK01 (sample SAMEA3182102, study PRJEB8094) | gut metagenome | biome: human; feature: gut; material: Stool; isolation source: human stools | place: Canada | collected 2013-02-18
TCCCCTATGATAAACTAATCCTCTTTGTCAGAGCCATCCTCCATGCGTGAAAAAACCATATCATATCCATCGTTGCCGTAGTTTAATGATCTGTTCACACGGCTGATTGTGGCTGTGGAAGCCCCGGTCTTTTCTGCTATATCAAGATATGTCTTCTGCTCTCTAAGCATCTTTGCCACTTCAAATCTCTGTGATAGAGAAAAAAGCTCATTTACAGTACAAACATCCTCAAAAAATGTATAACACTCTGCTCTATCCTTGAGACACAAAATAGCATCAAACAAATGGTCTACTGCTTCTGTTTTTAGATTCTTGCTCATCGTGTTCTCCTTTTTCATGCGATTTATTTACTTTTAATTTTAACATATTAAAGTTTTAAAGTAAACAGCTTTCTTGCAATTAAATTATGATATGTTATACTAATGTTACTATCGCCTAATAAATCAGAATGGAGTAAATTGAAAATGAAAAAAGTAGGATATTTCTTTTACACATTTGTCCCACTGCTTGCAGTTGAGGCAATTCAGACTATCGCCTTATTCTTTATGATGGGCATGGGAATGTTTGGACAGGGTTTTGTCGGAAAACTTGCTTTTCCGTCTGCAAACGTATCGGACCGCCTTGAAAAGACATTTACCTCTGTAAATTTTAACATGATGATTATGATCATCTATGCACTCATTACCATTGCGATTTTTGGCATGTGGTACTATGCCAGATACGAAGGTAATTTTCTTCCATCCCCTAAGAAAACCTTCAATCCCATGATGATTGTGGCAATCGTCATACTCGTGCCGGGTACACAGTTTGCTGCCAATTTCATCGCTAACTTAACCGGCTACATCCGTCCCGACTGGCTGCAGCAGTACAACGAGCTTTTTGAGACATCAGGCATCACAGATACCACCTTTGTGACAGTACTTTATTCTGTAATACTGGCGCCAATCTGTGAGGAGCTTATATTCCGCGGTGTAACCATGCGCTGTGCCAGAAAGGCTTTGCCATTTGCTCTTGCCAATCTGATGCAGGCTGCACTTTTCGGACTGTTCCATCTCAACTGGATTCAGGGCATATATGCCTTTGCACTTGGCATAGTGCTCGGATATGTGTGCGAACGCGGTGGCTCTATTTACTACTCTATGGGGCTTCATCTGCTTTTCAACCTTTGGGGCACACTTTCAGGATTTTTCCCTGATCCCGGTAATAGTGTAGTGGTCTTTGTGGTTGTGATTGTGGTTACAATTGTTTCACTGGTGGCCGGATTTGTACTGTTCAACAAAGGACGAAGAAAGCTCCCCATAAATTCTACAGGAATATAGACACGCCCGCCAGACTTACTATCATCATAATCATGCCGGCAAGCAGTACTCCAAGCATGACAGCGGCAACTGTTGACTTGAAATCCATATCAAGGATACTTGCCGCAAGTGTTCCTGTCCATGCACCTGTTCCCGGAAGTGGGATACCTACGAAAAGTAAAAGTGCAACAAACAGACCTCTTCCGGCCTTTGCCTGAAGCTTCTTACCACCCTTCTCTCCTTTTTCAAGGCAGAAGCTGAAGAACCTTCCAATAATTGGTTTGTCTGCTCCCCAGATGAGAACCTTTCTTGCAAAAAGATAAATAATTGGTACCGGAAGCATATTTGCAATGATACAAACGATAAATGATGGCACTATCGGCAGCCCCATCACCTGTGAAACCGGAACTGCTCCTCTGAGTTCAATAAGTGGTACCATTGAAATTAAAAAGATGTAAATATATTTTTTTAACATGAATAATTCTCCAAAAATTTAATTAGTGTATGCATCTGCTCATCAGTTCCTATGGATATTCGCAGATAGTCGTTGATTCGCTCAGGTGAGCTGAAATGTCTGACAAATATATTGTCTGCCTTAAGGTCCTCAAAAAGCTTTGTTGCAGAAACATTTGCAGGCTTTGCAAATATAAAGTTGCTCTTTGAGTCACAGAATGTAAAGCCAAGTCTCTTAAGCTCTGTCTTTGTCCACTCACGTGTCTTTATGACCTTTGCTGTGGTCTCTTCAAAGTATGCTCTGTCTTTTACCGCTGCTGTAGCTGCTTCGATTGTGATTCTGTCCATTGTATATGAATTGAACGAATATTTCACATCATTCAGATACTTGATAAGCACAGGACTTGCCATTGCAAAACCAACTCTTGAGCCTGCCAGCGAGCGAGATTTCGAGAATGTCTGTACCACAATGACATTATCATATTTGTCAATGAGCGGAAGCGCACTCTCCCCGCCAAAATCTACATATGCCTCATCTACTACGACAATTACATCCTGATTGTGCTCTATTATGTCCTCTATCTCATCAAGAGGCATGAGCTTTCCTGTCGGAGCATTAGGGTTTGGAAATACTACTCCGCCGTTTGCCTTATAGTAATCTGACGGTACTATTGAAAAATCATCAGACAATGGAAGCTGCTCATAAGGGATTCGAAGCATATCTGCCCACACATCATAAAATGAATATGTAATATCAGGAAACAGTATCGGCTTTTTCGAATTGAAAAATGTCATAAAAATCATGGCAAGTACATCATCAGAGCCAACTCCGACAAACACCTTTGAGCTGTCTATCTTATAGAAATCCGCAATTGCATTTACCAGCTTATCAACCCTTGGATCAGGATACAGTCTTAAATCATCTGTATTGAAATTACTTAAAACTTCCTTCACTCCCGGTGCTGGCGGATAGGGATTCTCATTTGTATTTAACTTAATAACACAGGTATTCTTTGGCTGTTCTCCCGGTGTATAAGGTACAACCTTTCGAATGTTATTTTCCCAGTCTCTCATTCTTTTCCTCCAAATTTAATTATATGTCAGCCCATACATATTTACTAATCATTCAATTTTCTTCTCAAAAAAACATGATATCAAACATAAAATCAGCGTTTTTATTCACTTTAAAATATGCACCCAAAAAAATGCTAACAATTTTACTTTACCTCATTTACTTATGTTTGTAAAGGTTGTATATTACACTTAATCACTATTTTTATATATATTTTTATCTATTTTTAATCAAGGGGGATTATAAATAATGACTAAAAATAATTCAAAGGATCTCACCGTAGGTTCTCCTACCGGGCTCATTCTGGGCTTTTCCCTTCCGCTGCTTCTCGGAATGCTTTTTCAACAGGTTTACAGCCTTATGGATACAATAATCGTCGGTCGTTTTCTAAGTGTTTCGGCCTTAGCCGCAGTCGGCTCTACCGGAAGCATCTGCTTTCTCATCATCGGCTTCTGCCAGGGTGTGTGTGCCGGCTTTTCACTTCCTATAGCACAGCGCTTTGGTGCCAAGGATGAAAAAGGACTTAAAAAATATGTAGGAAATGCAGGAATTGTCTCTGTAATTATCGCAATAATCATGACGGCACTCACTGTGCTTCTCTGTGGTCACATTCTGACCTGGATGAATACGCCAGGCGACATTTACGACCTCGCCTACCAGTATCTGATTGTCATATTTGCAGGCATTCCTGCCACAATACTGTACAATCTGCTGTCAGGATATCTGAGATCTCTCGGCAACTCGGTCATACCTGTTATTTTCCTTATAATCGCGGCAGTTCTAAATATCGGTCTTGATTTACTTTTCATTCTGGTATTTAACATGGGCGTGTTTGGAGCGGCTTTTGCAACCGTACTGTCACAGGGTGTATCAGGAGTGCTGTGCATCATTTACATAGCAAAAAATGTACCTCTGCTGCATGTAAGCAGAAATGATTTGGAGCTTGACTCTTCATATGTCAGAAATCTGATGGTCATGGGACTTCCTATGGGCTTTCAGTATTCGATAACCGCTATAGGCAGCGTCATACTGCAGACTGCCGTAAACGGCTTAGGCTCCATCGCAGTTGCCTCAATGACCGCTGCAAGCCGTATTTCAATGTTTATGGTGTGTCCATTTGACGCACTCGGCTCCACAATGGCCACCTACAGTGGACAAAATGTCGGCGCAGCCAAATTTGAACGTGTAAAGAAGGGGCTTATTTCAGCCTCAGTTATAGGATCGGTCTATTCGGTTTTGATTTTTGTGGCACTGCTGTTTATAGCCAACTATCTGATTTACCTGTTTGTATCACCAAGCGAAACAGAGGTTGTCGCACAAGCTCATCAGTTTCTGCTGATAAATGCATTTTTCTACATCCCGCTCGTTCTGGTAAACACAGTCCGTTTCACCATACAGGGTATGGGTTTTTCCGGCTTTGCGATGTTTGCAGGAGTAGCAGAAATGATTGCGCGTTCGCTCATCGGACTTGTATTTGTACCGATATTCGGCTTTTCTGCCGCCTGCTTTGCAAGCCCACTCGCATGGATTCTCGCAGATGCCTTCCTGGTGCCTGCATTCATCCACTGCCTGCATGAGCTACAAAAACGATAAATTCATCCTAATGACACATCTTTAGTAAAAAGTCATTAACAATAATGGCTTTAACAGGTCCTTTAAAAATCAGTTTATCTCACAGCCGAGGAAAGCACCGGCGAATCATACTATATATTGAGCTTTACGAAGCAGCTTATAAGCAGTTAGAATTATGTCCATATACAACAATGCCCCAGCATGGACGCTGGGGCAAGGCGTTATGCGCCATGGACGGCGCATAAAAGCCGGTTGTGTCATGGTCTAAACACTCCAAATCATAATTCTTACTGCTTCTTAGCTGCGTAGTACTTGCGAAATATATAGTATGTTCGCCGGTGCTTTCCGCATTATAAAAAGATAATTGAAAATCTTATGCATTTACCGCATCTATAAATTTTTGGAACGCTGCACGTCCCTCATCAGTGCACTTGTACACTCCTGCACACTCAAGCACTTCTTTAAATACAAGTCCAATCTCCTCATTGATGATACCATCAATATTAGACTCATCAATCTTATCATACTTAGACATAAACTTAAGAGCCCAGTCAGCATGTGATGCAAGAGTCTCAGTCGAATGCAGATCCTTTCCTGTAAGGATTGCATCCCTAAGCTCTGCCATCTCACCTTTTAATCTGGCCGGAAGCACTGCAAGTCCCATTACCTCGATAAGTCCGATATTTTCCTTCTTTATGTGATGAAGGTGGGCATGCGGATGATATACGCCAAGCGGATGCTCCTCTGTTGTGATGTTGTTTCTGAGCACAAGGTCAAGCTCATAGTCTCCGTCACGACGTCTTGCTATAGGTGTAATAGTGTTGTGTGGCTCTCCATCTGTCTCTGCAAAAATAAATGCTTCTTCATCTGTATAGCCTCTCCATGCAAGAAGAATCTTATCTGCAAGGTCAATAAGCTTATCCCTGTCTGCTGACTTGATTCTGATAACAGACATAGGCCATTTTACGATACCTGCCTCAACATCCTCGTAGCCCTTGAATGTGATTTTTTTCTCTATCGGAGCCTTTGCCATAGCGAAGGTATAGTGTCCGCCCTGAAAATGGTCGTGGCTTAAGATAGAGCCTCCAACGATTGGCAGATCTGCATTTGAGCCTACAAAATAATGTGGAAACTGTGTTACAAAATCAAGCAGCTTTCCAAATGTGGCACGCTCGATTTTCATCGGTGTATGCTTTGAATTGAACACGATACAGTGCTCATTGTAGTATACATATGGTGAGTACTGGAAAAACCACTGGCTGTTGTTTATTGTAACAGGGATAATTCTGTGGTTTTCTCTTGCAGGATGGTTTACGCGGCCTGCATAGCCCTCATTTTCCTTACAAAGCTGGCACTTTGGATATGCGCTCTGCTTAGCATTTTTAGCGGCAGCAATTGCCTTTGGATCCTTCTCAGGCTTTGAGAGATTGATTGTCACATCTAGTGTGCCATACTCTGTGTCTGTGGTCCATTTCATATCCTTCTTTATGCGCTGTCTTCTGATGTAATTGCTGTCACAGCTTAATTTGTAAAAATAATCGGTTGCCGCAAGCGAAGACTCATTGTCGTATAACTCCTTAAAGCGAGCTCTGATCACGCTTGGTGCATTTACAAGGCAGCCCATCAGCTTTGTATCAAAAAGATCCTTGTATACAATGCTGTTTTCTTTCATGATGCCATTGTCATATGCGTATGTCATCATATCCTCGAGTATACCCTCAAGCTTCTCCTCTGCCTCTTCCTGTGTCCATGCAGGCTGAGCCTCTACCTTTTCAAATGTCTCATCCTCAATATCGTCCACTCCGAGTACCTCGAGAAGTCTGTTTACTGTGTATACCTCATCAGCAGGGTCAACAAGTCCTGTTGTAAGACCATATTTTACTAATTCTAATATTCTCTCCTGAATCATGTCATGCTCCTTAATCATTGTCGGGAAAAACCTGTTTATCCGTTACTGTTATTTCATATTGCTAATTTTATGCCAGACGGCTAGGTCCGTCTCCGATTGAAACAACATAAAACTCAGGTGTCTTTCCAACCTTCTCTTCATAGGCCTTTGTCAGGTTTGCCTTAAACTGATCAATAGCCTCGTCCTTTACTATGCTGACTGTGCAGCCGCCAAAGCCGCCGCCTGTGATTCGTGATCCGATAACACCCGGAATCTTCCATGCCTCATCAACAAGTACGTCAACCTCAGGACATGATGTCTCATAATCATCACGAAGTGATACATGTGAAGCATTCATAAGCTTTCCAAATGTCTCGATATCATTTTCCTTCAGTGCCTTAACAGCCTTGATGGTACGCTGGTTCTCATAAACCGCATGCTTGCCTCTCTTACGTGCAACCTCATCCTTAATCGCATCCTTATGGGCCTCGAACTCTTCATCTGTCAGGTCACCGAGAGTCTTGATGTCACATACTGTCTGTAAATCCTTAAGAGCCTGTGCACTCTCATTTCTTCTGTCATTGTAAGCACTTGTTACAAGGCTGTGCTTAACCATGCTGTTTGTAACCACGATCTTTGCACCGTCCAAAACGATTGGTGCATACTCAAAATCAAGAGTATTGCAGTCAAGGAAAATTGCATTGTCCTTTTTGCCCATTGCAGATGCAAACTGATCCATGATACCGCAGTTACAGCCGTTGTAGTTGTTCTCTGAATACTGACCGATAAGTGCAATATCCTGATTTGTCACGTCAAAGCCGTAAATATCCTTTAACATATATCCTGTAACCACCTCAAGAGATGCTGATGAAGAAAGTCCTGAGCCGTTTGGAATATTTCCGAATAAAACAATATCAAGACCGCTTTCAAGCTTCATTCCGCGTCCCTCGAAGGCCCACATAACGCCCATTGGATAGTTTATCCAAAGTCCGTCCGGATCAGGTGTAAACTCATCAAGTGATGACTCAACCACACCCAGATTGTCAAAATTCATAGAGTAGAAACGAAGCTTCCTATCGTCGCGCTTTCTTGCTGCCATATATGTACCGATGGTAAGTGCACATGGGAACACATGTCCTCCATTGTAGTCAGTGTGCTCACCGATCAGATTTACACGTCCCGGAGCAAAATATACTCTGATATCCCCATCTGCTCCAAAAAGCTCCTTGAATTTGTCTAATACGTTCTGCTGTATCATTTTTTCTTCTCCTTTGCTGATTGTATTTGCGTTAAATTGATAGTTAAAATATTTCGTTCTTTCTTTATAATTCTATTATAACTGCACATTTTTACATTGCAATACATCCGACTGAAAATGCAACATAACAAATCAAATCATGCAACAAAATTACATATGTTATTATTTTATTTTTTAAAATTTTTAATAACATCAAGTGCCGGCAGCACATTTCCATCATAGTCAAAGAGCGCCTGGTTTGCCCACTCATTGCCGCATGGTCCCGGATCATTCATGTACTTAAGCGAAGCAGGTGTAGCCCAGCCCGAGCCCGGTACAGGAATCCACGCAGGCTCCCACCAGAAAAATCCTTTTCCGTGGTCATCCACCACATTTGCCACCCTGTTTAAGAAATCCTTTGTAAAGTCAGCCTGACCCTCAATAGTCATAGGATAATCTATTTTCTCAACAAGCTCAGGCTTTGTCGCATAACCCTTGCGCTCAGAATCAGCAAGCTTCTCGTACTCCTGGTAGCTGTCCATTGTAAAGCCCATGGATACCTCAGCTATGATAAGGTCCTTATTGAAACGCTTTGCAATATCGTTCATATTGAACTCAAGCTGATCGAGAGAGCCGTGCCAGAAAGGATAGTATGACAATCCAATATACTCAAACTCCTCTCCTCTTTCGATGAAGTTTGTAAACCATCTGACATAAAGCTCATTGTTTCCACCATTATCGAGGTGAATCATAATCGGAATATCAGCATTTACCTTGCGGCAGGCACGTATTCCGGCATTCACAAATTTTGCTATATTATCGTAGTTAGGTACCTTTCCCTCAGGCCACAAAAGTCCGTTTGAAAGCTCATTACCTACCTGAATCATTGTGACATTTACACCTGCCTCAATAATCTTTGTCAGATTTTCAAGTGTAAAATCATATACAGCCTGCTCCAGCTCGTCCACACCGAAATCCTTCCACGCCTTTGGCTTAATCTGCTTTCCCGGATCTGCCCAGAAATCACTGTAGTGGAAATTTAAAAGCACTCCAAAGCCTGCATCTGTAACCTTTTTTCCGATAGCGATAGTCTCAGCCAGGTCATTGTTACCCGCACCGTAAGGCTCACCATCCTCTGATTTTGGGTCGTTCCACAGACGAAGACGGATTGTGTCAACACCATGCTCCTTCATGATGTCAAGAATATCCTTCTCCTTTCCATCCTCGTAGTATTTTGCTCCGCAGCGTTCCAGCTCGAGCAAGGTTGATAAATCCATACCCTTAATAAATTTTGACATTTTAATTCTCCTTAATTCTTATATCATTTATCCTTATATCGTTTATTTACACCATGAGAGCAGTCCCCAGTAGTAGTCCCTGCTCTCAAAATGCGTAATAATATTCCTGACAACCTTAAAATGCTAGATTCCGCGGAAACAGAATGTGAATTCCATTTTCTCTGAGACATCAAGCAGGTACTCCGGATGAGTATGTGAGCCCCAGCTGTCGTCTCCGCCTACACCCATCTGCTTCTTTGCCACACGGACAACAGTATAGTGTACAGGTGGAAGCTCAAAGTGATGTGCAGCATTTTCCAGCTCATGTGGTGTATATGGCAGTGCCGAGAACGAAAGCTCATCACCAAAGAACAGCATGCCTCTGCCCTTCTTATCCATTACCTTTGCATATCTTACTCTGCACTTGTTGCCGCTCTCCTGCGGAACGAGGTACTCAGCAATGTTGTCTGCCACTTTATTCTCGTATACACCATACTTTCCGCCATGCTGTCTGTCCTCGTATGTCTCCTGTGGTCCGAGTCCGTACCATTTCACTGTATCATAATCGGCATCCAGCTTGAACATCATGCCAAACTCCGGCATATCGCCAAGTTCCTTTACAGGGTCATATGACAGAGTTGTCTCGATTGTTCCATCACCAAACACTCTGTATGTCACCTCGCATGAACTCTGCGGTGTGGTAGGCATGAAATAAGTGTATGTGATGGCGATATTGTTGTCATTTTTGTCTACCCTTGGTGATGTATCTGCAAAGCGCTGATCCTGTCTGGTGGTCACATACATGCTGGCAATCTTCCACTGTGCATAGCGCTGTGGCATCATATTTCCGGAATCATTGTTGGTAGGTGTTCTCCAGAAATTCGGCAGTGGAATAGTATTTGGAAGCATCTCGACGCCACCATATACATATGAAACCATTCCCAGATTCATTCTTGAGAAAAGTGCCTTGAAGTTCTCACCTCTTACAAGGATATTTCCGTTTCCAACAACAAGCTCAACTGATTTGTCGCATGAATACTCACTTACAGGCTTCTTTATCATATGCTGTCCGAATGCAATCTCATATCCTGCCTTTTCCCAGATGGTGTTTTCCTTCAATACAAATGATACGACAATACAGTACTCTTTTTCCACATCTATCATGGAATTTTTAAGAGTCACCGGCACCTCATAGCTTGCCCTATCCATCGGTGGAACAGATATCTGAAGCTTTGTCCTGTAAACCTCCTCACCGTCTGCAAGAAGAATGGTAAAAGCATCAAAAACCGATGTATTTACAAAGAGATTTTTGTTTGTGACTGTAAAGATGTAGTCGCTGTCAAAATCAACCGATATATTCTGATAATTAAACTTCACCTCCTGCATCTTTGGAGAAGCCTCTCTCTCTCCGCCATAACAGATGCCGTTTCCGCTGAAATCTCCATCTGTAGGCCTGTCGCCGAAATCTCCGCCATATGTGAGGAACCACTTGCCGTATCTGTCCTTTTTGTAGATTGACTGGTCAATATAATCCCAGATAAATCCGCCCTGATA
>CDYK01017755.1_pt1 | contig 10331 bp, 8 predicted proteins | sample 554841 | NCBI WGS metagenome assembly CDYK01 (sample SAMEA3182102, study PRJEB8094) | gut metagenome | biome: human; feature: gut; material: Stool; isolation source: human stools | place: Canada | collected 2013-02-18
ATCAAAATCCTTGATAAGCTTTGGGTTAATGGCACTAACGAAAAGATTTGCTTCGGAAAGTTGATGGGCAAGGACTTCGTAATAGCGTCCGGTATGCTCCATTACAATTCGGGACTCACCTTCGATAGACTTGATAAGTTTTACAAGCGAATTGATGTCACTGGATGTGTGTTTAATTTCAAAGGGTGTGGAAACAATTTCGCCAAAAGGCCGCATAATAGCAACCATACTTTTACCTTTTGAAACATCGATACCTACTGCGTTCATAAATTTGTCACTCCTTAAGATTATTGCAATGGATAAGTACCAGTTTTACTCATTGCCTATTCAATCTACTGTGGTGTGACACGAATGCACCTGAGGTGATTCAACCTGCATAAAACGAACGCTGCGAATGAGGAGCTGGTTATCAGTCTGTGTTACGGACGCGAAGTCCAAGAAAGGAGAAGATATCCAATTGCTACCTACATTCTAACAGCTTAAGCAACAAGATGGATAATTCCTTACTGGCTGTAAGGGATATTAACCATAAATATATTGTAGTAGAAAGGAGAAGTCTTATGACAGGTATTTACGGAATCGGTAATTATAATAATTATAGTCTGTCCAGTAATTACGGATACGGTTATTCTGCCGGCTCGGTATCCTCCGCACAGCCCGAGGAGAAAGGTGTTGTATTGAATCCCGGAAAATCCGATGTAGAAAAGCCCGGCAGAAAGTCTTCTCCCGCAGAATGCGAAACCTGCAAGAACCGGAAATATCAGGATGGTTCCAACGAAATGGTCTCTTTCAAATCTGCATCTCATATTTCACCACAGGCTTCCTCCTCCAGAGTTCGTGCCCACGAACAGGAGCATGTAACGAACGCTTACAACAAGGCCGCACAGAACAACGGCAAGGTTCTCTCCGCCACAGTGTCCCTGCGGACCGCGGTATGTCCCGAATGCGGCACCGTCTACACCGCCGGCGGCACCACCACAACCAAGATCAGTTACCGTGACGAGAGCAATCCTTACCAGCAGAACAAAAAATCTGCCGATGCCGCCATGCTGATTGGACGGAATCTGGATCTGAGTGCGTAAATGAAACATAATTTTTGACACGCGAAAGCCCCCACCTTTTATGATATGTGAGGGCTTTTTTATTTTCATTTTAATACGCCACATACCAGTCCCGGCAGGGCAGGAGAGTGAATCCATCGAATTTTTCCGCATCTGTATAGTAAATGATATATATCTTATTTCTGTCGATGTGCTCCCAGTCGATTCCCATGGTGAAGCGGATTCCTTTTCCCAAAAAATCCTTCGGCTTGGGAGGTGCATCGCTTAAGTTCCTGTTGGCAAGGTATTCTGCAGCGTCAATCTCTCCGTAGAGCAAAACACTGGGATATTTGATGGCATCTTCGATCTCGATCTCACGACCGCTTTCCGCCGCAATCTCCATGGCTTTCTGTACGGCTTCCTCGCTGCCTTCCTGAAAATAGGCACTGACCAGCTCTTTATAAGAAGTAAAATATGCCTTTTCAAATTGTACATTTTCCCCCAGCAGAAGTGCTGCCAAAAGAATGCTTACTGCAATTTTTCCATAGAAATTCACTTTTTTCCCCAGAAAATCTGTCAAAGAAGACACGCACAATGCTCCGCACAGAACAAGAGGAATATAGATGCAGTTGATCTGGGTCATTCCCACGGTAACCAGTAATCCCAGCAGCAATGCGCCGGTCAGTTGAAAGAATATCATCCATAATAATGTTGTCTGTCTCTTCTGTAAGGCTAGGATCAGGCGGATCACCAGTAAAAAAACTCCCAGAAAGATCAGTACTCTGGCTGTGATTCCGAAAAATCCAAACGGCATGATCACATCGTAGGGACGACCGATATCCTGCCGATACAGAAGATACAGCAGATTTTTGAAATTGTATAAAATATCACGGAAAGAGGATGCTATTTCATTCACTCTGAAATCCGTCATTACATAGACCGAAAAAGGGCCTATGGAGAACTCTGGGAGGATTCCTCTGTTTACCAGCAAAAACGCCAGCAACGGAAGTGCCAGTAATCCAATGATCACCACATGGATCACGAAGTATTTGTTGATCTTCAAAGTCTTTGTAAGAAATCCGTATCCCCATTCCAACAACAGAAGGAGTGGAACAATAGGCCAGATGGTCGCATAACAATACAGGCTCAGACCGTAAGAGAGTGCTGACAAAATAAGTAATCTCGGTTTTTTCAGACCATAGGCAAAAAAAGTCAGTCCAAAAAGCAGGAACCCGGGTGCCAGATTGGACTCCAGCCCCCATCTTGACATCATAATATGCCAGGGACATACACTGAGAAGAAGCATGGCCCACAGTCCGGCCGCTTCATTCACCATCTCTTTCATCAGAAAATAAACCGCCACCAGAGATAAAATTGCTACAATGGCCTGCGGTAGTCTTACTACCAGTGGAGTGATCTTACCTCCGGTGAACACCATAAAAGGAAGCATGAGATACGAGTTCAGTGCATTCTGCCCGCCTCCCCAGGACTCGAAATACACAGGATAGGAGTGTCCTGTGGAATCGATCCCACTGTGAAACAGTGAATACGCATTAAAAGCCCCATAAGCCTCGTCCATCTGGTAACCGCCCGGAACCTTTCCTAACTGCGCCAGCCGCAATATAGAACCAAATACTAATATGAGACAAAACAATATGGTGTATTTATGTTGTTCTATTGTTTTCTTTAATGTCATAGGTCTTTTATATCCTTTTTGCTTTCCAATATCCATTTGGGATGAATATTATTTTCTTCTGTTTTTTATTTTATCATATGGGATATTGGATTGTCTCTGTAAAAGTGAAAATTACTCTCTTTCCACCTACTGTGGTAAATTCAAAGTTGGATTTTTCAACAGTGTGGCAATAACCGGGGTATATTTAGATACTCCATAGTCTTCAACAATACTGGTTATTCTAGCGCCTGCATCTTTTGATGAAGCACCACATAAGAAAACCCTTTCATCAGCAGTTCCATAATCCAATACGATAAATCGATCATGAAATATACCGCCTGTCTTTTTCATTGACAAATTTACTGTTGGGTACTCCTTGCAGAAATCTATAAATTCTATGTTGTGAAGTTTATTATTTCCAACATTATCACTGAATAAAATAATATTTACTCCTGTAGGAGAATTTTTAAGATGTACCAGCGTTCTTAATCCAATATAATTGTCAACGACATATATTGACGACTTTGCCTGCTTGTAAATGGACTCATACACCTCATCTGCACTACTGAATTTTGCATTAAACATGAGCCACTTGTCATCATCATCTGAAACAAAGCTGTTCATCATATCAGCCAACTCAGATTTTGTAACAACATCCTTCAAGCCTTCTGCAACATCTGAAATCTGCTTTTCAAGAGATATCATATCTGAGTTGATTTTGTTAATTTCTATTCTGTTGTTAGCAGTCTCCATGCTTAACTGAAGTATTTCCCGCTGACCGATAAGATCACGATTTTCTAATATGTAATCTTTCATTTTCTTAAAGGTTCTTATTAATGCCTTGCTCTGTTTAACAGCCAACGGTCCTTTCAAGACAGTCATCAGCATATATAATCCTTGCTCTGTAAATACATGAGGATTATAACGACTTTTTGAACTTATATTTGCGGTACAATTTTTGTACCGCAAATCTTCTAATTCCTCATCTGTCAATTCAAACATAAAATCTTCATCAAATTTTTCAATATTATTTTTTACCTGTCTATTAAATCCCTTCGTATCATAGCCATATATCTCTGCTAAATCAGCATCAAGCAATACCCTTTTACCCCTAATTTTATACAGTTTTTCTTTTAGATATTCTTCTGTTACTTCTATTACTGTAACATCGATTTCTTTCTTTTTATCTTCTGCCATAGAACTCCTCCATCCATTTTGCGGTCAAAAAAAACGTCCGCAATTCTCATATGGCCATTTTACTGACATCAGTAAAATGGTCTATTCCTCTTTTTCCCTCAGTTTGTCATAATATGCTTTATACCTATAGATCGTCCTCTCACTGACATTGTTCCTCTTCGCAATTTCTACCATTGTCATGCCGCTCTCATACCCAACAACAAAATCATTATATATTGCCATCCACTTGGCGTTATGTTTCTGACGACCGCTTAACTTACGATTTCTGTAATACTCCAATTCCTCCCGAAGTTCTGCATTCTCTTTTTCCAACTCCTCAATTCTTTTTAATGCCTCTTCAATATTTATAACTTTATCCATCTTAATGTTCCTCCAATATGCCATTTTCATTTTGTCTATATCATATCAATCAAGCTTCTATATGTCAATTTGATTTTGTCATCAATTAATTCTAAGCATAAAAAAGGAACCGATCTCTCGATTCCTTCTCATTCCTATATTCTCTTTACTATTTCTTCCTCATCAACAGGCACACCGTCTCACAGAACATATTTTATCGCAAGACTTTTAAAAATGGAATAGATTTTACCAAACGACAGTTTTCAAAAAACTTATCTGTCAAAAATTAATTTCTCCCACGGTTCATATCCTGCCATGTAGCCGAATTCTTCCTCCTTTCTGAATCCTTCAAGAAGTTTTTCTTTTACACCATCTAATATAGCTTCATCAATATCTCTGAACTTCATATGCTTATATAAACCGGACTTTCTAAAATCATACATAGTACCCACATTATCAAGAAGATGTTTTACCACCTTATATGTTCCCTCTACATCTTTCCCTGCACATACAATATCAAGCATTGGCGAATACTCATTATATTTTCCCATTTCCAATGTATGTGCAACTGCCTGTACCTTCCCTGACAAAAATCTCGCATAACCGATATCATTTTCCCGCAATGCCAGTCCCGCCATTGTGGAAAGAACAAAATTAAGTGTACTAAAGCCGGAAAAAATAATATTTTCATATTTTTCATATGCTTCTTTGATTTTTCCCTGCTTCTGGAGTAATCTTCCCTGATAATAACTTTTCATAGGATCGTATTCTGAAAAATAGTCCAGATATTTTTCTGCCTTGGTGTAATCCTTCTTACGTAAATAAAATCCAAATAAGGAATCTGCTGCATGATGCTGTATCTCTTCATTCTCATCATGTAGTGCCAGCTCATACCATGCGTTAATCTGCTTATCATATTTTTCCTGATTCGTGCATTTATCCGTTATTCTTCTTGCATCAAGCATTACCGCAGTCTGCCAGATAAGCATATTACAATTCGGATATTCCTTTATAAGTCTCAATGCCCATTCATAAGTCTTTTCATAGCCTTCTTCTGAAAACATCCTGTCCATCTTCCTGATAATTTCTTCGATTTCAGTATCTGAAAGTTTTTCATGAAAAGAAAGTAATGTATCAAGTGAAATATCAAGCAGTCTTGCAATTGGTGCCAGCAGTTCAATATCCGGCTTGGAATTACTATTCTCCCATTTGTTTACAGCCGGTGTCGTCACGCCTAATCTGTTTGCCATCTCCTCCTGCGTCATACCAGCTTCTTTTCTGTATTTTTTTATAACAACGCCTATATCCATTTGCTTCATCTCCTAAAAAATTCAAAAGCTTTTGTATACTCAGCATATCAGATTCATATAGATTGCTCAATTGAACAGTGTTTAATTTCTATTCAATTTAATTAACCAGTAGGAAATGTTGCTAAAATACTGTTTAGATTTATCATACATACAAAATGGAAGTTATCTATTTCTCCTCTTCGTTAAGACCTAGTTCATTACATATTACTTGCTATCCCTGATACCTTATTCTTTCTACCAGCGTTTCCTTTTTCAGATTACTGCTTAAAACACAGGAAAGCACAATTTGTAGAATACTAACCAGAAGAATCATAACAAGAATCGGGATAAGAGGAACGTGATAAACGTTCATTCCAAAAATCCCATTATGCTTCGCATAGGAAAACAGTGCATAGCCAAGGGGCAGACCGGCAGCAAGTGCGACGCAGATGGTGCCAACCGTAAAAATCAAGCCCTGTATTTGTAAGCTCAGATTCAACTGCTTATTGGTCATGCCTACCGCTTGCAGCACACCGTATTCCTGCTTCTTCGTGGTGATATTGATGATCATGGTGTTTGCCATATTCATAAAACCGATGAGTCCTACAACCGCTATAAACAGATAACAGCCGAGCTTCATCATGCGGGCTGCTAATTCTGCATATTGTAACTGTGCATGATAGGTATCCATTTTTATATGTGAAGTATTAGAAATCAAAGTATTCAGACTCTGTTCCACAGATGTCACATCTTTTTTATCACAGTCCACCCACAGATAGCCATAGGCTGTTCCCCTCGGATTCATGGAACGGTATACACCTTCCGGAATGACAAGATAAGTGTCCGCGCTTACAAAGGATCCTGCAATCTTTCCCTGATAGGTATAGGTTTCACTTCCATTCTCAAAGTCAAATACAATAGATTCACCCGGAGCATATCCATCTTGTTCCATCCACGCCGACCAGCCAAAGAAAATTTCACCATTCTTTACCGCCTGATCATAGTCCATAGAGCCAATATCCCTGTCTTGGCGCATAAAATCAAAATCATTTTTACTCACAATATCAGCCGGAAATCTTGTTCCGTTCAGATTTACAGAGACAATCTCTCTCGTCATGACATCTGTCACTCCTGGAATGCTTTTGATTTCTTCAATCATTGAATCATTCAATGGATTATCCGTCAGAATCGTATCCAGATTATTCTCCGGATAGGCTTCATCATAATTCTGGGAATAATCCAGCTGCAACTCAAATTGTCCATGGTTGATTGCAATCCGCGCCTCGTGCTCCGTGTCAATATTTCCAACATAATTAGAGATAATTACAAACAATACACAGGAAAGCCCCATGGTAAGAATCGTAGCAATGGTTCTTTTCGGATTGCCTGTCACATTTGCCATTGCCATGGAGAAAACGGTGACATCTTTTCTGCCTTTTCGTCTGCCCTGTTTTTGCGTTTTGGAGCCGTCAAGATACCGTGTCGCTTCGATGGGTGAAATCCGGGAAACAATTTTCATTGGTTTGCGCAGAGCCAAAACGACCGTAAGAAACGATACAAAAATGCAGATGAGCATAATTGTCAGTGAAAACAGAGGCACCTGATGGTTCTTGATTCCGGACGATACCAGATTTCCCTGCTCCACCAGCCAGTTGAAGCTGACTTTTGCAATCAGGAAACCAAACAGCAGCCCCAGCGGTATCGAAGGAACCGCCAGAAGAATGCCCTCACGAAAGATCAACTGCTTCATCTGCTTTCTGGTTGCACCCAGCGCCTTGATTTTTCCGTACTCCTGAACCTTCTGGGCGATCCCGACCTGGAAGATATTATAAATGACCACAACGGAAAACAGCACGATTCCGAGGATCAGGGTTCCACAAACCACAATCATTTCATAGCTCGGCTGCAATACCCACTGCAGGTAGAGGTCATTGATGATCACGTTTTTCTGGTCAATGCCGCAGGAATCCGCGATTTCTTTTATAACAGGCGCAACATTATTCATAGATACATTTGCAGAATCGCTCAAGGTAAAATAGATATTATATTGCCTGTCATCCTCCGCAACACGCTCATTATAAAAATCCTGCGAACCGAATACAACATAGGAAGCCTCGATGGTATATTCATCCCGGTCATATAAAATCCCGCTGACAGTAAATTCCACCGGTGCGTATTCCGACTGCATGCCGGAACGGTACTCCAATGTTACGGTGTCTCCGACCTTTACATCATGGTATCCCACTGCATCAAAGAAAGCGCGTCCTGCGGCAATTTCCTGCACCTTTTCCGGATAGGTACCTTCCTTCAACACATATTCCTGATTATAGGGAAGCATTTTCCTGACCGTTTCATCCGCACTGACAAAGCCGCCATTTTCATTTCCTTTCAGGATGCCCTCCGTACACATGATGCCGATATCAGATATCTCAGCTCTGCGTTCCACTTCTTTTAATTGCGTACCATCTGCGGCGATAAACAGGCCGTAGTTGCTTCCGTATGAGCTTGCCGCCTGACTTTTCTGCAAACGTATCATTCCATTTCCCACAGTACTGATGATAACAAGCAGCATCGTGGTCAGACAGATTGCCATCATGATCAGTATACTTCTTGTCCTGTTCCTTTTGTCATTGTTATATGCAATCCTGCTTATTGTCTTCATCTGAAATCCACCACCTGTCCGTCCTCAATCACCAGAATACGGTCAGCGACCTGTGCAATTTCGTCATCATGGGTAATCATTACAATTGTCTGTCCATATTTTTTTGCTGTCATCTTAAGCAGAGCGATTACCTCATCACTGGTCTTAGAATCAAGATTGCCTGTCGGCTCATCTGCAAATATAATTTCCGGACGATTCACCAGTGCTCTTGCAATTGCTACTCTCTGCTGCTGTCCTCCGGATAACTGATTTGGCAGATTATAAATCCGGTTTTCAATCCCCAGAGTTGCAATAATATCATTTACATACGCTTCATCCACTTTTCTTCCATCCAGCCCCAGTGGCAGTACAATATTTTCCCAGACATTAACAGATGAAACCAGATTAAATGCCTGAAAAACAAATCCGATTTTTCTTCTGCGGAAAACAGCAAGGGCATCTTCCTTCATCCTGTATAAATCTTTCCCTGCTAAAGTAACACTGCCTTTTGTCGGGGTGTCTAGCCCTCCAAGCATATGAAGTAATGTACTTTTACCCGAACCTGACTTTCCAACAATTGCTACAAATTCTCCCTGCTCAATCTGAATGTCCACCTGATTGACCGCTTTGACCTGATTCTCACCTGCGCCATAAAACTTACAAAGCTGCTTGGTTTCTAATATCACACTCATGTGTTGCCTCCTTTTCATCCTACATCCAAATTGTATCAGGGCAATCTTTCATTTCACTTTCAAAAAACAAGCAGAAGTCTTACAGAATTGTAAGATTTCTGCTCACTTAAAATTTAACCAACATATGGTAATTGAATCACAAACGTGCTTCCTTTTTTCTTTTTGCCGGAGGTTACCGTAATCGTACCTGCGTGTTTTTCGATAATTTCTCTCGATAGAAAAAGTCCGATTCCTGTACCACTCTTTTCCATGACCTCCTTGGAACTTCCTCTGTAAAATCGTTGAAAAATTTTGTGATACTCATTCTGCGGAATACCAATTCCCTGATCCTCAATTTCCATTCTTACAAGATCGTTTCTTTTTTGTAACCGAATAAATATTTTTGAACCACACGGACTGTACTTGATTGCATTATCCAGAACGTTGATCACAGCTTCACCAAGCCACCTTTTATCCTGCATAATCGTGCATGTTTCCAGCTCTTTTGCATAGTCAAAAACGAATTCAATTTCTTTCTCATCCGCTCTGGGATAAGTACGGTTCATAGCAGATATGACAGTATCCATAAGCGGAAGTTTTTTCTTATTCATCTGAATCAATCCAGTTTCCATCTTGGATATTTCAAGAAGCGACTGCAATAATGTCTCCAGTCCATCCAAAGCACTCCGACAACGGATACGAAACTCCTCCTGTTCTGTGGCACTTAAGTCATTCTGCATCAGCACACTAAAACATGTATCCAAAGCTGCAACCGGTGTCTTTAACTGGTGAGAGATATCAGAAACCATTTCTTTTGTGCTCTCTTTTTCTTCCCGTGCTTCTTCCTTTAGCAGCTGAATATGATGTCCGATTGCTTCAAGCTGGTCATTCAATTTTTCCAGTTCAGCATGATTTTCCGTTTTCAGTAAATCATCAAATTTATTTTCACGGAATCTGATCAGAATTTCTTCCAACTGGTCTAAAATTTTCTGATGACACGCATCTTCTTTTTTCTTCCAATAAAGTAAAAAAGTCAATAAAAGCACACATATCACAGTGCTTACAGCACCGGTCACCATAACCTGATGCCGGAATTGCAAATAAAATGCATTCCCTTTATTACCCCAGTATCCATATTGCTCCAATAATTGCCTTCCCTGTTCGTTAATTTCAATATCCTTATCCTTAAGCAATTCCGAAACAGCATCCAGCCCGGAAAATTCTTCCTTTGCAGCAATCTCTGTCATAAGATTCATTTTATATTTATAATCTTCATAAAACACATATGTGGTAAAGCAATTTAATATTGCAAACAATACTATGACAGGCAATACCAAGGAGAGCGCTACTGTGATCTTCTTGCGATATTTCTTTGTCACTGCCTTACCTCCTGATTCCATATATACCCAAGACCTCTGATATTCTTTATATAGACCGGTGCAGCCGGATTGTCTTCGATTTTCTCACGGAGTCTTCTGA
>CDYK01042800.1_pt1 | contig 10304 bp, 9 predicted proteins | sample 554841 | NCBI WGS metagenome assembly CDYK01 (sample SAMEA3182102, study PRJEB8094) | gut metagenome | biome: human; feature: gut; material: Stool; isolation source: human stools | place: Canada | collected 2013-02-18
TTTTAGCAGATGTGGGGAAAATGTGGGGAATTTTTCGTATTTTTGCTCTGTCAATCCGGAATCTGGGTACTATGAAAATAACTCTCATCATCAAAAAGAGCGTAAAACGCTATGATACAGAATCAAAGGCGACCATTTACGCACGCCTGCGGGACGGCAGGCAGGTAGATATGGTCGCACCGACCCGGCTCACCATCAACCCCAATCTTTGGGATAACAAGGCCGAACAGGTCAAAAGCAAAATCGTTTGCAACGACGAAATGCGTTCCTATTACAACGATGAAGCCCGCAAACTCAAGTCCTACCTCGAAAAAGCCTATCAGTCCCGACAGACGGCAGGACCGCAGAAAGAGTGGCTGAAAGAGACTTTGGAACAATATTACAATCCGCAAAAGTACAATGTCGAAACGGCCACGGAAGAAACGGCCAAACCGACATTGATCGCATTGTTCGACGAATTTCTCGAAAAGCACCGTCTTTCCGATGTCCGCAAAAAGAATTACCGGGTCATCAAACGAGGATTACAGCGGTATGAACTTTATATCCGGACAACCAAGAGGGGGCAAAAAGCATTCGTATTGGACATCGATCAAGTAACGGCCGACACCTTGCGGAATATTTGGGATTTTTTGGAAAATGAATACCGCTACTGCGCTCTTTACCCGGAAATCTACGAAGCTATCCCCGAAGCACGCACACCGCAACCCAGAGGAAAGAATACGTTATTGGATTGTTTCTCGCGCATCCGAACTTTCTTCTACTGGTGCAACAGCAACAAAAAGACCCGTAACCGACCGTTCGACGATTTCCCGTTGGAGGAATGCACATACGGAACGCCTTATTATATCACGGTCGAGGAGTTGCACAAGATTTACGGCACGAATCTGATGCGGCATCCGCAACTGGCCGTTCAGCGCGACATCTTCGTTTTTCAATGTCTGATCGGCTGCCGGGTGGGTGATCTGCTGAAAATGACGAAATCGAATCTGATCGACGGAGCCATCGAGTATATACCACGCAAGACCAAAGAAGGGCGGCCGCTGACCGTGCGGGTTCCGCTGAATCAGACAGCCAAAGAGATCGTATCCCGTTATAAAAGTCTGGACGGCGACAAACTGCTACCGTTCATCTCCGAGCAGAAATACAATCTGGCGATCAAGCGGATTTTCAAAGCTGCCGGATTGAAACGGTTGGTTACGGTCATAAACCCCACTACTCGCGAAGAAGAAAAAAGGGTACTTTACGAGATCGCCTCGTCGCATCTGGCCCGCCGGACATTCGTCGGAAATCTGTATAAGCAGGTCAAAGACCCCAATTTGGTCGGAGCTTTGAGCGGACATAAGGAAGGCAGCAAGGCTTTCGCGCGTTATCGCACCATCGACGATGAAATGAAGCAACAGTTGGTCGATTTGCTGAAATAATATATTGCTTTTTAGAATTTACTGAAAAGAATCCATATTTTTGTCCTAACAAATTGAGAGCCGCATTATGTTAACACAGAAACAACTGGTACAAATACTTGGCAATCCGGAAAGCTACAACATCGAGATAACGTCCTCGACAACCAATATGGACAAATTTTGCCAGGCGATTTGTGCTTTTTCCAATGATTTACCCGGCGATGACAAAAGCGGCTATCTGATTATAGGAGCCGAAGACAACGGGAAGTTATCCGGCCTGCGTGTCGATGATGGTCTACTACTCAAAATGACCAATATCCGCACCGACGGCAATATTCTCCCGCAACCGGTAATGACTGTCGAGCGCTTTGTTTTGGAAGGTGGCGATTTACTCGTGGTCGAGGTCAAACCGTCCGAATTTCCTCCGGTCAGATACCGGGGACGTATTTGGGTACGGATAGGTCCGCGCAAAAGCATCGCATCGGAAGCCGAAGAAAAAATATTGATGGAGCGAAGAATCTCTAATATTCGAACGTTCGATGCCATGCCGTGTATCGGAACGACGCTTGCCGACATTGATATAAACCTTGTTCGGTCAGAATTTTTACCAAAAGCCGTAGCCAGTGAAATTCTTGCAGACGATAAGCGCCCTCTTGAAGAACAGTTGGCATCACTCGGATTTTTCGACTTGCGATATAACTGTCCGACGAACGGATGCATTATTCTGTTCGGGGGAAATCCGGGGCGCTATTTTCCGGGAGCTTATGTCCAATATGTCCGTTTCAAAGGTGTGGATCGTGCAGGGGAAATCATCAATGAACACAAGTTCGGGAATAACCTTTGCCATGACCTCATTAAAATAGACGCATTCGTCGAAACGAGTGTGTCGCAAAAACGCCCGATTCCGATTAGTGTTCTCCGGGAAGAAACCGTTGCGAATTACCCATACTGGGCAACGCGGGAACTTCTGATGAATGCGATCATGCACCGGGATTATGAAACGAATGCCCCGATACAATTCTATGAATACGATGATCGTATTGAAATACAAAATCCCGGCGGTTTATATGGAAAAGTCAGTCCGGAGAATTTTCCGAATGTAAGCGATTACCGCAATCCGTTCATTGCCGAAGCGATGAAAATTCTCGGTTATGTCAATCGTTTCAGCCGAGGTGTTTATAGGGTTCAAAAAGAGCTGACGGAAAACGGCAATGAAAAAGCCGAATTCGACTTTTCATTTGTCACGGCATTTCGGGTAATTGAAAAAGCATCGAAACGATATTACGATGCAGGCTTCGGTGCTGAGAGAAACCCACAAGAAACCCACAAGAAACCCACAAGAAACCCACAAGAAACACCCCAAAATATTCGGGAAAGGATCATCTACGAAATCCAAAAGAATCCGGCAATCTCCGGCAGGGAATTGGAAGCGTTATTAGGACGTACCTCGAATAGCATTAAGCATTATCTACTGCAAATGAACAAAGAGGGGATTATCAGTCATGAAGGGCCGACAAAAGGCGGCAGATGGGTTGTCTTAAAAAAGTAGTACAATACTATGGGCCAGCAGGAATACGAGGCTTTCAAAGCGAAGTTGCGGGAATGGATGAACACCCACCCCGACGAATACGCCGCATTCGAAGAGGCGATGAACGCCCGTGACTATGCAGGGTGCCAGTCGGTCATATTCCAAGCCATGTCCCTTATCCCCCGGTACCGGCGCCTCATGTCCGACAAAGCCAATGAAGGATTATTCGAGCATGTCGATGAGATCGAACAGGCGGCCCGACAACACGACCTTGCCGGCAAGATCATCCGGGAGTGCGAACAGCCCGGCAAGGATTCCACGCTCCCGGCGATGCTTTGCTGGCTCTACTTCGGCAAGAGTTTCGAACGGATGGTAGAGCGTTGCGAAGAGCTGCGGCACTCGCCCGATCTGGGATTCTTGCAGAAGATGACCATGAGCGCCACGATCAGACTGCTGATCTCCCGCTCCATCAAATTAGAACTGCGCACCAAGCAGGACTGGGATGCCCACCGCGAAGCGATGCGGCTGGCCGAAAGCGACCGGGTGCTGGAATGGGCCGCGGGCACTCTTCCGGCCGAAGATGCGGGTGAAAAGAGGAAACCCGGCCGGCCGAGTACGACCAAATCATTGGTGGACATGTTTTCACCGGCTGTCACGCATCCCGACGTGTTGCGGCAAAAGATCGGCGAATACATCACGAAGAGACACACCCAGACCGACATCGCACGTCTGAAGATCGCACTCGATGAATTGCGCTATCTGGTAGTTCCCATCAACATCAAACCGTTCCGCGATGCCCTGCAAGCAGAATACGGCTCTGACATCCGCATCGTCCACGAGCGGGGCATACAGGAAGCATACAGCCGTCTGACGGAACCGCTGCTTATCGGATCGGCCGTCAGCAGTCGGGGCGGCGAGGCCCTTATCATCCGGGAAATAAAAGATTTTCTATCGCAATAAGGCTCGTCAAATTCGTCTTAATACAACGCGAATTAAACGCTTAAATATCGTTCAATCATAACATTATATTTGCGCCGTCGCTCGGATTTCCGGGCGGCGGCGCTGCTTTTCCCTCCGCCGGAATGTTGCGCCTCATAACGGGCGGAAAGCAATGTATGAAAGATTTATTATCCATCCTCCGGGATGCTCCGGGCAGCATCCGGCTGGAGGTAAGCGGCGAGGATCTGTTGGCTTTCTCCAAAAGCCTTATCGACCGCGCCAAAGAAGAGCTGGCTGCACAAGTCGCCGAAGCCCGCAAGGAACGTTACCTGACCAAAGAACAGGTCAAAGAGCTATGCGGCATTTGCGACGCGACGCTCTGGCATTGGAATCGCAAAGGGTATCTGAAAGCTGTTAAGGTCGGGAACAAGGTTCGCTACCGCACCTCGGACATTCAACGGATTCTCGGCGAGCGCGATGGCAAATAAGGTGTCAGACAGCGTTGCAGCCTCCTGCAAGCAGTCCCGGAACGAGCGTATCGAGGAGTTCCTGCGGGAGCATTACGCCTTTCGCTACAACACGGTCAAAAGCCGTGCGGAGTTCCGCAGCAGCGACGGCGAGTTCCTCCCCGTGACCAAATACCGGCTCAACTCCTTTCGGCGGGAGCTCGACCGCACCATCGGCATCTCCACCTCGGCGGAGAACCTGCGCAGCATGCTCGAAAGCGACTTTTCCGAGCGTGTGAATCCCGTGCAGGCGTATTTTCATAAACTGCCGCTAGTAACGGGAACGCAGGCCATCGACGAACTGACCGCGACCGTCACTGTGCGCAACGCCCGGCATTGGTCGGAGTACCTGACCAAATGGCTCGTCGGTGTGGTCGCCAATGCAACGAACGACCTCGGATGTCAGAACCACGTCTGTCTGGTATTGACCGGCGAGCGGGGAAAGTTCAAGACCACATGGCTCGACAACCTCTGTCCCCGCTCACTCGCCAGTTATCTTTTCACGGGAAAGATCGACCTGCAGAACAAGGACGTGTTGACGCTGGTCGCCGAATACCTCTTCATCAACATCGACGACCAGCTGAAGGCGCTCAACAAACGGGATGAAAACGAGCTGAAGAACCTCATCACGGCTCCTTCGGTCAAATACCGGCGGCCCTACGACGTTTACATCGAAGAGTATCCCCACTTAGCGAGCTTCATGCCCTCGGTAAACGGGAACGACTTTCTGACCGACCCGACCGGCTCGCGGCGCTTCCTGCCCTTCGAGGTGTTATCCATCGACATCGACCGGGCGATATGGGTCAATATGGATCAGGTATACGCCGAAGCCCGAACACTCCTGCATAACGGATTCCGCTACTGGTTCGACGAAACCGAAATCGAAGAACTGCACCGGGGAAACGCCGCATTCCATGTCCAGACCATCGAATACGAAATGCTGCTGAAAGGGTTCGAGAAACCTCCGGAACATGCCGTCACGGATTGCTTTATGACTACCGTGGAGATTCTGGACTATCTGCGCAGCTATTCGTCGCTGAACCTCTCCGAGAAACGTATGGGCGAAGCCTTGCGCAAGGCCGGGTTCGAACGACGCTCGAAACGTGTCAACGGAAATCCCGTCTACGGCTGGGTCATCGAGAAGATCACACCCAATCCTTTCGTCTCTTACGGATTGTAGTTACTACGCTACTACACACTACGATAAAACATTGAAAAAGAACACGCAGGCGTGTAGTAGGATGTAAAAACACACCTTACTGCATCTTACGACGCTACTACGTCAATTACTACGGTAGTAAGCTGCCATGCACTTCATTACTACGCATAGCAAATTGTTTATCAAACGATTACGCGAATGTAGTAGGTAGTAAGGCAATATCGCTAAACTTCGAAAAACAAACATTATGAATGATCTGAAAAATATCGGCATCAGGCAATTCCTCGCACGGCGGGGCATCCAGCCCAAGTACGAATGCAACGGCTACGGTATGTATCTTTCCCCTTTGCGGGAAGAACGCACGCCGAGTTTCAAAGTGGACTACGTGCGAAATCTTTGGTACGACTTCGGACTGGGCGAAGGCGGCACATTGCTCACCCTCGTAATGCGGTTGGAGCGGTGCGACAGCCGTGAAGCCATCCGACGGCTGCAAAACGGTGAAAAAAGGGACGCCGGTTCCGTTTCTCTTTCACCGGGTGTTGGCGAGCGTCCAGCTGCCGGAGGTCCCTTGCCGGTCTTGCGTCCGGCCACCCTTCCCGCGTTCCGCATCCTCTCCGACGCTTCGCTCCGGCATCCGGCATTGGTCGGTTATCTCGCCTCGCGCGGCATCGTCCCGCCGGTCGCCGCGGCATTCTGCCGCGAGGTCCGTTACGAGATAAACGGCCGCGCCTTTTTCGCCGTCGGGTTCCGCAACGATGCCGGAGGGTGGGAGCTCCGCTCCGAGCGGTTCAAAGGCGGCTCCTCGCCCAAACATATCACCACCCTCGACAACCGTTCCGACACGGTGATCGCTTTCGAGGGATTTATGGATTTTCTCGCTTATCTTTCGCTGAAACATCCCGAACGACTGCGCATCGACGCCGCGGTTCTGAACTCGGTCGTCAACCTGCCCAAAGCCATCCCGTTTCTCTCCCGGCATCCGGTGATTCACGCCTTCTTTGACAACGACGAAGCCGGGCGTAAAACGACCTCCGATCTGATCCGTCTTTGCCCCCGCAGCGAGGTAATCGACCAAAGCAGTTTTTACAGCGGGCACAAGGACGTAAACGACTATCTGATCGCCCGCATAAAAGACCGACCTAAGACCACGAAAACTATATCCGATAAGCAAGATCACTCTTGTCGGAATAATCTGCAAGCTCTGAAAGCGGAAAGGGCGGAAATTGAACCACCGTGTCGGAAAGGGGTAAAGATTTAAGGAAGGCAAGGTTGTGTTTTCGTAGACGAAAACTGCGCCTTCCCCGCTGGTCGGCGTAAAATCCCGCTGGTCTGAACAAAAAATGCTTAACCACTTATCATGGAAACACCGAAAAAAACATATGGCAAACAAGGCGGGCGCCCGAAAGTCGGCATCGGTCACATCCGCAAATACGTCGTCAGCACACGGCTCAGCCCCGAACGGAAACTCCGCTTTTCGGCCCTCTGCCGCGAGGCCGGGCAACCGCCTGCCGAGGTTCTGCGCCAACTGATCGACCGAGGAACGGTAAGAGCACGGATCACCCGCGAACAACTGGATTTCATGGCCCAACTGAAAGGCGTCGCCCGGAATCTGAACCAGCTGACCCGGCTGGCCAATGCCAAAGGTCTGGCGGCTGTCAGGGCACGGCATGCGGCGATCGTCACGGCTATCGAAAAACTCCTGAAGCAGATATGCGATGGTCGGTAAGGTAATATCCGCTTCGTCCTTTTCGGGGACGGTGGGTTATGTGATGAAAGAAGAATCCCGGATCTTGGAAGCCGAAGGCATTATGCCTCCGGAAGTGAAGGACATGGTGCAGGACTTCAAAGACCAGACCTTATTGAACCCACGGCTGAAAAACAATGTCGGCCATATCTCCTTGTCTTTCTCACCCAAAGACGCCCCGCGGATGACCGACGCCCTGATGACGCAGATTGCGAAGGAGTACATGCAGACGATGGGCATCACCGATACGCAGTATCTATTGGTGCGCCACCTCGACCAGCCCCATCCGCACTGCCATCTGGTCTACAACCGGGTCGGAAACAACGGGCAAACCATTTCGGACAAGAACATCAAAATCCGCAACGCCAAGGTCTGCCGGGAGCTGACCGAGAAATACGGGCTATATCTCGCGCCGGGAAAGGACGACGTACGGCGGGAGCGGCTGCGCGAACCCGACAAGACTAAATACGAAATCTACGATGCTATCAAAGGCAGTCTTCCCAAGTGCAAAAGTTGGAACGAACTGGAAGGCAAATTAAAGGAACAGGGCATCGGCGTCCGTTACAAGTATTGCGGAAATACCGACCGCAAGCAGGGTATCCTCTTCTCGAAAAACGGCTTCGAGTTCTCCGGATCGAAGATCGACAGGGCATTCAGCTTTACGAAACTCGACAACCGGTTCACCCTCCTGCAACAGCAGGCGCTGCATCGGGCCGAGCTCCTCGGAAACCTCTCGGCGGCGGCAGGCAATTACCGTTCGGCATTTGCCGGGTTGTTCGGAGGCATGGGCGGCGGTACGCGCGAAGAGCCTGCGGCGCCTAGCCCCGGCGGAAAGATCGACGCGATTCCGCTTCCGCCGGCCAGTTCGCCGGTCGGAGTATCGGCCGCACAGTTGCAGCGCAAGCCGGGAGAAAGTCCCGAAGAGCATATAGCACGAATCACGGCACTGCTCGATGCCGCGGCTGAAGCGATGGCCATAGCCGCAATGGAACGCCGACGCAGGATGGAAGAACAGAAAAGAAGACATAAAATGAGATTGTAACCCAATCAAAAAATTTCAAAAACCATAAGAATATGAATGACGAAAATAAGAGCGGTCTCTCAATCGAGATGTACGAAGACCTCAAGGAAACGCTTGTCAAAGCTATCAAAAACGCTAAAGCAGGCGGCGCAGGAAACACAGGTTTGGATAATATCCAGCTGGAACGGATCGAACGGCTGATAGAGGCCGCAGAGCTCTCGCAGGGGCAGATCGCACAGCTGCTCGAACGCCTGCAACGGCATACGGCCTTGCCCGGAGTAAAAACCGAGCAGGAGCGGGAATTTGCCGACAGATACAACACACTGCTGGCGCAGTTGGCAGGGAGACTGGAGGTGATCGACAAGGAGAACAGGCAGACACATACATTGATCGAGCAGGTCGGGCAAGCCGTCGAAGCATTGACAAGGCCCGACGCCCTGCCCGCACAGGAACACCGCCATACCTATACGCTCGACATCAGTTCTTCGAAAACATTTCTGATGATGTTCGCCATGCTGGGATGTATTTTCCTGCAAGGCGCATTCATTTACCGAATCTCAGAGAATAATCGGCTGTTAGCTGCGAACGACCTGAAATACCGCTACGTGAAAATGCGGGGTGAGATCAAGGAAAAGGAGCTAATGGAGTTGGAAACGATATTCAGGGATAAGCAGCACACGGCCATGCGCGATACCGTCCGAAACCAAGTCGAGTGGTACGAAGAAGCCGTAAGGCGTCAGGCTGAACGGTTGGAGCAGGCGACTGTTAAGGAGCGGAAAGCGAAAAAACTACTCGACGATGCTGAGATATTGCGACAACAAAATTAAAATAATTCCAGATTCAATAATCTCGATTTCAACAGTAGGTGGGGCGTAAATCAAACTGTGTTAAAGTTTGTATTCGGATCGATTTTGGGTGGCAGGAAAAATATTTTTCCATTCTATTGTATTTTTCATTTTATTTTCATACATTTAGAATGTTAATAAAATTAACGCTTTATGAAAAAAATTATTTCTTTTATTATGGTAATCTCTATTTTTTTCCTCTTGTAAAATAGAGAAAAATGCCGACTCTCAATTAACGACTACAGAGGCCAACATTGAGCATGTATGTATTCCGTTAACCGACGCACAAATTATTGGGTTGTATAACACATTAACTACTGTACAGACTCGTGCGGTTGTTTTAGTAAGCAGTTTAGAAGAATTTAAGAGCTATTTGAATACTTCTCTGGTTGCTGTCTGTTTTACAGCGACATGGAGTGGACCATGTAAAATGTATAAGCCCATTTATCATAAAGTATCAGAAAAATACACTGCCAGTGTATGTCGTTTCTTGGAAGTTGATGTGGATGAATCTCCAGAACTGGCAGAACTATTCAATGTTGCTAAAATTCCTACAACTATTATAATTAAAAATGGAGAGGTTGTGGCTACCTTTGTGGAAATATTGAGTGAAAAAGCACTAACAGAATTAATAGAAAGCTATAAAGTCAAATAATTATTTTAGATTTTTCTCGGTTTGACTTAACCGATTGAGAAATAAACTTTTAGCGAATTATTTGAGAAATAGGGGTAACGATTTAGCAACTGTGCGAATTTCAGCGTTTTACATTGCTATGCTGTCAAATAACTCTTTCATTTGCAAATATAACATCTTTTTCCGAAAGTACGAACTTTCGGTGACAATTTTATAAAATCGACTTGCGAAAAAAGAAAATTATCGTGAATGGTCTAACTCTATATACCAGCCTTCCTTGACGGGCTTGTATAGCGTAGTGTCATTGTATGTCCTGCGGTAAATTTTGTTCAGGTCGCCGTGTTCGGTGATACGGATGTCACGGCGGCTTCTCAATTCGAGATCGTAAACGAAACTCTTGGATGTTCCCGCATCCACGATGCCGTGGGAGTAGTACAGCATAAATAAGCTCACATATACCGAATCTGCCGTTTCCTGCTCCCTGCGGTCAACAAGGACAAGACCGCATCCAATCTCTGACAACAAGGA
>CDYK01037833.1_pt1 | contig 10280 bp, 7 predicted proteins | sample 554841 | NCBI WGS metagenome assembly CDYK01 (sample SAMEA3182102, study PRJEB8094) | gut metagenome | biome: human; feature: gut; material: Stool; isolation source: human stools | place: Canada | collected 2013-02-18
AACTTAATAGACAACAAGAGAATATGGAAAAGAATTTGAAGAAAGTGCTTGTCTTGGGCTCAGGTGCGCTCAAGATCGGTCAGGCCGGGGAGTTTGACTATTCCGGCTCGCAGGCTTTGAAGGCTTTGCGCGAAGAAGGTGTGGGTTCGGTATTGGTTAACCCGAATATTGCTACAATCCAGACGTCGGAAGGTATTGCCGATAAAGTTTACTTCTTGCCGGTAACTCCTTATTTCGTAGAAGAAATCATTAAGAAAGAGCAGCCGGACGGTATCCTGTTGGCTTTCGGCGGACAGACCGCGCTGAACTGCGGTACGGAACTTTACCTGAACGGTACTTTGCAAAAATACGGCGTACGTGTATTGGGTACTTCGGTAGAGGCTATCATGTATACGGAAGACCGCGACCTCTTTGTGAAGAAGCTGGATGAGATTCCTATGAAAACTCCGAAGAGCCACGCCGTGGAAAGCATGGAAGACGCCCTGAAGGCTGCCCGCGAAATCGGCTATCCGGTAATGGTGCGTTCGGCATACGCTTTGGGCGGCTTAGGCAGCGGTATCTGTCCGGACGAGGAAGCGTTTGTCAAGCTGGCTGAAAGTTCTTTCACGTTCTCCAAGCAAATTCTGGTGGAAGAATCCCTGAAAGGCTGGAAGGAAATCGAATTCGAGGTAATCCGCGACGCCAATGACCACTGCTTCACCGTGGCAAGCATGGAAAACTTCGACCCGCTGGGCATTCATACCGGTGAGTCTATCGTGGTTGCTCCAACCTGCTCTCTTACCGACGAACAGGTGAAAATGTTGCAGGAACTCTCTACCAAATGTATCCGTCACCTCGGCATCGTGGGCGAATGTAACATCCAGTATGCGTTCAACGCCGAGACCAACGACTATCGCGTAATCGAGGTGAACGCCCGTCTGTCCCGTTCCTCCGCATTGGCGTCCAAAGCCACCGGTTATCCGCTCGCTTTCGTTGCCGCCAAGATTGCATTGGGCTATACGCTCGACCAAATCGGCGAAATGGGTACTCCTAATTCCGCTTACGAGGCTCCGCAGTTGGATTACCTGATTTGTAAAATTCCCCGTTGGGACTTGACTAAGTTTGCGGGTGTGTCTCGCGAAATCGGTTCGAGCATGAAGTCGGTGGGCGAAATCATGTCTATCGGCCGCTCTTTCGAGGAGATTATCCAGAAAGGTCTGCGTATGATAGGTCAGGGCATGCATGGCTTTGTAGGTAATGACGATGTGGAATTCGATGATTTGGATCACGAATTGTCTCATCCCACCGACCTGCGTGTGTTCGCTATCGCCCAGGCTTTGGAAAAAGGCTATACAATCGACCGTATCTTCGAACTGACGAAAATTGATCCCTGGTTCCTCGGCAAGCTGAAGAACATTGTGGACTATAAGAATAAGCTCTCACAATATGATAAAGTGGAAGACATTCCGGCCGACGTGCTGCGCGAAGCGAAAGTGCTCGGTTTCTCCGACTTCCAGATTGCGCGCTTCGTGCTGAGCCCGGAAGGCAATATGGAGAAGGAAAACCTCATGGTGCGCGCCCGTCGTAAGGAGCTGGGTATTCTTCCGGCTGTGAAACGCATCAATACCATCGCTTCCGAACATCCGGAGCTGACGAACTACCTCTATATGACGTATGCCGTACAGGGGTATGATGTGAACTATTATAAGAATGAGAAATCGGTGGTTGTATTGGGTTCGGGCGCTTACCGCATCGGTTCTTCCGTAGAGTTCGACTGGTGTTCGGTGAACGCCATCCAGACTGCGCGCAAGCTGGGTTACAAATCCATCATGATTAACTATAACCCCGAAACAGTGTCTACCGACTATGATATGTGCGACCGCCTGTACTTCGATGAGCTGTCTTTCGAACGTGTGCTCGATGTTATCGACCTCGAACAACCGCGCGGCGTAATCGTGTCCGTGGGCGGACAGATTCCCAACAATCTGGCTATGAAGCTTCATCGCCAGTCTGTTCCTGTGCTGGGTACTTCTCCTATCTCTATCGACCGTGCGGAGAACCGTAACAAGTTCTCAGCCATGCTCGACCAGCTCGGTATCGACCAGCCGGCTTGGCAGGAACTTACCAGTCTGGAAGACGTGAAGGGCTTCGTTGAGAAAGTGGGTTATCCGGTATTGGTGCGTCCGTCGTATGTGCTTTCCGGCGCTGCGATGAACGTGTGCTACGATGAAGAAGAATTGGAGAACTTCCTGAAAATGGCTGCCGAGGTTTCCAAGGAATATCCGGTAGTGGTTTCCCAGTTCCTGCAGAATACGAAAGAAATTGAGTTTGACGCTGTTGCTCAAAACGGCGAGGTGGTGGAATATGCCATCTCCGAGCATGTTGAGTTTGCCGGTGTACACTCCGGTGACGCTACACTGGTATTTCCGGCGCAGAAGATTTACTTCGCTACGGCGCGCCGTATCAAGAAAATCAGCCGCCAGATTGCAAAAGAGCTCAATATCTCCGGTCCTTTCAACATCCAGTTCCTGGCACGCAACAACGAGGTGAAAGTTATCGAATGTAACCTGCGTGCTTCACGTAGTTTCCCGTTTGTGTCTAAAGTGCTGAAACGCAACTTCATCGAAACTGCCACGAAGATTATGCTGGATGCTCCTTATTCCCGTCCGGACAAGTCGGCGTTCGACATCGACTGGATCGGCGTGAAGGCTTCCCAGTTCTCATTCTCCCGCCTGCACAACGCAGACCCTGTATTGGGTGTGGATATGTCCTCTACGGGTGAGGTGGGCTGTATCGGTGATGACTTCTCCGAAGCGTTGCTGAACTCCATGATTGCTACCGGCTTCAAGATTCCGCGTCCTGAAAAGGGTGTGATGTTCTCTTCCGGCGCGATGAAATCGAAAGTGGATTTGCTGGATGCCAGCCGCATGCTTTTTGCGAAGGGGTATAAGATTTACGCTACGGCAGGTACCGCCGCATTCCTCAATGCGCATGGCGTAAGCACCGAAGCCGTGTTCTGGCCGGATGAACGTGCCGATGCGGAAAATAATGTAATGACAATGATTGCCGAGCATAAGTTCGACCTGATTGTAAATATTCCGAAGAATCATTCCAAACGCGAGCTGACTAACGGTTACAAGATTCGCCGCGGCGCTATCGACCACAATATTCCGTTGATTACGAATGCCCGTCTGGCAGGCGCTTTCATTGAAGCTTTCTGTGAGATGAAAATGGAAGATATCCAAATCAAGAGCTGGCAGGAATATAAATAAGCCGGTTGGTATGTTATTGTAATAAAGAGGTTGTACCAAACTCGAATCCCACTATCATTCTGTCGTGCAGAGCGTAGCTGATGACAGAATGATATGTTTACCAGAGTTTTGTACAGCCTCTTTTCCTTAAATAGGCATTGGCGTATGATAAAGAATCTATTATTTGATATGGGCGGTGTGATATTCCGCCAGAATTCGGAAGAGGCTTATCGCCGTTTTCGGGCGATGGGAGTGAATACGGATGATTACATGGGTGAATATGGCCAGAAAGGTTTTTTCCTGGATGTGGAAACGGGAAAAATCGACGCCGGCGAGTTTTGCCGGAGAATGGCTGAGGTTGCCGGACGCGAGTCTGTCAGTTGGGATGAAGCGCAGCATTGCTGGTTGGGCTTTATACGTGATGTTCCGGTAGACAGACTTCATAACTTGTTGAAGTTGAGGACTGAATACCACGTCTGCCTGCTTAGTAATACCAACCCGTTTATTATGGCTTTTACCCGTAGCGATAAGTTCAGTGACGAACACAGACCGATAAGCGATTACTTCGATACACTGTTTTGCAGTTATGAAATGCGGGCTTACAAGCCTGAACCTGATATTTTTCTTAAAGCGTTGGCCGCTGACGGTATGAAAGCCGAAGAAACGATATTTGTAGATGACAGCTTAAAGAATATCAGGGCTGCGGAAGCGCTTGGCATACGCGGGTTGCATGTAGCTCCCGATGAAGATTGGATGGAAAAGCTGACAGCGTTGTTGCATACATGTAATGGTTTGTAGTATATTTGCAATGAAAAGCAATTAGGATAAGAATATGAGTGAGGTAGATAAAATGAGAAGCTCGCAATTGGCGAATACTGCTTCTCCGGAAATTCAGGAGCGTTTTAAACGTGCGAAGAAACTGTTGCTGAGACTGAATGCCACGAGCGGTTATGATGAAGAATGCCGGAGCGTATTGGAAGAATTGATACCCGGTATTCCCGCTTCCGCCACTATTTGGCCGCCTTTCTGTTGTGACCATGGTGACGGTATCCGTCTTGGGGAACATGTCTTTATCAATTCCAATTGTACTTTCCTGGACGGTGGTTACATCACTATCGGAGCGTATACGCTGATAGGACCTTGTGTGCAGATTTACACCCCTCAGCATCCGTTTGATTATCTGGAACGGCGTGTGGAGCAGGAACACGCCGTTCCGGTGGCGATAGGTGAAGATTGCTGGATTGGCGGCGGCACTGTTATTTGTCCCGGGGTAACCATTGGCGACCGTTGTATTATAGGTGCGGGGAGTGTAGTGACAAAAGATATTCCGTCCGATTGTGTAGCCGTTGGGAATCCGGCAAGGGTAATCCGAAAAAATGAAGTAAAAAAGTGATGAGGCTAATTGCTTGAATTTCAATAACAGTCGGTACTGTGTGAAAAAAAACTTGCAAAATAGATGGCGAAAGTTTTGGTAGTTTCAAAATAAGCTGTACCTTTGCATCGCTTTTGAAACGGAAGTGTACGGGCGTTTAGCTCAGCTGGTTCAGAGCATCTGCCTTACAAGCAGAGGGTCGGCGGTTCGAATCCGTCAACGCCCACAGTGTAGTTCTTATTGAAAATAGCTTTGCATGAGATATGCAAGGCTATTTTTTTTGTCCTGCGACTTCATTTTTGTAATTTATTTCTTCTTTATACCTTATTACTCGGAAAAAAGCCGTAATTTTGCAGCCCGATAATTATCATAAATACGACGTATGGAACTTGATTTACTTACCGCAATCTCTCCGATTGACGGTCGATACAGGGGCAAGACGGATGCTTTGGCCGCCTATTTCTCAGAATTCGCACTGATAAAATACCGTGTACAGGTTGAAGTGGAATATTTTATAACCTTGTGTGAACTGCCTTTACCCCAGTTGAAAGGGGTGGATAAGGGTGTGTTCGAAACATTGAGAAACATTTACCGCAATTTTTCAGAAGCCGATGCCGGACGTATCAAGGATATTGAAAGCGTGACTAACCATGACGTGAAGGCTGTTGAATATTTTTTGAAAGAAGAATTTGATAAGCTGGGCGGAATGGACGACTATAAAGAGTTTATCCACTTCGGACTGACTTCACAGGATATCAACAATACTTCTATTCCTTTGTCTGTCAAAGAGGCGTTGGAGCAGGTGTATTACCCTCAGATAGAGGAACTGATAGCGCAACTCCGTGCTTATGCGGAAGAGTGGGCGAACATTCCTATGCTTGCCAAGACACACGGACAGCCGGCTTCTCCTACTCGTTTGGGAAAAGAGGTAATGGTGTTTGTGTACCGTTTGGAACGCCAGTTGGCTGCACTGAAGGCTTGCCCGGTTACCGCCAAGTTTGGCGGTGCTACGGGAAATTACAATGCGCATCATGTGGCTTATCCGGAATATGACTGGAAGGCTTTCGGTAATAAGTTTGTTGCGGAGAAGCTGGGATTGGAGCGTGAGGAGTATACGACCCAGATTTCCAATTATGATAATCTGTCCGCTGTCTTCGATGCGATGAAGCGCATTAATACGGTGATGATTGATATGAACCGTGACTTCTGGCAGTATATCTCCATGGAATACTTCAAGCAGAAGATTAAGGCGGGCGAGGTCGGTTCGAGCGCAATGCCGCATAAGGTAAATCCGATTGACTTTGAGAATGCCGAAGGTAATCTGGGGATAGCGAATGCTATTCTGGAGCATCTGGCCGTGAAGTTGCCGGTGTCACGTCTGCAGCGCGACCTGACGGACTCTACCGTATTGCGTAACGTGGGTGTTCCGTTCGGGCATATCGTAATTGCCATTCAGAGTTCATTGAAAGGATTGCGGAAGCTGCTGTTGAACGAAACGGCTATTTACCGCGATTTGGATAACTGCTGGAGTGTTGTGGCCGAGGCCATCCAGACAATCCTGCGCCGTGAGGCCTATCCGCATCCTTACGAGGCGCTGAAAGCGTTGACGCGTACCAATCAGGCTATCACGGAGAGTTCTATCAAAGAATTCATCGAAGAATTGAATGTAAGCGAAGAGATAAAGAAAGAATTACGTGCAATTACTCCCCATACATATACGGGGCTTTAAGAAGCGACAAGAGAGTCCGGAATATTCAACTTTTTAATCCGGAATTTGTTTATAAGCTAAAATAAAAGAAAAGGTAATCAGAGATAAAGAATGGCCGTGAGGCCAGTAGGTTTAATTTTATTCGAATAAAAAAACAATGAGTACAGAAAATGAAACTTGGCGTGATGCTTCTTCCTCAGAGGAGAACTCAGGCGCCGGCCGTGATGGTAACCAATTTAACAGAGAGGGAAGCTATAGCCGCCCGTCTTATAACCGTGAAAATGGGGACCGCCCTTATCGTCCGAAATTTAATGGTGAAAACGGCGATCGTCCGCAACGCTCTTACGGCAGTGACCGCCCTTACCGTCCGCGTTTTAATCCGAATGCGGAGAATGGCGACCGCCCTCAGCGTTCTTATAATACCGACCGTCCTTACCGTCCCCGCTATAACAGTGAAGGCGGCGACCGCCCCCAACGCTCTTACGGTAATAATGCCGGCGGTGACCGTCCTTACCGTCCCCGCTATAACAGCGAAGGCGGCGACCGTCCCCAACGTCCTTACGGCAATAATGCCGGTGGTGACCGTCCTTACCGTCCCCGCTATAACAGCGAAGGTGGTGACCGTCCTCAGCGTCCTTACGGCAACAATGCCGGTGGTGACCGTCCTTACCGTCCCCGTTATAACAGCGAAGGCGGCGACCGTCCTCAGCGTCCTTACGGTAACAATGCCGGTGGCGACCGTCCTTTCCGTCCGCGCTATAACTCGAATGGCGACCGTCCTCAACGCCCTTATGGCAACAGGGATAGTTACAGCCGTCCGATTCGCCGTACGGGGGATTACGATCCCAATGCCAAGTACAGCAAGAAGAAACAGATAGAGTATAAGGAACAGTTTGTCGACCCGAACGAACCGATTCGTCTGAATAAGTTCCTGGCTAATGCCGGTGTGTGCTCGCGTCGTGAAGCGGATGAGTTTATTACAGCCGGTGTAGTGTCTGTAAACGGAGAGGTGGTTACGGAATTGGGTACTAAGATTAAGCGTGGCGATGAAGTGAAGTTCCACGATCAGACGGTCAGCATCGAACGTAAGATATATGTTCTGTTGAACAAGCCGAAAGATACGGTGACAACTTCCGATGATCCGCAGGCGCGTCGTACTGTAATGGATTTGGTGAAAGGTGCTTGCGACGAACGTATCTATCCGGTAGGTCGTCTGGACCGTAATACTACGGGGGTATTGTTGCTGACGAACGACGGTGACCTGGCTTCCAAGCTGACTCATCCCAAGTATCTGAAAAAGAAAATATATCATGTGCACTTGGATAAGAATCTGACTAAAGCCGATATGGAGCAGATTGCGGCCGGTATTCAGTTGGATGACGGTGAAATCCAGGCGGATGCTATCAGTTACACTGATGAATTCAAAAAAGATGAGGTGGGCATAGAAATCCACTCCGGTAAGAACCGTATCGTGCGTCGTATTTTCGAATCGCTGGGATATAAGGTTGTGAAACTGGACCGTGTATTCTTTGCCGGCTTAACCAAGAAAGGCTTGCGTCGCGGCGAGTGGCGTTACCTCACTGAACCGGAGGTAAACTTCCTGCGTATGGGCTCTTTCGAATAATATATATAATAAGGTATAATAACTGTTTTATGGAAAAAATTAGTAGAACAAAGATTGTTGACCTGTTGAAGCGCGAGGATTTTGGCGCTATGGTCAACGTGAAAGGCTGGGTTCGTACCCGCAGAGGTAGTAAGCAAGTTAATTTTATCGCGCTGAACGACGGTTCTACAATAAATAATGTGCAGATTGTGGTGGATTTGGCGAACTTCGATGAGGAGATGCTGAAAGATATTACCACAGGCGCTTGTTTGAGTGTGAACGGCGTGCTGACGGAATCGGTAGGCTCCGGTCAGAAAGCCGAAATCCAGGCTCGTGAAATCGAAGTGTTGGGAACTTGCGACAATACATATCCTTTGCAGAAAAAGGGACACTCTATGGAGTTCCTTCGTGAGATAGCCCATCTGCGTCCGCGTACGAATACGTTCGGCGCTGTGTTCCGCATTCGTCACAATATGGCTATCGCCATTCATGAGTTCTTCCATAAGAAAGGGTTCTTCTATTTCCATACGCCTATCATTACGGGTTCTGACTGTGAAGGCGCCGGGCAGATGTTCCAGGTTACTACGATGAACCTGTATGATTTGAAGAAAGATGAAAACGGTTCCATTATCTACGATGACGATTTCTTCGGCAAACAGGCCAGCCTGACGGTTTCCGGCCAGTTGGAAGGTGAGCTCGCCGCTACGGCATTGGGCGCTATCTATACGTTCGGACCTACGTTCCGCGCCGAAAACTCCAATACTCCCCGTCACTTGGCGGAGTTCTGGATGGTTGAGCCGGAAGTCGCGTTCAACGACATTGCCGATAACATGGACTTGGCGGAAGAATTCATCAAGTTCTGCGTACAGTGGGCTTTGGATAACTGCGCCGATGACGTGAAGTTCTTGAACGATATGTTTGACAAGGGCTTGGTAGAACGTCTGCAGGGTGTTCTGAAAGAAAGCTTCGTTCGTCTGCCTTATACGGAAGGTATCAAGATTCTGGAAGAAGCCGTAGCGAAGGGACATAAGTTCGAGTTCCCCGTATACTGGGGCGTCGACCTGGCTTCCGAACACGAGCGTTATTTGGTGGAAGAGCACTTCAAGCGTCCGGTTATCCTGACGGATTATCCGAAAGAAATCAAGGCGTTCTATATGAAACAGAACGACGACGGTAAAACGGTACGTGCCATGGACGTACTCTTCCCGAAGATTGGCGAGATTATCGGAGGTTCCGAGCGTGAGTCCGACTACGCTAAACTGATGAACCGTATCGAGGAGCTTCATATCCCGATGAAAGATATGTGGTGGTATCTTGATACCCGTAAGTTCGGTACGTGTCCGCACTCAGGTTTCGGATTAGGCTTTGAGCGTCTGTTGCTGTTCGTAACCGGTATGACTAATATTCGTGACGTGATACCGTTCCCGCGTACTCCGCGCAATGCGGAGTTCTAATCGATGGAGAACGGAATAGAATATCTTTAACGGATAAGCCCGCATAAACTTTGGTTTATGCGGGCTTTTTTATGCGATAAACTGTTATTTTCTCAAAATAAATCTTTATATTTGTGTCAACAGGAATGACATAGCGTTAACCAATATCATACGAATATGAAAAAGAGTTATTTCTTTACCATGCTGGCGGCGGTGCTGCTTGCGGTAACAGGAGTCCGGGCGCAGGATAAGGCTGTTTTCGAGCCGGCGCATCTGGAAGGTATTTGGCAGTTGTGTCATTATGTGTCCGAAAATCCGGATATTCCCGGAATATTGAAGCCGAGCAATACATTTAAGGTGCTGAGCGATGACGGCCGTATTGTTAATTTCACGATACGACCCGGTGCGGACGCCATTATTACGGGGTATGGCACCTATCGGCAAATATCGGGCACGGCCTATAAGGAAAGCATCGAGAAGAACATCCATCTGCCTATGTTGGATAATAAGGATAATATCCTTGAATTTGAAATGGGTGAGGGCGGTGTGATGTATCTGAAATATTTTATCGCAAAAGATTTAAACGGAAATGAACTGAATACATGGTTTCATGAAACCTGGAAACGGGTGAATATGCCATCCGCATTTCCGGAGGACATTGTCCGGTAACAGAAAACAAATGCCATTTCATACCCCTTGCGCAAATCCGGGAATGTTCTGTTTACAGGGGTTTGCATGCGCGGGCGGGAACTTTTGAAATTATCTTCCGGGGATATTTTTATTTCTTCGGAAGATAATTTCTTTTTGTTGTATATCAGCCAAGTGCAATTTAAAAAAAAGAAGAAAACGTTTGCCAGTTATAAGAAAATCCGTACCTTTGCAAGCCGATTATTATCTCATAAGGATAAGCATTTAATTCATAGCGAGTTAATCT
>CDYK01016717.1_pt1 | contig 10208 bp, 6 predicted proteins | sample 554841 | NCBI WGS metagenome assembly CDYK01 (sample SAMEA3182102, study PRJEB8094) | gut metagenome | biome: human; feature: gut; material: Stool; isolation source: human stools | place: Canada | collected 2013-02-18
CCGGATTACTATCGCTTGTAATACCAACCGATAGAGACCACAGCCGACACGATGCACACTCATTTACGGTAAAAGTAAGTTCTGTAGCTCCCCGATCGAATCTACCACATAATCCGCCCCAGCAGTTTCCAGTTCTTCCCGGGAGCCATATCCATATACACACCCAACCGAACTCACTCCCGCATGCTTCGCCCCGAGTATGTCGAATTTACGGTCACCGACCATAATTACTTCGGAAAGAGATACAACCTCATTAGTCTTCAGTACATAATTGATCACCTCTTCTTTAGTCGAGCGTACTCCGTCCAAAGTAGCCCCTCCGACAAAGGAAAAATAAGCGGCAAGCTGAAAATGATCCAATATTTTCCGGGCGAATACTTCCGGCTTAGAAGTAGCCACCATCATGGTCTTTCCCGCCTGACACAAACGATCCAACAACTCAGGAATCCCCGGATATACCTCGTTTTCAAGCCAGCCCACAGTCGCAAAACATACCTTTGCAGTACGAGTTATCACATTGAAGCATAACAATGAAGAACTCAGAAATACGAACGGTTGCTATTTCGTTACCCAATTTTCAAGCAATCCGAATAACCGTTTAATTATAAGATAATTGCATTTTTAGCGTTATTTTTGATAAAGGCACCGTCGGGAATGTCTGTGCCGATACTCCGGCCGCACATACGGTATAAGCCATCAATGTGGCAAGCATTTTTTCATTGTATCTAATTTTGCATTTTAATAATCTACTGCAAAATTAGATGCTCCCGTCAACTGTTGCAATACTGATTTATCATTATGCAAATCATATATAATTGCAATATAGATACTTAATTATTTTCTCTGTTTGATTATACCCAGAACGGTGACACATTTGACAGCCTCGATGGAGTTGTTTACATTCAGTTTTGCTAGAATACGCTGGCGGTGGGTATTGACGGTATGGACGCTCAGACCGAGCATGCCGGTAATCTCTTTGGAAAGAAGTCCTTTTATCCTTTCTTTTTCCGTTTCGATTCCTGAACGTGACTTGAACGGCTTTTTAAGGTTGTTCAGGCTGAAACTGATCGAGAGCTGCACGAATGACCGGTCGTTATAAAAGCTGTAATGCAGGGAGCGGTTGGCCATTGTGGAATATGACGATGTTTTTGCCGAATGGAAAATATCGTTCAAAGCCAGACAGACATTCAGTCGGTCCCGGAGAAACCTCCGGCTGATACCCGCGTCCATTCTGAACATCGGCTCTGCGGTAAAGACATTGACCACCCTTTGGTATAATACCTTCATTCCTCCGTCCCCGAGAGTATATCGAAAGTCCACGGCTTTCACACTTTGGAACTGCTATCGGATCAAACTGGCCGTTGCGGTCACGTGGAATGGAGATAACAGACTCTCCATATTCGGTTTGGACTTTCCTCGGATAACTGCCATTCCGGGAATTACCGATATTGTTTTCCGATGCAGAATGCTTCTCATAGCCCAAATGGGCATCCATTTCAACCTCGAGCATTTTTTCCAATACCTGGGCATGCAACTGTTTCAGAAACTCGCTCACATCAGTTTCTGTCTTGAACTAGCTAAGGAACTCCTTGCTTAATACATCATCTGGCACTGCTTGATTCTTTTCTTTCATAATCTTCTTCATTCTGGAAATGATAAAATGAAAAATACGGAACTCAGTCCGAATCCCGTATTTTCCATTTACACAATTTTTTATAGTGCCCTTTATTTACATTATTTTACCTTTTTCCCGTTCATGTACAAGGCCAATCGCTGACGCAAAGCTTGCAATGATTCCAGGGGATTAGACTTTAAAACTATCAAATCAGCCTCAGCACCTTCACGAATGACTCCCAATTTACCGACCTGTCCCAAAACCTCTGCCCCAACAACAGTAGCGGCCCGTAACACATCCGGGATGCTCATCCCGCAAGAATCAGCCAATAGATATAGTTCGTCCATAAAAACCGAGTTTATCCTACCGTTTTCCAGTCGAACCCAGTCTGTCCCGGCAGCAATTTTTACTCCCGACCGGTACGCCTCGTTCACATAGCGAGGCACGAATTCTTTCCTGTAATCATTCATGCCGATCAGGACAGTGGCATCTAAAATTGTGCCCCGGCGAGCCATCTCCCTAAAAATAGAAGTTCTACGTTCTATTTCCGCCGGGGAAAAACGCTTGGTTTTAAACGCTGGTATAAACCCTTCCGTCCCGTCTATCAAATAAACATGAGAGACCGTCTCGACCCCGGCTTCCACAACCTCGCGTGCAACCGCGGGAAAAGTAGCGAAATGTCCCCAGGCTTTAAGTCCATGTTCACGACACAATGGTACAATTTTTTTTAACATGTCGAAAGAAATATCATTATATAACTTAAGTCCCGTACAACCGAACTCTTTGGCTTCCAGAATCATTCTCTCCAATTGTTCAGAACTTGTCGTGTCCTTTATCTCTTGACTCCACGGGGCGTTCTCGGTCACGTGTCCCCGGGTGTCCATTCTCTCCCTTCCCCCGTAATATGACGGACCGGCCCAAAGTGAAGAAAAATACACGTCCGGTCCCACTATACTCCCACTATCTTGTTCGGCCTTGTAAAGTTTCACGTTACGTGCATCACCTCCCGCATCACGTACGGTGGTAACCCCGTCTTCCAGATAAGACTCCGCCATATCCCGCATATAACCGGGTTTCATCGTGTTATTCCCCCAATGCGTATGAGAGTCAATTAATCCCGGCATTAAATAAGTTCCTGTATAGTCCGTTTGTCCTTTCTTGACCCTTTTCTTCGCTTTAACAATTCTTGCAATCCTCCCATCTTTAACGTGAACTGTCATCCCCGGAACAATCTTTCCCCCCTCAACGTCAACAATATTCGTATTGTAAAGGGTCACATCCTGCCCGAACAAAACCACACTTCCACACGCCAGTAATATTATTAAAACAACAATTTTTCTCATTTTCCTCTATATTTCTATTCTTAAAAAATCATTTTTTACACCCGCTTCTTTTCCAGGAGTATCATACCTGACATCCGGCTCTTTGTAACTTCAATCAATAAGATACAGGGTAGTCTCCCATGAAACCACTGGTTACCTCGAAATCTGGCGTAACAAACTGTAAACCAACCGCAAGTCCCTCGCCTGTAAACGATCGAGCCACACTACCGGTGGTCATTCCTCCCGTCAAGTCATACATACAAATCTCGTAATCATTTCCAGTTTGGGTTCCCACTACCAGACAATCGAAATTCTTTTCCGGATCAGCCTCCCTGCCCCAATAACGATGACGAATAAAACTAATTTCTTCACCGGCATCAAGCCCGTCCAAATTCAAAAGAGTTTCTGTTTGATTGTCAATATCATAAGCATATACCTGATCTTCCATGACAAAATACAATATTCTCGCAGAAGTTTCGTTCGAACAGAACAGCTCGGCTTTCTTTAACTTTTCATTGGAAATTTCCGAGACTTTTGTAATCGGATTACCGGTATTCGCCATTGTTCCTCCCCACAACGGATCTTCAACGACAAGTTCTAATTCATACAACCATAATTTTTCAGCATCGTCAGCATCCTGAAATATAGCCACCTGCTTTCCACCGGTATTTCCCAAGAAAAGCAACGAGTGACGTATTCCATTCACGGGTATCCCCTCTTGATCTGGATAATCATACAATCCCCCATTAGCATCAATGCATAAGAATCTTCCGTTCAACTCATCGAAAAAGAAAACGTTACTTCCATCCGAACAAATGTTAATATTTGGCTTGCATCCCCCATTGATAGCAGTTGCCACGGGGAACTTACCAGATCCTCCATTGCCCCAGAGTAAATCATAATAACAAAAATAAGTTCCTTTATCGCTAAAATAACTCGTGCCATAACAATGGAAACAAGCAAAAAGCGATTCCTCACCCCCAGGAACTTCCCCGTAAAACATATTCTCGTGCGAATAAATCGTTCCCAAATCTGCCACGTCGACAATGTGAAAATCCTCTTTTGTCGCCAACGCCAAGGCCGTGGTCGGGACAAAAGCGGCAGTTGTCGTATCTATATAGCTATATTTCAGCAACACGGAACAAGAGTTAGGAGCACCTGCCAAACGCACACCATTTTTACGATACAACAAATTTTCCAGTTTTTCCCCGTCTAAAAAATGTAAATCCAGATCACTGTCACCCTCCACTTCCTTCATAACATAAAAACCTTCAGACAACTCGTTTATCACCCGTATATCCTCATAAACACACACCTCTTGCGCCGTGTTCTCGTTTATCACTCTCAACATCACCGTGTAAGAATTAGGTTTCTCCGTCACCGGATATCTTAACACTTTCTCTTCTCCTATAACGGTCACCGGCACCACTTCCGGAGTTTTATCCTTATCGTAGGCTGTAAAAATACTCCACTCGTATTTCAACTCATGCGCAGAATCCGACACCATGATATCAGGGTCGCAGTAAAGCGTATCCTCCAGCGAGGTATAGGATTCCTTAAGTCCATTCAAAATAACAGACAACTCAGTTTTCGGTTTATACTCGTAATTTTCATCTTTATCGTAACAGGCTACCATCCCGAAAAAGAGCAGAAAAACCGCCTGAAATTTCATCATATTTCTCATAGCACAATATTTAAATTCAATACATATCAAATGAAACAATTTCTCCACCGTACTCTATTCCTTCCTTCAAAGGCCCTTGCCCGGCACTAGCACGTTCATCATTCACCCTTTGGAGCTCTTCCTTAAAAATACTGATCCAATAATTAATATACCCCATGTCTCCGCCGTTCATCACCGATTCTACCCAATCATCATTGATAAGCACACCGTAAGGAGCGGCCGCATTAATCATCAACCGGTGCTTTTCTAATCCGTAACCGTTCAGATACCAGTCAGCAGCACCTTCCCAGGTGGTTGGTTTCAAGAGAATATCCGAAATCACGAGCCGCTTGACAATTCGATCTGAAGCTCCCAGTTTAAAATCACTTCCCTCTTCAGTCAATCGGATTTCCAAAACACGCTCTTTTTCCCTCAAAGACGTATCCCTTTTGAACACGATCGGCAATTTCACGTTCGTTTCATTTGCATCAATGATGTACGAAGATGACAGTTCCGAGAAAGGCACATAATGAATCCCCGGCTTCGCATTATCCACTCCATCAACCTCCTGCTGTACGATGTTTACCTTTCTGGGCTGCGAACTCAAGTTTCCGTAAAGTTGTACTTCCACCTCAATGGTATCTACTCGTACGTTGTCAGGGTAATAGGCAAAAGTATATTTTTCTTCACCCTCCGATTCCGGATCAAAATAAAATGCCACCCGGTCCACGGTTTCATTATAGGGTTCCAGTTCCATCCTGCAAGATGCAAGATAAAGACTTACCCCCGATAATAACAAAATGCAAAATATATTTCTCATAACATCCAATATTTACTAGAACTCACATTCATTTTACTCTAATTCAGTTTCCGGCAGGGGAACGATGTAATTATCCTCGGTCAAATCGCTATTTCTACCCCATAACATGCTCGAGGCCGAATGTCTCTTGTAATAAAAAAACATTTGTCCCTCCCCGAACAGTTCCCGGCGATACTGTTTTTCGATCTCTTGCCTCAACTCCTCTAAAGACAAATCTTGTGATACTAACATTTGACGACTCAGCATGAAGTCTTTGTACAAACGATTGGCCTCACTTTCCGAGGGAGCTGTTTCCATGGCGATCAAATACATTTCAGCTAAACGCAATAGAGGTATAACTTGATATTTTAACCTGAGATCTTTCGAGCTTGTTCCCGTACCGGAACTAGGTTGCAAGAATTTTCTAAAAAGAGGGACGGCCCCTCCCAAACCGCTAGATTCAGATCCCCACACGGTCCTTATCCTGATATCCCCGGTAAGGGCCCCTTCAAACAACATAGTCTTCCTGGAACTCGAAATATAGTAAGAGTTCGTCGAAAACATGGTATTCGAAATGTCCGTTTTGCTCAAAAGCATTATAGATTCAGAAGGCATGGCATAGAATTCCTTTTCCAAATCATCACTTCCAGATAAAGAGATAACGTTCTCACCCCCTTTTGTCTTGGCTTGAATTACGCTCAAGGCGTTCCGGTAAGCCTCTTCCGTCCTCCCCAAGTACAAGTTCACGCGAGCTTTCAAAGCCTTCACCGCGTAAAGATTGAAACGAAAACGACGGTAATCCAAGAAAAAGTCTTCATTTTCACCCGTCTCATCCAAGGTTGCCAGGCTCTTCACCAGCAACGGATCACTCTCCGCAAGCAAGGCCTCCGCCATATCGAGATCTTTCAACAACTTTTCCACATAGGAATCAAAATCCAGAAACGGAATCTCTTGCTTACCGACGGTCTCTGCATAACCCAATCGAACAGTTTTTCCCGGTTCAAACGGCATCTGACCAAACAATCTTAACACGTCGAAATGAACAAACGCACGAATGGCTCTAGCCTCCCCTTCAATCACGTCACGAGTTTGCCCGGATTCTATTACCGCCCCGTTCTTTTCCAAAAATCTCAACACATCATTAGCGTGCACGATCACGTTATACATCTCGCCATATATCAATTCAAAAATCTGTCGGGCATTGTCAAGCGTGAAATCCAACTGGTACAAGTTCTCCCAGTTATTTGATTGTAATTCCCAATGCTGTGCCATCGTCTCAATCGGTCCGTACGACATATATTTACCGTACAAATAATCCCCCGCCAGGCCCACGTAACATTGAGTCAAGGCGTCTTTAAAACCTTGTTCCGTTTGGAACATATGTTCAGCATCCACTTGCATCTGTGATTTTTGATCAAGAAAGTCCTCGCATGCGCACAAGTGAACTGACAAGAAAACGAAGAACAATAAATATTTTTTCATAATCAATCTCTGTAAGGTTAAAAAATAACGGAAAAAGCAAACTGTATATTATTCGCGAAAGGATAATCCGTACCCCTTTCCCGTTTAATACTTGACAGGTAGAACAAATCGGACATATTCACGCTCAAGTTCACGGTTTCTGCATGCAAAACTTTTTTCACGAAACCAGTACGCCAACTGTATTGCAAGCTCAAACTCTGCAATTGAAATACTTTATCATCCATCACAAATCGAGAAGATGAACGAGTCGCTTCATCACTATACCCTTTAAAGAACTTGTAATCCCCCGCCTTTTGCCAACGCTCGGTGAACACGCGATTGTCCACATTATTAATAATAGATCGATCCACGCCGCTTCCTTCCAATCCTACCGGAACCTCTACTTTATCCAGCAAGGTAGAGTTATATTGTTTTCCTCCCCAGTGGAAACCAAACGAGAGATTAAGCGACAAGTCTTTATACGATAGCAAACTGTTTATAGACCCGCGAAAAGTCGGTTCCCCAACACCACAATATACCCGATAAGAGGGGTCCCAGGTTTTAGTCACGTTACCCTCGGCATCAAGGAAAAGTTCCTCTCCGTCCGCCGGGTTTATACCCAGGGAACGCACCGCATAAATGGAATTTTGAGAACGTCCTTCATAAAACAGGGTTCCGTACTCGGAAGTTTGCCTGCGTTTTTCGGTTTCTCGTTTCAATTCGTCCGATAACGTTAAAATTTTATTACGGGTGTAAGCTAATTTACCCGTCACGTTCCAAGTAAAACCAACTCCCGGGTTTCTCAGGATATACCCTCCAAGCATCGCTTCATAACCGACATTCTCGGTTGAACCTATATTCTCGGTATAACCATTAAAGCCATGAACTAATTTCAAATCAATGGTTGAAAGCAAATCCCTGGTTTTCTTATAAAACACATCCACCCCGGCACTAAGTCTCCCATTAAATAACCCGATATCCAGTCCCCCGTTGTATTGTGTCGTGGTTTGCCAGGAAAGCTGCTCGTTCCCCAAACCCATCAGCTCCGTTGATGTCCAGACGAGATATCTTGATTCCGTTGAGAAAGAATACATGGAGCGAGCCTGGTAAGGCGCAAATTGTTGTGAACCGCTCTCACCTAACGATAAACGCAAGCGCAACGTGTTGAACAAATCTTGTTTTTTCATGAACTTCTCGTTATGAATATTCCAGCCAAGCCCCAGACTCCAGAAAGGAGCAAAACGTTTATCCCGTCCAAACTGGGAGGAACCATCAACTCTTATCGAAGCGTCAATATAATAACGGGAATCATAGGTATAGTTGATATTTCCTGTAAAACCGACACTGGCCGAACGACTATCCGTACCGGAAGGGACTGTCCCGGTTTTATAGCTCAACGCATTAGCAAAATCCTTAAAATTCTTATTCAGCAATCCCTGCACCGAGAAAGCGTAAGCAAAATCCTTACTTTGCATGATTGTGGCATATACACCCGTGTAAATTGAATGTTTCTCGTTTAAAACGGTAGAGTAATTCAAGGTTAAATTCCCATCAATAGCAAATGCCTCGCCGGTAGTGTAATCGTAAGTCCCCTTTGCGAAAGTATCAATTCCCGGGTAGCTAAACGAAGAATGTTCTGCCGGAAGATAGTTATGCCTGTTTGAAAAACTTTTTGAAATCCCGAGCTGTCCTTTCAGGCTCAACCCTTTCAGAATTGTCCAGTCGATAGAGAATATATCCCGAATCGTACTCGACCGGCTATAGTTCTCGCTGTCCAACCCTGCATCTACCAGAGGGTTCGAAATGTCGGAATAACCAGGAAAATTCGCCCATGATTTTATCAGTTTCCCTTCTTCATCCTTCGCTCTAAAATAGGTATTCAATCGGGCATAAGTCGCGAAACTTCCATAAGTCCCGTTATCTGCCTTGTAAGTATCAAACGAAACCACGTTTCTAAAAATCAAATTTTTAAGGTTATAACTTAAGGTGATCGAGGCACTGCTAGCATCTCTTTCCGAACCCTTCATCGCCCCCTTGGTCAAATTATTACTCAATGAAACACTCCAGCGAAACTCCTCGCTTCCCCCCTCTAACCTTAAATTAAGCCGTCTTCCGACACCAACGCGAACGGGAATCCGAATCCACTCCGTTTCACCCATTAAAGCGTCAGTCAAACGGTCGTTGTAAAGTTGCTTGAGCATGGCATCTTCATAAGGTGTATCCGCGTCGTACAACCCTACCATCCGTTCCAACGAGAGTTTATCTTTCGCATTCATCAAATCGTAAGACGACAAATCGGGAATCTCGAGGTTTACTCCCCCTTGAAAAAAAACTTTCAATTTACCAGGTTGAGGATCTTTAGTCTTTATAACGATAACCCCGTTGGCCCCCCTGGACCCATAGATCGCCGTGGCCGAGGCATCCTTCAATATATTAATGCTTTCAATCTCCTCGTCATTAAAATCTTGTAATTTTTGAATGGTTATCTCGAATCCATCCACGATCACCAGGGGAGCGTTCAAACTATTGGACGCGTCGTTTTCAGCTTCCTCTAAACTAGTTGGCAAACTAGAATTTCCACGTATGGTGATCTCCACTTCCCTGTTAGGATTACTTCCAAGAGCGTTATCCATCACCATGTTGATCGAGGGATCTATATTCCGTAAGGTGCTCAACAAATTTTGGCCCCGAAAATTTTTCAACTCTTTTGCTGAAACCGTTTTCACTGCCCCCGTAAAACTCTCCCTGGGACGGTTAAAAATCCCTGTCACCACCACCTCTTCCATCTCGGTCACGTCTTCTTCCAGGACGACCAAAAGGGGCTTAAAATCCTTGATTTGCACCTCGCGGCCTTTCATCCCGATAAAAGAGAATTGCAAAACACCCCCTTCTCCCGGCAAGGTCAACTCGAATTTCCCGTCCACATCGGTTACGATGCCCAATCTCGTGTCTTTCACCAATACGGTAACTCCAGGGAGAGGCTCCCCGTCCTTATCCGTCACCCGTCCCTCGATCTTCTTCCCCTCCAGCCCAAGCGTTCGCTTGGGCACATCAGTTAATTCCCATCCACGGTTAATCAACACTACATCTCCCTCGATCTCGTAACGGAACCCATTACCGTTTAAAATTTTATCCAGAACCCCCTCGAGTGTGGCTCCGGCAAAAGAATCGTTAATCATGACTCCTTGCATTACAGTATCTCTCTGGTAGAAAAAATCTCTACCGCTAATCGCTTCCAATTTTTCCAGAACAGAAACGAGAGACTTGTTTTCAAATTTCATGGTAATTCTTTTGACTTGAGCGTGTCCTTTATTAAACATAAAACAGAACACGATAAGGCAAAAAGTG
>CDYK01025684.1_pt1 | contig 10047 bp, 8 predicted proteins | sample 554841 | NCBI WGS metagenome assembly CDYK01 (sample SAMEA3182102, study PRJEB8094) | gut metagenome | biome: human; feature: gut; material: Stool; isolation source: human stools | place: Canada | collected 2013-02-18
TGGTATGGCTGCCTCGATTGGCCGAGCATATGTGACGGTGTTTCGGAAGCTGCGCGTCGGAGTCTTCTTTTCCGGCGACGAACTCGTGCAGCCCGGCGAACCGCTTCCTCCGGGCGGCATCTACAACTCCAACCGCTTCATGGTGCGCAGCATCCTGCAGCTTCTGGGCTGCGAGGTGACGGACCTTGGCAGCGTTCCGGACAGCCTGGAGGCCACCAAGCGCGCCTTCGAGCACGCTGCGGAAACGTCGGACGTGATTCTCACGACGGGCGGCATGTCGGTGGGCGAAGAAGATCACATTAAGCCCGCCGTTGAAGCGCTCGGCCGCATCGATCTGTGGCGCGTGAAGCTCAAGCCCGGCAAGCCGCTGGCATTCGGCGAAGTAAAGGGCGTTCCTTTTGTAGGGCTTCCGGGCAACCCGGTTTCAGGCTTCGTGGTGCTGCTGATGATGGCGCGCCCCTTCCTTTTGCGTCGTATGGGACTGAAGGAAGTCGATCTCACGCCGATGAAGATCCGGGCGGATTTTGACTGGCTCAAGGCTGGAGACCGTGAGGAATTCGTTCGCGTGCGGCGCAACGCAGAGGGCGGGCTGGACATCTATCACACGCAGAATTCGCAGGTGCTTTCGAGCTGCGCATGGGCAGATGGCCTGGTCGACATTCCGTCGGGAGCGGTCATCCATCGCGGAGATGTGGTGCACTATTACCCCTTTGCGCAGTTCTTTGCTTAAGATTGCGGGAAAACCCTGTCATCCTTATAAGAAGGAAAATTCATGAAGGTCAAGGTCATCTTTTTTGCCAGTCTGCGTGATGCGGTCGGCACCGGTACGGAAACCGTTGAACTCGCTGGTGATGCGGCCTCTGTTGCTCAAGTGCGCGAAGCCCTGATTGCCAAGGGAGAGGCGTGGGCGCATGCCTTTCGCAATCTCAAACGCATTCGCGCGGCGGTAAATCAGGAGCTCGCCGGTGATGATGCAGTCGTCAAAGAGGGCGATGAAGTCGCCTTCTTCCCGCCGGTGACCGGGGGCTGAGATGGCCATTACCGACATCCGAGTGGGTGAGGCGGATTTTTCGCTGGACGAAGAACTCACCCGCGTCATGCGTGAGAGTCCGTCGGCAGGCGGCGTAGCGTCATTTGTGGGCTTGGTGCGCAATAAGAATGACGGTTCAGCGGTGTCGCGCATGACGCTCGAACACTATCCGGGCATGACTGAAAAGTCGCTCGCAAAGATCGCGGCCGCCGCGCGCGAACGCTTTCATTTGGTGGATGTGATTGTTGTGCACCGCGTGGGCGAACTGAAGGTGGGTGACAGAATCGTGCTCTGCCTCACCTCGGCCGAGCACCGCGGCGACGCATTTGCCGGCTGTGAATACATCATGGACTGGCTCAAAACCGAGGCGCCTTTCTGGAAGAAGGAGCAGACGCCGGACGGTGAACGCTGGGTTGATGCCCGCGAGAGCGACGACAAGGCGCGAGAGCGGTGGCTCGTGTAGACAGAAAACACACTCTGCGTCAACTTGAAAGTGAAACCATTCGTTAATGGGCGCCGTTTCCTGGAATCGGCGCCCTTGTTTCTAATCGGTGTTGACCCCATATAGAAGCTATGTTCGGGAGGAACCCCGGCGGAACCCTACAAAAGGGCTTCGTCAAGGCGGGACCTCTCCAAAGGAGTTTTTATATATGCGTCAAGACAAGTTAACGACGAAGTTTCAGGATGCCATAGGGAGTGCGCAGTCGATTGCGCTGGCTCATGACAATCAGTTCATGGAACCCCTGCACCTGCTCGCCGCTCTGCTCGCCGATACGGAAGGGTCTACGCGCAGTCTGCTCGAGCGCGCCGGCGTGAATGTCGGACGCCTCGAACGTGACGTGAAGGATGCCGTTGACCGTCTGCCCAAAGTGACGGGGCAGGGCGGCGATGTTCAGATTTCGCGCGACTTGATGAACCTCTTGAACCTCACGGAAAAAGAGGCCATGAAGGCGGGCGACGAATACATTTCGACGGAAATGGCGCTGCTTGCCCTTACCGAGGACAAAACCGAAGCCGGACGTCTGGCCAAAGAGGCCGGGCTTACGCGCCGTGCAATGGAAGAGGCCATCAAAGCCGTGCGCGGTACGGACAAAGCCGACAATCCCGACGCGGAAAATCAGCGTGAAGCGCTCAAGAAATACACGATTGACCTCACCGAGCGTGCTCGTCAGGGCAAGCTTGATCCGGTGATCGGCCGCGATGATGAAATTCGCCGCACGATGCAGATTCTGCAGCGCCGCACGAAAAACAACCCCGTGCTGATCGGCGAACCCGGTGTTGGTAAGACCGCCGTCGTGGAAGGCCTTGCTCAGCGAATCGTCAACAATGAAGTGCCCGATACCCTGCGCAACAAGGTGATTCTCTCGCTCGATATGGCGGGTCTGATTGCCGGTGCGAAGTACCGCGGTGAGTTTGAAGAGCGTCTGAAGAAGCTCCTTCAGGAAGTGACGGCTCAGGAAGGGAAAATCATTCTCTTCATCGACGAAATACATACGGTCGTCGGCGCCGGCAAAACCGAGGGCAGCATGGATGCGGGCAATATGCTTAAACCCGCACTCGCCCGCGGCGAACTTCATGTGATTGGCGCGACGACGCTCGACGAATACCGCAAGTACGTCGAAAAGGACGCTGCGCTTGAACGCCGCTTCCAGAAAGTGTTTGTCGATGAGCCTTCGGTTGAAGACACCATCGCTATTCTGCGCGGCCTGCAGGAAAAGTATGAAGCCCATCACGGTGTGGAGATTACCGATCCGGCCATTGTTGCAGCTGCTGAACTTTCGCATCGCTACATTACCGACCGCTACCTGCCCGATAAGGCCATTGACCTGATCGATGAGGCAGCTGCGCGCGTGAAGATGGAAATCGACAGCAAGCCCGAAGCCCTCGATAAGCTTGACCGCCGCTTGATCCAGTTAAAGATCGAGCGCGAAGCGATGAAGAAGGAAACGGACGACGCCTCCAAGAAGCGTCTCGCTGCGATTGAAGCCGAAATCGAAAAACTTTCGCGCGAGTACGCCGACCTCGAAGAGGTCTGGAAGAAGGAAAAGAGCGAAGCGCTTGGTGAAAAGAGCGTGCGCGATGAGATCGACCGTGCCCGCCGTCAGATGGATGAGTACCGTCGTCAGGCTCAGTACGAGAAGCTCGCAGAGCTTCAGTACGCCGTGCTCCCCAAGCTCGAAGAAAAGCTCAAGCGTGCGGAAAAGGCCGAGAAGGATACTGAGAAAACTGAAAAAGGCGGTCCGAAGCTGCTGCGCACGAGCGTAGGCGCTGAGGAAATCGCTGAGGTGGTGAGCCGCGCAACCGGTATTCCGGTTTCGAAGATGATGGAAGGCGAACGCCAGAAGCTGCTGCATATGGCCGATGCGCTTGAAAAGCGTGTTATCGGTCAGGATGAAGCGGTCAAGCGCGTCACGGAAACCATTCTGAGAAGCCGCGCTGGTCTGTCGGATCCCAACCGCCCGTACGGCAGCTTCCTCTTCCTTGGCCCGACGGGTGTCGGCAAGACCGAGCTGACGAAAGCACTCGCAGAATTCCTCTTTGATACCGACGAGGCGATGATCCGCATCGATATGTCGGAATTCATGGAAAAGCACAGCGTTGCTCGTTTGATCGGTGCCCCTCCGGGATACGTCGGCTACGAAGAAGGCGGCTACTTGACGGAAGCCGTGCGGCGTAAGCCCTATTCGGTGATCCTGCTCGACGAAGTCGAAAAGGCTCATCCGGATGTCTTCAACGTATTGCTGCAGGTGCTCGACGACGGCCGCATGACGGACGGTCAGGGCCGCACGGTGGACTTCAAGAACTGCGTGATCGTCATGACCTCGAACCTTGGCTCGGCTGAGATTCAGGAAATGCAGGGCGAACCGCAGGACAAGATCAAGTCCGCTGTGATGCAGGAGGTGCGTGCGCACTTCCGTCCTGAGTTCGTCAACCGTATTGACGAGATTGTGGTCTTCAACAGCCTTGACGCAGCCAACGTGCGCAAGATTGCTGAGATCCAGCTCGAGCAGCTCCGCAAGCGCATGACCGCTCAGCAGATCGGTCTGGATGTGACGGAAGCCGCGCTCGACGAAATCGCCAAGGTGGGGTTCGATCCGCAGTTCGGCGCTCGTCCGCTGCGCCGCGCGATTCAGGACCGCATCGAGAACGGCATTGCTCGGCTCCTCCTCGAAGGCAAAGCTGCGCCGGGCGACACTGTCAAGGTGGGGACGGCTGGCGAAGACTTCACCTTCGACGTGGAAAAACCCAAGGCAGAGCAGTCTGCTTAACCAGCAGGGTCTCAAAGATGAAGCGGAAAAACCCCTTGAGCGACCCTTGAGGTGAGGCGGCGGTGAGCATGACTCCTGCCGTCATCCGAAGAGGCCGATCAGCGATTCCCCCCAAAGCGGGTCAGAAACGTTGTGAGGTGCTTCGGGCCCGCTTTGTTTGGCCTGAATGAGTGATAGGAGTCACTCGTTCGGGCCTTTTTTGTATTTTCTGAAATGGCAGGTTTTCTGCGCATAAACCCGTACCTTAAGAAAGACGCAAGCGCAGAGGTTAAGAATGGCAGGCAATCAATAAAACCATGCCACCCAGGAGACCCATTGTGAAGTTTTTGGTTTCAGCGCTCGCCGCTGCCGGCGCCGCACTCACCCTGCTGCCTTCCGCCCAAGCCGCGGACTCGCAGCTTCTGACGGCTCTTTCGACCTGCCGTGCAACGTATTTTGATGCGATCGCCAAAGATAAGAATATTCCCGAGTCGCTCAAGATCCGCGACGGCAGCCGCGCTTATCTAAAGGTGGAAAAGCAGCCGCTTGACGTCGTGATGTTTGAGAAGCCCTTTAAGGACTCGGGCCTCACGGTGACGGGCTACGTCTTCAATGATGAAATCATCCGCTACGTCGGTGTTCCGGATATGCACACGCATTTCTGGGGGCTGATCGTCAAAGAAGACTGGAAGAGCGTAGTCGATAAGCTCAAGGGCATCGATTGGGAAGCCGTCGACTCCCGCCATATGTCTGCGCACGCGAACCGCATGCTGCGCAAGAACGATGAAAAGGAATGGAAGGCCTATACGCATCCGCAGAACTACGAATATCCGGATCTCGGCGCGTCGGAACGCGCCTTCCATGTGCAGCCTTATGAAAACCAGACGATGGTTTTCTGCGGCATGCTCTCGGCCGGTGCGCCTGAAGAGGCGATCATCGCTGACGTGCGTCCGGATTTGCTCTACGGCGAACAGAAGGTGCCTATCCGTGAAGAGCAGATCGTGAAGGATTCGGAAAAGGCCAAGGCTAAGACGCCGATTGAACCTGGTGCTCAGATGCCTGCCAACCATCCGAAGATCGACATGGAGAATCTCCCTGCCGGTCATCCGAAAATTGACGGTAAGCAGGAACTTCCCGCCGGTCATCCGGATATCTCCGGCGCTCAGAAGCCTGCAGCGAAGTAATTTCAGTTGACGCGAGAAAGAAAACTCGCACGCAGAAATGTTCCCCAGAAGGTGAGATCACTTTCTGGGGAATCTTTTTCGGGTCCTCTTTTTGTCTGTCGACGTTTTCACATCCGTCGAAAGCTTCGGCGGCCTCTCGGCTGAGAATGCTTTTTACTCACCTTGCCGGCAAAGTGAGCCTTTCAAAGGCCCAGGGATCGGAAACTTCCTGACTCTTGGCATCAAAACGCATGGCTCTGCGAGTATCGAGTGAGAAAGGCGTCCAGGGCGCGCAGCCGTTTTTCGCGAATGTCAGCCAGGCGCTGTGCATCGCCTGTGCAAGAGCTTGCGGCGGCCTCTCTCCGATGGTCCGCACCGCTCGCGGAGCGGACAGGTTTTGGAAGACAAACGGAACATCCACGGTGTGGGCGGCGCCGAGTGATGCGCCGGATTTGCCTTTGACCGGACTTTTCCAGGCAAAGTCGTACGTCCAGACTTGAGCGCCGCCTGCGGCGAGTGATTCTGCGAGTTTCACGCAAGGCATACGGAAAATCAGATCACTCTGAATCTGCGCAAAACAATCCCCCCAGGTTTTTCCTCGATTAACTCGTGCATAAGCTTCGAGCACCGTTTCTGGCCGATTGGCGCCGGCGATGAGAGCGGCGGCTGAAGCTCGGTTCTTTTTCGCAATCGCACCGTTTGGGACGATGTAGTACCTCCACTCCGAAGAAGTGGACCCTACGATGAAGGCCATTTTTCGGGCAGCCCCTTTTCGCAGTGCGTCGACAGGAAGTTCTGGGATGACGTCCTGATCTATCCAGCCTTTGAAAAGCGAGACGTTGCCGTCAGTGAATTTGGCCCATTCTGGATCTGCAGCCAGGCGTCCAGCAATTTTCGGTAAGTCAGATAGTTTTTCGAACGGCACTTTGGCAAGCGATTCGCGCGTGGGTTCCGCTCCAAGACCTTGAGCAACGAACTCTGCGGCCCGATCGGCCTGTGCGTCGGAGCGCCATTGGGCAACTGCGGAGGGGCTCTGAATGATTGCCCCGCGAAGGAGTCCTTGCGCATAGGGGGATGCGACAACGTCAACCAGGTGCGTGCCGCCGGCAGACTGGCCGAATGCCGTGATGGTCTGAGGATCGCCGCCAAATGCCGCGATATTGTCCTTCACCCAGCGCAGCCCCATGATGATGTCGCGTACGCCCAGATTCGAGTCGCCGCCGCGGATTTTAAGGAACCCGTCAATGTTCACGCGATAGGCGAGCGTAACCAGAATGCAGCCGTGGGCAGCAAAATGCGTTCCGTCAAATCGCTCATCGTTTTGTGCACAGCGAATGGAACCGCCCCCTGGCACCCAAACCATGACGGGAAGCCGGCTCCGCGGAGTGGCGTCGCGCGGAACCCAGATATTGAGGCAGAGCGGACCGTCGCCGCCGATCATGGCGCCGTCGGGTCCGGGCTGAAGCGGAAGAGCTCCGTGCTTAACGCAGTCGAGCGTATCGGCGATCCGATCCATGGGCTGCGGGGCAAGAAAGCGCCGCACAGGCTCATACGGATTTTTCATGAACGGTATGCCAAGATAAACCTGAATGCCGGTATCGGGCTGTCGTACTCCGCGGAAGCGTCCGGCAGGTGCATCTGCGCTGGGGCGGTCATCAGAATGAATATTTCGCTCATAGGCTGCACAGCCCGGAAGGAGCGCTAGGGACGAAAGAAGCGGCAGACTCGCAAGTGCGGAGTTTTCAAGGAATCGACGGCGTTGCATGGCGTGAAAAGTAAGTTGACTCGATGGCACCGTGCTGTTTGCCGCGGTTGATTTCTCCCGTTGCAGAGCAGAGTGCATTTGGCCAACAATAGACCTTAGGTTAAAAAAGCTTGGCGATCATTTGTATATCGGTTTCAGAATGCTGTTCCATTATTGGAAACACCTTTACGTGCGTAAGTTGATGCCGCTCACGAAGCGCTTAGTCTTTCTGTCGTTTGTTTTTTCGACGCTTTTAGGTTTCCCCGATATCGATGCTGTCGCCGCGGATTCAATTCTTTCTGACCGTGTTGACGCCGTTTCCGGCGATCCGACAGCATCGTCCTCTGGGACGAAGGTGCGGTTGGGACTTCTTGATTTCGAATTTGAATCCTCTTATCTCAGTCGTGTGGAGGATATCCAGGCCACTGTGCTGAAGCATTTACAGGTTTCAACGCCTGGGATTGTGATTGAACCGCGTTATTACAAAACCAAAGATCTCGCAGAGGCTGTTCGCAAGGGAGAAGTGGAATTTTTTCTCGGAAGTTCGGGCTTCTTTGTTGAAATGCGGCCTTATGGCGTACGAGATATCGGAACGATTGTTTCGTCGAGCTTCCCCGATCCTAATCAGTGTGTTGCTGGTGTGATCTTTGTGAGGAATTCACGCGCGGATCTGCAGACGATTGCAGATCTCGAGCACCGAACGGCTACGGCCACGGATCCTCGAAATTTCATGACATATCAGATTGGCATGGGTGAGATTGCCAAAGCTGGATACAATCCGGATAGTTTTTTCCGTCGAACGATCTTCACCGACAGTGAGCCGCAGAAAGTAGTGGAGAATGTATTGTCTGGCAAGGCGGACGTCGGTTTCCTTCGTGCATGCATGCTCGAAGCAATGGAGCGGCGCAACCCGCAGTGGCAGGGAAAGCTGCGCGTGATTAATGAACGTACTGGTCCCCGTGCTGAACGTTTAGGGTGCCGTTATTCCACCGACATGTACCCCGGTTGGACCTTTGCGGTGACGTCTCACACGCCGCCCATTCTGACCCGCCACGTTGCGACGGCGCTGCTGTCGCTGGACCCGAAAAGTACGCCGTCGGGTTTTGAGGTTTCCTTTGCAACCGACTATGCACGCGTCAATGATCTCTTAAAGACACTCAGAATTGGGCCCTATGCCTATTTGCGCGAATGGACGCTCAGAGGCTTTCTTAAAGTCTCCTGGCCGTTTTTGATGCTCGCTGCAGCACTTGCGTTTGCGTGGATCCTGCATTGGCTGCGGCTTGAAACGTTGGTCCGTCAGCGTACTGCCGAACTGGAGAAAGCATGGGATCGCGAGCGGATTGCCGAAGTACAGGCAAGGAAGGCCGCCGACAAGCTCGATCGCATGCACTGCGTCTCGGTTGTCGGAGAGCTGTCGTCTATTTTTGCGCATGAGCTTGGACAGCCGCTTTCAGTCATGCGATATCTCACGAGAAGTCTCGGAGTGCTCATGAAGAAGCCCGATCCGGATCGAAAACTCGTAGAGGAATGTGTCGGCGGTCTGCAGAAACAAATAACTCATGCCGCAGAGATCCTTGAGCGGGTAAGAAAGTACGCCAAACAGGGAGCAAAACGGGGGCAAAATATAGATCTCACGGCAGTCGTGCGTGATGCTTTGAGTGAACTGGAAGAGTCGCGCCGACTCATTCATGCGGCAGTGTTGGATGCCCCGGATCCCGTTATGATCCAGGGCGATCCGGTTGAGCTTCGGATACTCGTTCGCAACCTTCTCAAGAATGCGGACGAGGCGCTTTGCGCAATGCCCGACGATGAGCGTGAGTCGCTTTTGCTCCGCCTTTCCCGTCTAGGGATCGCCCCAATACGCATCACCGTGAAGCGGATTGCTGCGCAGGAACGTGCAGAGCTCAGTGTTGAAAATTCCGGTTCAGTTCTTTCTTCGGAGGCGCTTTCGCGGCTAACTGAATCTGGGCGATCCGAAAAGGAAAATGGTCTGGGTTTGGGACTTCTCATCTGCCGCTCAATCGTTGAGAGACACTTGGCAAAGCTGAGCTTTGAGGCCCTTGCTGCAGAAGCGGGCGGAGGACTGAAGGTATGTGTTTCCTTTGCCGTTGTGGATATGACACATCAGATACATCACCATTCGGAGAACCAGAAAAATGACGCAGTCGCTCCCTGATGCGGCCGAACAGGCAGCTGCCGCAGAAAAAGAATCCGCTCTCGTGCGGATCATTGATGATGAAATCGATGTGCGTGAGGCACTTGCTTTAATGCTGCGTATTGAAGAGGGTGGACGGCAAAAACTTATCCGAACGCACGAGCCTTTCTCATTGAGGATGACGTGAGGCGCCCCGGGTGTCTTGTTCTTGACATGCGTATGCCTCTGATGACGGGGCTTGAGCTCCAGAACGAAATGCTTCGTCGAGGTCTGATGCTGCCCACCATCTTTCTGACGGGGCATGCCGATATTGATGTGGCGGTTTCGAGTCTCAAGCGGGGAGCGGTCGACTTTCTTATTAAACCCGTGAACGATGACATACTTCTGGAGTCTATCGCTGCAGCTGTTCATTGTGATTTTCTGCGCCGCGCGGGTGTCGCCGGCGGAGAAGGCGTGCGTGAAAGGCTGAGACTTCTTTCGGCTCGCGAGCTCGACGTACTGGGATATTTTCTTAACGGAGAGACCGATGAGCAGGTCGCAGATAAGCTTTCGCTTTCTGAACGTACGGTTGAGGGACATCGAGCCCGGATATACCGCAAATTCGGCATTCACACCGCTAAAGAGCTCGCCCTGCTGATGCCTGATATCAAGGCGGTTTGGGAGAGATGAGCACTTCGGCACGGGACACTGACCGAAGTCATCTTACG
>CDYK01020600.1_pt1 | contig 10043 bp, 8 predicted proteins | sample 554841 | NCBI WGS metagenome assembly CDYK01 (sample SAMEA3182102, study PRJEB8094) | gut metagenome | biome: human; feature: gut; material: Stool; isolation source: human stools | place: Canada | collected 2013-02-18
CCCCTAAGCGGATAACGGGGTGCAGCGTCCCCGCCGCAGCGCCTTGCGTCAGCTCGGCTTCGGCAGCCGCGGCACTCTCGCTCGCATCTTGCATGTGGGGCGGCAGGACATCAGCGTCAACAGCGCCCCCCGCCGCTCCGAGCGATATCGTGAGAGCAGCTGGTATAAGCAAATGGACAACAACGGTCTTCAATACTAAAGACAGGCGGAGGGCGTGCGGCATATGCCCTTGAGTTTAGCGCCGAGAAGACGACTGAAAATAAGCTGCAGTCAAGCGAACACAATCTTCGTTCTTAAGCAAATGTCTTAGGAGGTCTTTGGAGGAACAATGCGTTTCGTGAACAGAGGGAGTCTGAAGAACAAAACGCTTCGAGACGCCTGATGATCTCATTCAATTGCTGAGCATGTTTATGAGACTAAAAACATGTTCCTGAAGGAGAAAAAAATGGTTGAACTTAATCGCCGTACGTTCCTCAGTGGTTCTGTCGCGGCCGGTGCCGCTGCGCTTTTCGGCACTGAAGCCGCTCATGCTGCTGGTGCTGTCAAGCTTCCCGCAAAATGGGATGAAACGGCTGATGTCGTCATTGTTGGTTCTGGTTTTGCAGGTCTTGCCGCAGCTATTGAAGCCAAGAAGGCCGGTGCTTCTGTTGTTGTTCTTGAAAAGATGGCAACGGTAGGCGGCAACTCCATCATTAACGGCGGCATTTTGACTGCAACCGGCTGCCCGCAGCAAAAGAAACACGGCATTAAAGATTCGCCCGAACTTCTGGCTCACGACATGCTCGTTGCCGGCCTCTACCTCAACAATCCTGAAAAGGTGAAGCTCGTTGCCGACAACGCCCTTTCGAACTACGAATGGACAGTCAATGAACTCGGTGTCGAATACAACCCGGATGCCATCGGTCAGGAAGGCGGCCACAGTGTTCCGCGCTACGTCTTCACGAAGAACGGTTCGGGTTCGGGCATTGTCTCGAAAGAAGTCGAGAAACTGGAAAAACTCGGCGTCAAAGTCCGTACGCGTACTTATGTAAAGCATGTTCTGCGTGACGATACGGGTCGTGTTCTGGGTCTTGAAGTGCTCGAAGGCTATCGTTTCCCGAAGACCGGCACGGGCAAGACCAAGTTCATCCGCGCCAAGAAGGCCGTCATTCTTTGCTACGGCGGTTTCTCGCGCGACGTTGAATACCGTACGATGCAGGATCCGAAGCTCACGGCAGCGCTCGACAGCACGAACCAGCCGGGCGCAACGTCAGAACTCTGGCGTGAAACGAGCCGCATCGGCTGTGCGCAGGTTCAGAACGACTGGATTCAGTGCACTCCGTGGAACAACCCGAAGGAAAAGGGGATGGGCATCGGCTGGACGTTTGCTCAGTCCGGCGCTGCTGAATACGGCCTCTGGGTTGCCACTGACGGCAAGCGTTTCGTGAACGAACTGGCTAACCGCAAGGTTCGCGCTGACGCGATTATGGTTTTAAAGGGTGAAGGCAAGAGCGCTGTTGCTATCTGCACGAAGCCCAACCTCAAAGCCTTTGAGGAAGCTCGTCCCGGCATGCTCCAGAAGCTGCTCGAGCAGCAGATCATTAAGGAATATAAGAGCCTTGATGAAATTGCCGCCGACTACAAGATGCCTGTCGACACGCTGAAGGCTACGGTTGCTGAATTCAACAAGGCTGTAGAGACCAAGAGCGATCCCGCATTCGGCCGCTACATCAACAACGAACAGACGCCGCTGGCTGAAGGTCCGTGGTACGCCGCTGAAATGAGCCCGAAGGTTCACCACTGCATGGGCGGCCTGGTTACTGACCTGCAGTGCCGCGTGATCGATGTTGTCGACGGTAAGCCGGTTCCGGGCCTCTTTGCTGCCGGTGAAGCTACTGGCGGCGTGCATGGTGCTGTGCGCCTCGGCTCCTGCGCCATTCTCGACTGCCTCGTGAACGGCCGCATCGCCGGTCAGCAGGCAGCAAAGGCCTAATCGGCTTGACGCTCAGGATTTGAGGCGATGTTATTGATGTTCCGTTTTCTCTATTGGAACATCCTCTTCGGACAATAAACCGACACACCTCAACACCCCTTGCTAAGAGCGGCGGGCCAATGAACCCGCCGCTCTTTTTTAAATATGAAAAAGACCCTTATTGCGCTTGCCTTCGCGCTTGCAGCACTTCCTTTCGCAGGGGATGCGGCAGCCAAAGGCTTTGCTGATTACCATACCGAGACCCTGAAGCTGCCCTGCACGACGTGTCATGCGACTAAGGATGAAATGCCGACGACGGACACCTGCATCAAGTGCCACCCGAAGGACAAGCTCGTCGCTTCCACCAAAAACGTGAAGCCCACTAACCCCCATACGTCGCCGCACTACAACGCTGATCTGGACTGTGTAAATTGCCATGTCGGTCACGAGCCCAGCGAGAATTACTGCGCGCAGTGCCATAACTTTGACTTCAAAGTGCCTTAACTGCGGAAAGCACTTCGAGTGCAAAACGTACCGAACTTAAAAAAGTCGGGACATGCGCCGGTTATCTGAGATTGGATAACCGGCGTTTGTTTTTCTCTGGCAATAGAACTGGTGAATTGCTGGAGTTCCATTGAAATGGCTTGCTTCAGCGAGCACTATTAAACCCGTCACCAAAATTTCGCATTAGAGACCATCGATCTTCAATTTGAAAAGGTGATCAGTTCTTTTGCAATAGATCAGAAGTGATTCAGGCCAACGACGCTGCGGCAGTTATATACACAAAAAGCTCAGTGCTTTTGCGGATGTATCAGCAAAGAAGCGATCGTACACTGGGTGGTATACCACCTTGGCTGCTGGAAGATCCCTTCAGCAGCAGGTAGTGAACCCGATGGAGGAACGAGTGAAAGTTCTTAAAATAACGCCGCATGACAATGTCGGCACTGCACTGCAGGATCTAAAGAAAGGCGATACTTTCCAAATCATTCTGGATGGGAAAGTGATTGGTGAAGATACCGCAAAAACTGAAATACCCTTCGGATTTAAAGCAGCGTTAGGAAACATTCCTGCCGGGACGAATATTGTCAAATACGCTCATGTCATCGGCAGAGCCTCCATCGATATTCAGTCCGGTGAACTGGTTCACGTTCACAACATTGAAGGCACCCGCGGACGCGGCGATCTGAATCAATAAATCCACGGAGGGTATATGGATTTTTATGGATACATGCGGCCGAATGGAAAAGCCGGTGCGCGAAACTACGTTCTTTTACTGCCGGTTAATCGTTCGCTCAACTTCATAGCTTCCAATGTTGAGCGCATGACCCGAAACACTCGTCATTTTGAGATTCCTGCTGAAACCGGACGCACAGAAGTTGACCGTGAAGTCATTGCACGCACACTGATCGGCTTAATGAATAATGCCAACGTAGGCGGTATCGTCCTGCTGGCGGTTAAGTCCGGCGCGGGTTCTGCCTACAAAAACATGTGTGCGGAGCGTTTTGAAGAAGAAGCCCGAAAAACCGGCAAGCCATTCCGAATCGTCTACCTCACCAATGTTGGCGGCTCATACAACATGCTGGGTGAAACGCTTCGTTTGACACGCGAGGTTCTGCTCGAAGTGTCTGACTTCCGGCGTGAAAACTGCCCATTAAGCGCCCTCACGCTCGGCGTCAAGTGCGGCACCTCCGATGCCACCTCAGGCATTGCCGGCAATCCCTGTGTCGGCGCTGCTTTTGATCAGCTGATTCGAGCCGGCGGCACTGCATTCTTCTCAGAAACAACGGAGATTATCGGCGCAGAAGACCTCGTAGCCAAACGGGCAGTGAATGAAAGCGTAGCGAAGAAAATTCTTTCTGCCGCTAAACATTGGGAAGATAAAGCTAAAGCGACCGGCGAAGATATTCGCAAAATCAACCCCATCCCTGCCAATATTGCAGCCGGCATTTCCAGCCTGGAAGAAAAATCTTTGGGGGCTATTGCAAAAAGCGGCACCTCTCCCATTCAAGATGTCCTCAAGTACGCTGAGATGCCAAAGGGATCCGGCCTCTATTTCGTCGATTCCTGGATGTCGTCCTTGTCTTTGCCGCTGTGCCTGACGGCCTGCGGTGCGACCATCATGCTCTATCAGATGGGCGGCGGAAAGATTGCTCAGCACCCAATGATGCCTTCCATTAATCCAACGGTAGTCTCCCCCTTCCTTTATCTGACGGGCAATGCCATTGCTTATAGCCGTGCTCCAGATAATTTCGATTTTGATGCTTCGCCCATTATGACTGAAGGGGCATCAATACCTGAAATGGGAACAAAGCTTCTTGAACATCTTTCAGCCATTGCTTCAGGCACCATGACGAAGATGGAAACACTCAATTATGCAGAACAGCTTGAGCTTTATATGGAAGGACCTGTTCTTTAATACCTTTTCCTGAACCTATCATACCAAAACAACTTCATATCCGAGCGAAGTTGTGATTGGATTATTTTTATACCAGGAAATAATCCAAAGATGGTTTTATCCATCTCTTCAGACCTCGATACGCCTCTTTAGTGTATCGAGGTCTTTCTTATATATTGCCTTCCATTTACGAAAAATGGATACTGACGTCACTTCTCCAGACAGACTATAAAAAAATGACACGAAATCCTTGTCAAACTGCAGCGTCAGTTTCTTGTGTTTTCATTTATTGAAGACAATAAAAAACTCCCGAAAACTACCTTCTCTTAAAGAAGATAGTTTTCCGGGAGTTCAGTTTGCTTTGCATGTTGAATGATCTTTTAGGGCTTCAGCCGTAAAAGACCATCCTCACACCAAAGAAGCACCTTACTTGTTGCAGCACTTCTTGTTGCAGCAGACCGGCGTCGGATGAATCATCTTCGACGGATCAACGTACTGATCAAACTGCTCAGCCGTGCAGAGCTTGAGGTCAAGCGCCGCTTCCTTGAGGCTCATATCGTGAGCATGAGCGTACTTGGCGATCTTCGCAGCATTGTCGTAGCCCACGAGCGGCGAAAGCGCCGTCACGAGCATGAGCGAACGGGTCATCAGGTCATGCAGACGCTGTTCGTTGGCCGTGATGCCGACGACACAGTGGACCTCAAACGACTTCATGACGTCCGCGAGGTTGCGGATCGACTGGATGAGGTTATAGGCAATGACCGGCTTGAAGACGTTGAGTTCGAAGTTACCCTGGCTAGCGGCGAAATTGATCGCGGCAGCATTGCCCATCACCTGCACGGCGACCATCGTCACAGCTTCGCACTGCGTCGGGTTGACCTTGCCCGGCATGATGGACGAACCCGGTTCATTGGCCGGAATATTGATTTCACCGAGACCGCAGCGGGGGCCGGAAGCGAGCCAGCGAATATCGTTGGCGATCTTCATGAGGTCAGCAGCAAGACCCGCAAGTGCGCCTTCAAGGAAGCAGACTGCGTCATGGCTCGTGAGGGCGTGGAACTTGTTGGGCGCATCCTTAAAGGTAAGACCCGTCTTCTTCGTGAGGCATTCTGCAACCTTGGCGCCAAAGCCTTCGGGCGCATTGATGCCGGTACCGACAGCCGTACCGCCGATAGCGAGTTCACGGCAGGGTTCAAGCGCAGCAACGAGATTTTCGCGGCTGTGCGTGAGCATCGAAGCGTAACCCGAGAATTCCTGGCCGAGCGTCAGCGGCGTAGCGTCCTGCAGGTGCGTACGACCGGACTTAATGAGATCCTTGAATTCTTCGCTCTTGGCATAAAGCGCCTTTTCGAGCTCTTCCAAACGCGGCAGGAGGTAGTTGGTGGTCTCCACAACGGCCATGATCGAGAGGGCCGACGGGAAAGTGTCATTCGACGACTGCGACATATTCACATGATCGTTCGGATGCACCAACTGGTCCTTGGGCAGATCCTTCTTGTCACGGAAATTGCCGCCGAGAATTTCGATGGCGCGATTGGCGAACACTTCGTTCATATTCATGTTCGACTGCGTGCCCGAGCCCGTCTGCCAGACGGCGAGCGGGAAATTGCCGTCGAGCTTGCCCTCAAAGGCCTCGTCCGTCGCCTGAATGATGGCGTCGGCACGGCGGTCGTCGAGCTTGCCGAAAGCACGGTTGGCTTCCGCACAAGCACCTTTCAGGAGCGCAAACGCGCGAACGATCTGCACCGGCATCTTTTCAATGCCGATTTTGAAGTTCTCATAGCTGCGCTCGGTCTGGGCGCCCCAGTACTTCTCGTTCGGAACCTTCACTTCGCCCATCGAGTCTTTCTCAATGCGGAACTGATCCATGGTGTTCTCCTTTCTCTTCCTGTAAGAGGCAATCGAAAATTGGTTCATGAAGACAACTGGGAATCTCTCTCAGTCCCAAAGATGAGACCGGATGATGGCGGAGACCGCAATGTCTTCACTTAGCGCCGACAATAATAATGAATTAGCCATCCTTTGTGCGTAGTTCCTTGTACCTCCAGAGTAAAAGAAAAGAATATTTGATATGGGGATTACACCTGCGGAATAGATTTACATACCGGTCTTAAGTTTGTTGACATTGGTACGCAACGGAATGTAAATCGGGCAGAGATCTAAGCTTTCACCTCGAATAATAAATGAATTCATTTATACAAATAAGTTGTTCAAATATATATTTATTAGGGTTTATATCTACTCATTTCAGGTTAGTGACTGATTTTAGTCATCGAGAAGGACTCAACCTCTCTAAAACCCGTTAACTGCGCGGCAAACCCACGTTTCGCCATCCCTTGCCCTTCAATGCAAACTTTCTAAGTTATGAGGCATGTCAAATTGCGTAAAGCCTATAAACATCCTCAAACAACTCATTAATTTAAGGATATTTCATATAGTTAAATTGTTTACTCCATTTTAGTGGATTCAATCATTGAATTTTGCTTTTTCTCAATGATGGTGTGATATACTGGTATACCAATAGGTGATTGAGACCCCAGAGACATGCACCTCTCAACCATCGATTTCTGCTAAATGGAGACCTGCAATGGCGACTCTTGAACTTCCATACGAGAAGGTCTATGACCTCCTGCATAAATGCTGCACAAGCATTTCTCCCGACGTGCTCTACCTGATGAAGCGCGCGGCATCGAAAGAGACCAACCCCGAGGCAAAAACCTTTTTGGAAACAATGCTCAGGAATGTTGAGCTCGCCGGCCAAATGGACAAACCCGTTTGCCAGTCTCCCGGTTTCCCTTCTGTTTGGATTCGCTGGGGTGAGGCGATGCAGCCTAACCTCACGAACTTGATGGGAAACATTACCCAGTCGGTTATTGAAGCCACAAAAGCCGGCTACATCCGTCCCTCTATTGTTCATCCGCTGACCCGCCACAATCCGGGCGACTCCTCCGGACGCGGCGTTCCGAATTACGAACTTCGCTATGAGAAGGATTTGCCCTACTGCGAAATCATCGTGAGCGCGAAGGGGTGCGGTGCTGAGCTCCCGAACGTTGCCAAGATTTTGACCCCAGCCACCTTGGGCAAGAACTACAAGGGTCTCAAGCAGCTAGTGCTCGACACGATCTGCGGCTCCAACGGATTCATGGGTGCTCGCGGCTATCCCTGCCCGCCGTTCTCAATCGGCATTGGCCTGGGCGGACAAATGGACGTGGCGGCCAAGCTCTCTCGTGAAGCCATTTCGACCCGCAACTGGCTCGATCACAACCCTGATCCGCTCTTTGATGAACTTGAACAGGAACTCCTCGCAGACATCAACAAGCTCCAGAACGGTCCCGCTGGTATCGGCGGCGATACAACCGCTCTGGCGCTGAAGATTGGCTGGGCTGCCACCCACACCGCCATTTGCCCGGTTGTCATCAACTTCCATTGCTGGGTTGCTCGTCGCTTCGGTATCCGTTTCTACCCCGACGGCCGCACTGAACAGCTCTTTCAAGCAGGAGAATAACAATGGCCGTATACGAACTGACGCTGCCCCTTGATGATGCAACAGTTGAAAAACTCCAAGTCGGCGACATTATTTATTTGAATGGGCAGGTCTGCACTGCTCGAGACATTGCTCACCTGAAGCTTCGCGAGCTTGCCGACGCCGGCAAGCCTTTCCCCGAAGACCTTCGCGGCGGTGCGATTTTTCATGCCGGTCCAGTCATGAAAAAGGATGCTCAGGGAAAGTGGTACCTGAGCGTCATTGGACCGACGACCTCTATTCGTATGGAACCGCATGCCGACTTTGTGGGCCAGCAAGGCGTCAAGGTCATCATCGGCAAGGGCGGCATGGGCGATGGTACCAAGGCTGCGCTGCAGAAATATAAGCAGGTTTACGTTCAGGCCTGTCCGGGCTGTGCAGTTGTCCTGGCAGCAGGCATTGTCGGCACGAAAGAGCCTCACTGGTTTGAGCACGGCATGCCGGAGGCCATGTGGCCGCTTCAGGCAAAGCATTTCGGACCGTTCCTCGTCACCATGGACTCGCACGGCAACAGCCGCTATGACAAGGTACGTGACTACGCACAGAAGGTCGAAAAAGAAATCCTAGCGACCAAGTAGTCTTTCCGAATTGATGAAATTCATCCTTCGTAGTTGATGATGAGTGAAGGGGGAAAAGCCGCTTTGTCGTGTTTTTCCCCCTCTTTTTTTGAGGATTGCTATGACTAATCAAACCTGGTCCCCCTCCAAAGCTTGCGCAGATTTTGTTGCAGACCTTCAGTATGCGGACATTCCTGCTGCTGTCATTGACACCATGAAGCGCGACACCCTGGATTGGATCGGCTGCGCTGTCGGCGGTGCTGCAGATCGCTCTTCCCAGCCGATCAAAGCCGTAGCTGACGTGCTCGGCGGCAATTCTCAAGCGACATCCATCGATTGCGCCCGCCGAAACGTTGTGCTTGCCGCCATGTCAAACGCTTACTTCGGCCATATTCTGGAAATGGACGATGTTGACCGTGACAGCATCAGCCATCCCGCTACCCCGAATTTAGCCGCCGCCTTTGCTGCAGCTGAATTCGCCGGCAAACAGGGCAAAGACGTACTGCTCGCAGCCGTATGCGGTTTTGAAATCATGCTCCGCATCGGTGCCGCCATCACGCCTGCTCACTACAAAATCTTTCATACGACAGCGACCACGGGCGTGTTCGGCGCCGCGATGGCTGCCGGCAAACTGCTCGATCTTGATGCCATTCAGCTCAACTGGGCATTAGGCAACGCCGGCACAATGTCAGCGGGCTTGTGGCAGTTCCTGCCCGACGGCGGCATGAGCAAATTCCTCCATACAGGAGCGGCTGCCGGCAACGGCATCCTGGTTGCCATGCTTGCCAAAAACGGCTTTAGCGGTGCAACCCACATTCTGGAAGGCAAACAGGGGTTCTTTGCCGGTTATGCCCGTCAGGAAGTGTGCTATGACCTCTTCAAAGACTTCGGCGAAAAATGGCGTGCCGGGCTGATTTCCTTCAAGCCCTATCCGTGCTGCCGGCACACCCATTCTGCGATTGACGCTGCACTCGATATTCGCCGGCAAGCTGCCGGCCGCGGCTTAAAGACCATTCGTCTGCTGACCTACACAACGGCTAACACCGTGGCGGGCACCCGTTCGCCGGCGACCGGCCGGCAAGCCAAGTTCAGTTTGGCTTACTGCGTCGCCTCCACGCTCTTAAGAGGCGTGCCTACTGAAACATCCTTCTCGGATCAATCCGTGAATGAGGCCGATGTGAAGGCGCTTGAGCGTCGCATAGAAGTGGTCGAAGACACCGAAATCAATGCCTGCGTGCCGCGCAATTGGCCCTGCCGCATTGAAGCCGTCACCGACGACGGACAGGAACTCCATGCCCAGATCTGGAATCCGACGGGAGACCCGGAAAACACGCTTTCCTGGGACGGCGTCGCGCTTAAATTCCAAGCCATGACTGACGGCATTATTCCGGCCGCCGTACAGGACGAAATTATTGAGCTTTGCAAACATTTCGAGGATTTAGATAAACCCTGCTTAATCTTCGAAAAAATAAATACTTCCTTTACGAGAAAGTATTAATTAAATGCCCTACCCCGAGGGGCGCCAAACAAAAACCACCAAGGAGAATCAATAATCCTGAACTCCCGGATAGCTGATCCATATTTATATTGATCAGCATCAATTTTGGCTATTCTTCG
>CDYK01014996.1_pt1 | contig 10037 bp, 8 predicted proteins | sample 554841 | NCBI WGS metagenome assembly CDYK01 (sample SAMEA3182102, study PRJEB8094) | gut metagenome | biome: human; feature: gut; material: Stool; isolation source: human stools | place: Canada | collected 2013-02-18
GTGTTGGGTTCTCAGCCGGGACCGACAGGGAAGCGCATCGGGGATTTCCTGATCATGACGTGCTTTCAGTTCACGCCGATCACGGGTGCGCTCTTCATGACTGGTATGGCAGCTAATCCGCTTTGCGCACAGCTGGCGAAAGACGGTCTTGGTGTGGAGCTGACCTGGGGGTCTTGGTTTCTGGCAGCACTCGTTCCAGCGATGATTTGCTTCATCGCACTTCCGCTGCTGACCTTCAAATTCATGGACCCAGAATTAAAGCGCACGCCGCAGGCTCGAGTCATGGGACGTGAAGAACTTAAGAAAATGGGACCGATGGGACGACAGGAGCTGCTCGTTGCGGTCGGATTCATTCTCGCGCTGATTGGTTGGGGAACGTCTTTAATTACGGGCTTCAATGCCAATGCGATCGGTTTAGGGCTTGTCGCTTTCCTCTTTGTTTCAGGTGCTGTTCAATGGAAGGATGTTTTGAATGACAAGGCGGCCTGGGATACGGTTGTTTGGTTCGGTGCAATCATTTCGCTTGCTACGGGACTCACGAAACTCGGATTTGTGAAGTGGATGTCACTGGGCTTTGCTTCTTCTTTGGGCGGTTTCGATTGGGTGACAACCTTCTTAATTCTTGGCTTTGCGTACATTTATCTGCACTATGTATTCGCTACGGCTTCGGGTCATGTTGCTGCAATGTACGTTCCCTTCGCATCCGTAGCGATCGCAGCCGGTGCACCCGCGCCGATGGTGGCCATCTGCTTCGCAATCTTCTCAAATTTCATGTGGGGAATCACGGAGTATGCGGGCGGTCCGGGGCCGATCTATTTCGGACAGGGCTATTTCGAACGCCCGAGGTTTTATAAGATCAATTTCTGTATTGTCACTTTCTGCGTGCTCGTTGTCTTTTCAAGCGGCATGCTCTGGTGGAAGGCGATTGGTCTCTATTGACCACAGTCTGTTAGCTTTTGGATACGCCACCGGATGCTGCGGAAAACATAGCATCATCCGGCGGCGTTTCTCTATCCGACAAAATGGAGACACCCCATGACGCGCGAACTCCTTAAGGACAAACTGACCGAGAAACTGATCGAAGGTATCTCCTCTGGACGCTATCCGGTTGGTTCATTGCTTCCCAAGGAGCTTCAGCTCGTCGAAAGTGAAGGCGTATCACGTCATACAGTGCGGGCTGCACTCGCAAAGATCGAACGCCTTGGACTTATCCAAAGGACGCCGCATGTGGGAACGCGTGTGGTAAGCCGCGGCAGAGTACAGACATTTGATCAGGAACTCTCCACGCTCTCCGATTTGGGACGGCTTGCAGCACATAATCCGCGTCATATCCTCGATATCAGAGAAATCGTTGTGAGCCGCGAATTGGCTGCACAGATTCAGTGTCCGCCCGGAGAGACGTTTATTCGATTTTCTATGATCCGCATGGGTTCAAAACGAGGAGCTCCGCCCATCGCATGGACGTCGGAGTATGTCAATCGAGAATGGACCAAATTAGTGGCTGAAGCCCCTAAACATCCTGAAAAACTCATGATTGAGTTAATTGCCGAGCTGTATGGCAAAACATGTGTTGAAGTGAGGCAAAGCATTGAGGCCACAACACTTACAGCGGAAGCGGCAGCTAATCTCAATGAATCCGAAGGAACACCTTGCCTGAGGATTCGCCGCCGTTATGTTTCAGCTCGCGGAAAAACACTCTTGATCACCGTTTCTTATCATCCCGGTGACCGCTACGCCTTTAATTTGAATGTTCGGCTTGACCGACAAAAGCAGTGTGTGGAATCCGATTTGATGGATTGATGCGCCTCAGCGAGCTGCTGCTTGCAGAGGCGGCCAAATGAAGATGCGTATTTGAAAAAACATCATAAATATGCTCGCTTTGCGAGAAATATTTGGAGAATGTCGTTTATCGGGTTCTCAACATTTCCTGATGCGCAGCTTCACCGGCTTCGGATTCGGAACTTGGTTCCCGCGGATAAAGTTTTTCGAGCGCCGGGATCATCAGTGCAGCATAGTCTGATGCGCTGATGCCTGGGCGTCCCGCACCTTCACTCGTGGAGAGCAGAAAGCTCTCGGCTTCCTGGACATGAGCCGAAAGCAGATTTGTGAGTTCGCTGGTCGGGCGCAGGAAGAAAACGGCATTGGTTGTTCGAAGCACCGGGGCAGCGGGCCGTCCCGCAGCAACGGAAAGCGCCGCGGCGGCGAGCACGGTCTGGATCAGGTCTTTGGTGCGCATGGTTTCAGCCCAGCGCAGCGGATCGTCAAAGCGCCCGCCTTTAGATTTGTATTCCAGTGCAATGAGACCGGCGGGGAGCTCCAGCACAGCATCGGGCTGCGCGCAGAGTGCGCCGGCTTTGAACGTTTCGCGGTCCGATTCCGTGAGAAGAAGCTTCGCTGCGTTAGCCGGAAGAAACGGCACCAGTCTCACTGCGTCTTCATCCAAACGGGAAACCGGTTCCGGATCAAAAAAGACTGCCTCTACGCCAATCCCGCAGAGGTCGGCATGAGCCATGGATAAGCCCGATCGGCGTTCAAAGGGAAGCGTGAGGAGAAAGCGAGTGCCGGCGAGCGGATCTGGCGCCTTCGGCTGCAGTTTTGCAGGGGATTCCCAAAAAGCCGGTGCAGCAGCTACAGGCATCGGCGGCTGCACTTCTGCGGCATAAGCCGAGACGGCGGGGGCGGATTCCGGAGCTGCAGCAGACTGAACGGACTGATTCTGTTCCAAAACGGGTTCCGGCAGCTTGGGTTCGGCCGCGGCGGTAATGTCAGGACCGGCAGCCCGGAGACGGGCGAGCGCAATAGGGGCTTTGGATGCGGCTCGGGCAGATTGTTCTGCGGCTTCACGATCAAATGCTGCCAGCGGATCTTGAGATGCAGACTCGTCCGCCGAAGGAGAGCTGTCAGTGGCTTCGTCGTCCGTATCCGGCGTCTGATCGATCTTGACGCCGCGGCGGCGCAGGAGTGATCCAATCCAGAAAATGAGCGCCGTGAGGAGCAAAACGATGCCGATGAAGGCAACACCGACAACGATGAGCATGCCTTCGGGCGTTGATGCGTATTCGATGATGGCGTCCATCAACGACCTCCCTTGAGTGTCTTGACGGGCGATCCTTCAGGCCGGTGCGTTTTGTAAGCTTGCTTCGGCCGATTGTTGAGGGCCGCAGGTTTGGAGGACGGTGCGGTATGGGCACGCTTGCCGCCGGCGCATTCCGGTGCATACCGAGGCGCTGTTTTACCTGGTTTGGCGAGGAAAGCAAAAACAGTCGGGAGCTTAGGCAGCGTGCGCATTGCTTTAGGAATCGCCTTCCAGGCAGCAGCCGTTAATGTGCGGATGGATTCATTCTGTCCCGTGACGTCAATCGCTACCGTGAGCCGTGTGTCGGGCGCCAGTGTTTCAAGGAGCGCATCGAGGAGCGCAGTGTTGCGGTACGGTGTTTCGATAAAGAGCTGTGTTTCGCTTGCGCGGCTCGCTTTTTCGGCAGCCAGAATGGCAGCGCGCCGTTCAGCGTCGTGCTTAGGCAAGTAGCCCGAGAAACGGAAGCGCTGACCGTCGAGCCCCGAAGCCATGAGCGTCAAGAGAATCGAACTGGGGCCGGTGAGCGGTACGACGCGAATGCCCAATTCATGCGCCCGTGCGGCAATCTGTGCACCGGGATCGGCAACGCCGGGGCAGCCGGATTCGGAAAGAACGGCCGCATCGGCGCCGTCAAGCACCGGCTGGAGCCATTCGCTGATCAATTCGGGGGCCGGATCATGACCAATTTCAACAATGTCCAGTTCAGCAATGGGTTTGGGATGACCCATGGCTTTAAGCGTTGCGCGGGCCGTTCGGGCCGCTTCAACGAGAAAGTGATCAATGCGGCGGGCCGTTTCAACGGTCGACGCCGGAAGCGCATCAAGCGCAGGTGCTTCGCTGATGGGGCATGGCAGAAGATAGAGCTGACCAGACATCACGGCGTCCTTAAAAAAGGGGAAAACGGGCAGGCTGAATGAAAGTTTCGGGCAATGACTGCGTTTATAGGCCGGGAAGCACCTCAATGCCGGCCTCTTTAAGCAGTGTCGTGAGCTTCATCAGCGGAAGCCCAATCAACGCAGTGGGATCGTCTGAGGATACGGCAGACATGAGTGCAATGCCGAGCGATTCAATTTTCGCTGAACCCGCGCAGTCAAAAGGTTTTTCGCGGTCGATATAGGCTTCAATTGCGCTTTGGCTCAAAGGACGCATGCGCACCCGTGTGAGGCTTTCGGCGGTGTGAGCATGCCCTTGGGCGTCGATGACGCAGAGTGCCGTCGCAAAGACGGTCTCTTCACCCTGCATGGCGCTGAGCTGCTTCACCGCATTTTCACGGGTATGGGGTTTGCCGAGCCGCACACCGTGCAGGTCGGCCGTTTGATCGGAGCCGATGACAACGGATCCCGGATGCTGGTTCCAGACGGCACGCGCTTTGAGCTCGGCCAAGCGGAGGGCTGTTTCTCGCGGCGTTTCGCCGGGCTGAGCGCTTTCATCCACATCCGGAGAAATGGATTCATAGGGCAGACACAGTCGATCCAGGAGCTCGCGCCGGTAGCGGGAGCTTGAGGCAAGAATAAGGAGAGGCTTCATGGTGTAGTGGATTGTAGTCGCAAGCCTCTATAGACACTGCATTTAAAGAGCGGTTCGATGCGGATAGGCTAGACTTGGTGCCGCTCGAACCAAAGAGCCATATACACATTGGGGAGTTCGCTGTGCGAAGGCAGACTTTTGTTGAGGAGCTATTGAGCCATGCCGCAGTTCATTAACATCTTTGAGCTCGCCCGCCGAGGTGAGACGATTGAAGGCGAAGTTGCCGTGAAGGATCTTCCCAATTTGCTTGGCTTCACCGCTACGGAAAACGGCACGCTCCGATTCGTCGCAACGGGGCTTGGCGAACGCCGCGGACTTCCTGCCGTGGATCTCGATATGGAAGGCGACGTGGACATTTCCTGCGCCCGATGCCTCAAGCCCATGTCCGTGCACATTGCTTCCGGAGCAGTCTTTCGTTTGGTAAGAACGGAAGCAGAAGCCAATGCCCTTCCGATTGAGGATGACGAAGAGGACGAAGATGTCCTCGTAGGATCGCGCAGCTTCGACCTTGAAAAGTGGGTTGAAGAAGAAGCCATTCTGGCGCTGCCGCGCATGGTCGTGCATGATGCCTGCGAAGAAAAGCGCGAATGGAGCGATGGGGAGGAACCGCAGGAAGAGAAGCGCCCCAATCCTTTCGCAGCTTTGGCGGCTTTGAAGAAATAACCTTCAGCGCGTTCGGATAACAATCGGCCCGTCAGCATCGAAATGCGGCGGGCCGATTCGTTGTGGTTTCGTACAGATCAAGAAACTATTTTTTCAGCGCCTTTGAAGACGAGTTCCAAACCTTCAACATCCTGCACTTCAACTTTACGGTAGCCGTTGGCGCGGTGATTCTCCACAGTTCGTTCTGTAATCCCCAAGCGTGCACCAATCTCTGCATTGGACAGTCCGTCCAGAACTAAGCGAAGCACTTGTTCTTCACGCGATGTGAGCTTCAAAAGCCTGCGATGGGCTTCCTTAGAGTCAATTACGCCTTTCTTCCGGCGAGCGTCTAAAGCGACTGCAGCTCCTACAGCTTCGAGCAGTTTGAGCGGGCGAATGGGTTTCGTGATGAAGTCGAAAGCGCCGACTTTCATGGTATAGACGGCTGTTTCAATATCACCATGAGCAGAAATGAAAATGACTGGAGTAGTAATCGCCCGTCTGGCAAGCTGCCGTTGTACTTCAAGTCCATTGAGCTGCGGCATTTTAATGTCGAGCAAGAGACAGCCGGGACGGCTAGGCTGATCTTCGCAAAAGTAAGTGAGTGGATTGGCCCAAGTTTTGACTTCGTATCCTTCCTGTCTCAGCAGGAAAGAAACGGAGGTAAGGATAGCGTCGTCGTCATCAACAATCCGGATCAGCGGTGTTTCAGTCGAGTGATTCATCTGTAACCTCCGGAAGCTCAATGGTGACGGCAAGTCCTCCGAGCCGACTCGATGAAAGCGTCATGGTTCCATTTTGTGATTCGATGATGGATTGAACAACCATCAAACCCATGCCGAATCCTTGTGGCTTGCCGGAACCGAAGTTGCCGACGAGCTCCTGCAGGGCTTCCTTTGGCAGTTTGGGCCCATTGTCCGTAATGACAAGGCATAAGCTGTGTTCTTTTTGGGTCAGGTCCAGCTGTATTTCTGGCTGGTCAATGCTTGATTGCGCTTGAGCAGAGTTGCGAAGCAGATTGACGATAACCAGCTCCATTTCAAAGGGATCGGTTAAAACACGGCCATCAGTTTTATTGATCCACCGAACAGGTATGGGAATACGTGATGAAGTCTTAAAGCTGGCGATGGCATCGTCAATCAAAATATCCCATGGGCAGCTCTTTAAACGCCGTTTATGTTCTCGTACGTAAGTGCGGATGCGTTCAACGATGGCCTCTGAACGATCGGTTTCTTTTTCAATGGCTTCTATGGCTTCGAGCATGTCTTGCCTGCTCCCTCGGCGTTCAATAAGACGACGGAGTGAATAGGCAAAGCATCCAATCGCTGAAAGAGGCTGCCTGATCTCATGTGCAAAAATGCTTCCCATTTGATTGATGATGCCTATTCGCTGAAGTTTCTCGAGTCGTGTGGATGCGGATCGAGTTTCCATTTCGAGTTCGCGTTGTCGATTCAGCGCATCAGATAGTTCCTGTGTACGGTGGCGCACAAGATAAGAAACGACAAAGCTATGCAGGCATAACCCTAAAAGCGAAAGTATGGCGACGATGAACCACGAGAGATATTCGTTCCATAAGCGCGGAAGCGACCATCTTCTGAGTTCAGCATTTTCGTCAAGGTCAAGTTTTTTAAGCAATGCGTCAATACGGCTGTAATTTGAAGCTACGCTCCAGAGCAGTCCGTTTGAGGTCGGCGTCATTGCAAGCACTGCAGAGGTAATGGGGCGAATAATTCCGCTCGGCGCAGCGGGTGTTATGGCGATTGTGGTTCCTGGGTATAGCGACGTGGAGTTGAAGCAATGCAGCTGTGGGTACTGTTTGGAATCAAGCACTCTAAGTCTTGAAGTGTTAAGAGCACTGATCTCGGCAAGTTCCTCCAATTTACAGGCCGGCAAAACGAGAGCATCCGCCTGACCGAGAAGCAAAGCGTCAATAAGCTGAGGGATGGAGGTTCGCTTTTCTACGATTCGTCCGATTTTTGGGCTTTCATCTTCGCCAAAGAGGTAATGAAGATATGATGAGCCGAATGCCGGGTTGACTAGAAGTGTTTTGCCGTTTAATTGCTCCAGATGCTGAAGGCCTACCCTTTGGGTGTCAACGAGAATGACGGAACCGTCGACATGGTTGGGATCCGGAGCCTGTTTAGAGATAAGTGCCGCAATGTCCCGCACTCCCTGCATTTTGTTCTGACGGAAAAATTTTGCTGAAGAGATGAAGAGCTCAACTTCACGTCCAGAGATCTTTTGATGCAGCTCTCTTTCAGACAACGTGATAATTTTGATTGAGGTTTCCGGCAGGTCTGCAGATATGCTGGAAATGGTCTTCTCTAGAAGATCTTCGGGAAGGTTGTTGGCTGTCTCGGCAGAGATGCCTATCGAGAGGGTAAGCGGCGCCGGCTCAGCCAATGAAGATGCTGCGGCTAGTGGTGTGGTACATGCAGAATGAACCAACCATCCGATGATGAGGAGTCGAAATACTGCACGCATATCCGGCAGACTCCTTAAAGCAGCCGGCGGGCCATTGCCAGTCCGGCAATTCGGCCAAAAGCATGTGCCTTGGCAAATGCCGTGCCGGTGATGTAGCTTGCACCATGGAACCCCCCGGTCACTTCTCCGGCAGCATAAAGACCGGAGATAATCTGCTTTTTTTGATTAAGTACTTCAGCATCAGGCGTGATCGTAAGACCGCAGTATGTTCCCATGACGGCGGCAACAGCGGGCATGATGAAAAACGGCGGTGATTTGATCTCTTGCGGGGTTCCCCATCCTGAGGAGAGAGAGGTTCTTCCCAAGGGATCTTTACCGTGCGGGGCAAGACGGTTGTATTCCTCCACCGTAGATGTGACGACTGCTGGGTTAAGACCGGCTGCGGCTGCGGCGTCTTCAATACTGTCGGCCTTATAAACGTAATCAGGCACTCTGCCTTGGTCAATTAAATGCCAGAGGCGCCAGTCGTTAGGTCTTTGCCTCATCTGCTCGCGCCTCATTGCGTCATCAAACAGGATGTATGTTGAATAGCCGGGTTCGGTGAGTGAGGCTGTACCGAGTTCTTTATACGAAAGCGATTCATCAACGAAGCGTTTTCCTGCTTGATTGAGAATAATCCCTCCCGCATAGTAGATGAGCGTCATATCGGAAATTCTGGCCGGCGTGCGGACAAAACCATAGGATGCACTCACAAAATTCATATCTCTCAAGGCAGCACCGACAGCCTCTCCCATCAGCAGGCCGTCACCGTCGGAGCCAATGCCGCAAATTTTGGCGGCTCGCTGCATGTTTGGAGCATATTTCGCCATCAATTCAGTGCTTCGCGCAAACCCGCCGGACGCCAAAAGAACAGCATTGGCTTGTACTCGCTGATGAGAACCGGCATATTCAACCGCGGCACCATGCACTGTCCCGCTGCTCATGAGAAGCTCTGTTGCTCTGGCGCCCGTGATGATGGGAATGTTGTGTCTGGCCGCCATTCTGAGGAGCAGATTCATGACGGCCACAGCATCAAATGTGTGCGCACGCGGTCTGCTCATGCCTGAAGCTGCACTTAATGCCAACGGAGCAACGCCGTGCTCTAGAACCCAGTTGTATTGTTCGCGGCTGACCTGAATGAGTTTTTTAACAAGCTGAGGATCATTGCGGTTCTTCCCAATATGAAGCATGTCAGCGTAAAAAATGCTGTCCGTATCCAAAATGCCATTGCGTCGCTGTAATTCTGTTTCGGATACAGCCCACTGGCCGCCGCTGATCATCGAAGAACCGCCGACAATGGGCTCCTTTTCGAGTACAACGATGTCTTTAATTCCGGCTTCGGCAGCCATGACTGCAGCCGTTAAGCCAGCCGCTCCAGAGCCGATGATCAGAATTCGGCATCGCGGCGGCAGTTGAAGGTTTAAGGACCCACTGTCCGGCATGCAGACAACAGCTTTCGCCTTGGAGGTGATCAGGCTGCCTAAGGGACCGATCAAGGATAGGCCAGCTAATGGAAACAATGTGCGTCGCTGCATCGGGGAATGACTTCACAACGGGATGATCGATGCTTTCACTGTAACGGATTCCCAAAGCGTTGATTCACTTATCGAATTTCCGTTGATGGCAGTCACTGTACCTAGGTACAGCAAATTTGAGACTCGATTGCAAAGAGGCGGAGGTGAACCGACCAATTATCAGCTCCGCTGTTTGACGTTGTGCAATTGCATAAACATGTTCATGCCAACCTCCAAAGGAGAGTCCGTTATGACAAACCGCAGAAACTTCTTGAAAGCAAGCTTTTCAGCAGCCGGAGCCGCCGTGGCCGGCAGCGCCTGGGCTGTGCCGGTCAAGGCTCCTTCCAAGTGGGATGAAAGTTTTGATTTTGTAATTATTGGAGCAGGCGGTGCGGGACTAAGCGCGGCATGTCATGCTGCAGAAGCTGGTCTTAAAGTGCTGGTTCTCGAAAAAATGAGTCTTGTGGGCGGATCTTCACTTATCTGCGGCGGTGCTTGGTCTGTTGGAGGAACCGAGCTTCAGAAGTCCAAAGGCATCGAAGACAGCGAGGAAAAATTCTTCGCCGATATGATGAAGACAGGACAAAATGAAAACGATCCAGCACTTGTGCGTGCGTTTGTACGAGCCTCAAAAGAAGAGTATGAATGGATTCTTAGTAAGGGGGTTAAGCCTTCGACGGTAGCTATTGCGTCCGGTATGAGTGTTCCCCGAGCTCACCGCTTTGATCCCGCAGCAGTGATTGCGTTTTATTTGAACTACGCCAAGAAACTTGGCGTAGATATTCGACTCAACACACCGGCAGATCGGCTTGTTT
>CDYK01004454.1_pt1 | contig 10034 bp, 7 predicted proteins | sample 554841 | NCBI WGS metagenome assembly CDYK01 (sample SAMEA3182102, study PRJEB8094) | gut metagenome | biome: human; feature: gut; material: Stool; isolation source: human stools | place: Canada | collected 2013-02-18
AGGTTGTACACCCGCTGGATCAGCACCGTGGTCTTGCCGCTGCCGGCGCCCGCCAGCAGCAGCAGCGGACCCTCCGTGGTCATGGCAGCCTGGCGCTGCATGGGGTTCAGCCTGGATAAGTCCTGGGCGATGACCGCCCGGCGGGCGGCAATGTAGCGTTGTTTGAAGTCTTCCATAAGTCCACCGTTCTCCATCCGTCTCAAAAGTCTCGGCCCCTATTTTACGGCAAAATCCCCTTCCGGTCAAGGCGGGAAACGGCTGTTGCCGGTTTGCCGCTTTTGTTACCAATTTGAGGTTGACAAATGTCTACCTATTTGATATGGTCCAATCAGAAGACCAGGTAGACACTCGTATACCATGGAGGTGAGACTATGCAGGTGAACCTGTCCGACAGCGAGTGGAAGCTGATGAACCGGCTGTGGGAGCAGTCCCCCCGGACCATCATGGAGCTGACGGCCTCCCTGAAGGAGGACACAGGCTGGAGCAAGAACACGGTGATCACCATGCTCGCCCGGCTGGAAGCCAAGGGGGCCGTCCGGCACGAGGAGGGCGGCCGGGCCAAGCGGTACTTCCCCGCGGTGGACCGCGAGGACGCCGCGGCGGCGGAGACGGAGAGCTTCCTCTCCCGGGTCTACGGCGGCAGCCTGGGCCTGATGATGAGCGCCATGGTGGAGAGCCGCCAGCTGACGGAGGCGGACATCGCGGAGCTGTCCGCTATTTTGGAACGAGCGGGAGGCGAGGAACATGCGTGAGATCCTGTTGACATCTTCCGTGCTGATCCTGGCGGTCCTGCTGTTGCGGCGGGCCTTCCGGGACCGGATTTCCCGCCGGGCCCAGTATGTCCTGTGGGCGCTGGTGCTGGTGCGGCTGCTGGTGCCGGTGAGCCTGCCGGGAGCGGACTTCTCCGTCCTGTCGGCGGCGGAGCCGGTGGGCCGGACAGTGACGGAACGGCTGGAACAGCGGGAAATTTACAGAGTGCCGCTGGCCCCCTCTCCCATGGGGACAGCGCCCCAGGTCACATCCCCCGCACCTCAGATAGAGGGAGGCGGCTCCCCCTCCGGGGAGGCGGCCGCGCCCTCCGGCGGGGAGGAAGCCTTTTCTTACCCGGTCATCCGGGAGCGGGTGGTGACGGCGGCGGACCTGCTGACGGTCCTCTGGCTGATCGGCATCGCCGCCATGGCGGTGTGGTTTCTGGTGACCAACCTGCGCTTCTGGCAAAAGCTCCGGAGGACGAGGGCGCCCTATGCCGCGGAGAACTGCAGGTATCCCGTCTATCTGGTGGAGGCGGGTCTCCCCTCCCCCTGTCTGTTCGGACCTGTCCGGCCCGCCATTTATCTTACCCCCGCCGTTGTCGCCTCTCCGGAGCGGCTGCGGCATGTGCTGGCCCATGAGACCGCCCACGCCCGCCATCTGGACCCGTTGTGGTCGCTGCTGCGGAGCGTGTGCCTCGCGGTGTACTGGTTCGACCCTCTGGTGTGGATCGCCGCCGCCGTCTCCAAGGCCGACGGGGAGCTGGCCTGCGACGAGGCCGCCATCCAGGCCCTGGGAGAGGGCGAACGCATCCCCTACGGCAAAACGCTGCTGTCCCTGATTCCGGTGCGGACGGGTCCCGGCTCTCCCCTGCTGTCCGCCACCACCATGACGGCAGATAAGCGGCAGCTGAAGGACCGGATCACCCGCATCGCCCAGGGACAACAGACCCGGGCAGCGGCTTTGTTTCTGGTTCTGGCGCTGGCAGCGGGCGTCTGCGCCGTCACCTTCACCGGGGCCAAGGCGGATGGGGAAACCGGCGGTGTCCGCTCCCTCACCGGCGACGAGCTGGCGTATTTTAATGAGGAGTTCTTCAATCAGGAGGGTACTTACAGCATCCGCAACCAATTTTTGAACTCCCTGTACGAGAAGCCGGAGGACATCGACCTCTTTGAGCTGTTCTATTGCGGCACGGGGATCGACGCGCCTATGACCGATGAGGAGCTGCGGCAGGTGGGCAGCTTTGACACCGCAGGGGAGCTGATCTGCCCTGTGGACAAGATGTCCGTGGAGGCCATCAACCAGGTGCTGCTGGAGAACACCGGCCTCACGCTGGAGGAGACGGGGCGGATCGGGATGGACTACTTCCAGTACCTCCCGGAGTATGATGCCTACTATCACAGCCACGGGGACACCAACTACTTCTCGGGCGTCAACATCACTGCCGGGGAGCGGGTGGGCGACACCATCCGGCTCTACTACGACGACACGTTCCATGTTGACGGCTGGAAGTGCGTGACACTGGAAGAACAGGCCGACGGCTCCTACTGGTTTGTCTCCAACCAGCCCAGTGAGCGGCCCGCCATCCCTACCGTGTACCCGGAGGGGGAGCCGGTGCTGACCATTCCGCTGACAGACCTCACACCCTATGAGCCGGAGACCATGGAGGTCATTCGGCACCGGAATGACTGCGCCGAGCGTGGCACCGGCTATATCATGCACACCGAGGACGGCGATGAACTCTCTGTCCGCACCTATCTATCCACCGACGGCAATCTCTACGCCGCCGTGATTTATGACGAGGCGGCGGGCCGGGACGGGATGCGCACATGGGATGTGGGCTGCTTCTTCACCTTCCCGGAGCATAACACGCTGAGTTACAGCGATTCCGGCGGCTACGCCGTCTCCATGGACTCCTTCTCCGATCTGTTCGGCCATGATGGGCTGGTCATCCGTTACTCCGGTGAGCTGGACGAACATACAGGCGCCACCTTCCACGACTATTACTATTTCGACACCGAGGGAAATCCCGTCCTCCTGGCCCGGGTCTACGGTGACACCGCCCAGTTCGACCTGGATGGCAACGGCGCAGACGAGTTGTGTGCCTCTTCGGCAAACACCGCCCAGATCTTTTTCCAGCGGGATGGGCGGATCTATGAGGCGGACATCGACGAGGATTTGAAACAGGCTTGGCCGGACGCGGAGTACTTGAGCTTCAACCGTTGGGACGTGAGCCGCCGGAATCTGGCCCTGTGGGCATTCGTCCCCATTCCCGACAGTCCCCAGGACGGCACCGCCGACCGGTGGCTGTACTTTGATGGAGAAAACCTGCTGGTGTACCGGGACGGCCGTGCCACGGCGGACCACTTGATGGAGGGCGCGGAAGCGCCGGAGGACGTAATGGCGGTCCTGCGGGACTACGTGCAGGAGCAGTACACCGGCGACCATGAGGGGTTGCTGTTCGTGGAGGGCGGCGACTTTGTCCCCGCCCCGCTGGAATATGACGACTGGCGGATTGAGTCCATCGAGGGCCCCTCCTATGTATCCGTGGGCGGCCTGGATTTTGCCATCTGGAGCATGAACTATGAACTGCACACCACCACGCCGGAGAGCGTCATTTTGGCCGGCGGAACGTACATGACCGAGGACTGCTGGGTCAGCCCCGGTTACCCCGGGTGTGACTACTTCTACTTCCAACTGGACGAGGGCGGAACCCGCACCTATCTGTATCACCGCATGGAGAACGACTGCGTCCCCGGAACAGAGCTGTTTTTCTCAGACATGGCCTACCAGCTCCGGGAGATGGGGCTGCTGTCCTTCTATGACCTGACGGGGCGGGAGCTGCTGGATATCAGCTGCAGTCAGCCAGTCCACTTCTTCAACACGCTGTCGGAGACGAACCTCTCGGAGCAGTCCCAGGCCCTTGCCGCCATGGCGGCCTGTGTCGCCGCCGGAGACGATCCCGGCACTCAGGAGATCTATGACAGCATTGCCCATTATATGGAAATCTTCTCCGATGATCTGACAGACGGCGGTCGGGCCGCGTGGCAGGCGCTCCAGTCTGCCCTGTCCAGCTGGACAGCGGCGGGAGATGGCACGGTCTATGAGAGCGGCGGCCTCTCCCTGTGGGTACCGGAGGGCTGGGCGGATATGGCGGTGGTCACCGCTGAGGACGCTGTCTGGTTCGGAGAATCTGTGCCGGGGTTCGACGTCTATGAGCGACTTGCCCACATATCAAATCCCGATACAGGTCTGGTCTGGAATGTCCGGGCCCTCACCCGTGCCCAGTTCCAGGCCGCCTTTGGGGACGCGGACTGGTCGGAGATTTTAGGGGCTTCCAGCTATGTGATCGGCTCTGACGACGCCTACATCTATCTGCTCTCCACCCCCACGGACGTGCAGTTCCTGGTGGAGGACCCCACCAGTATGGCCCAGTATGAGCTGCTGCGGAATCAGTCCCAGACGGTAATCGAGGGCTTCTTCTTCCGCAACGGTATCACCCCCAACCCGGACTGCCCGGACGCCGACGGGTGCTATGTGGGACCCGAAGCTTCGGGGCGGCCAAGGCTGCTGTTCAGGCGGCGATGGACGGGATTTTGGCCCCCGGTGCCTTCTCCCTGACCCTCACCGCAGAGGACGGCAGCGCCGCCCTCCAGTGCTGGGAGGGCAGCTCCCTGGTCCGCTGCACCCGGAGCGGCGTGACACAGTGGTTCTCCGCACCGCCGATGGACGGGACGGTCTTTGCCGCCTTGCGCCAGATTTATGACGAAGTAGAATGGGAGGCCCTGCGGGAGGGCATCATCATCCCGGACCGGGGACAGAGCCATCTGGAGATCGCCCAGGCCTGGGCCGATGCGGATACGCGCCCGCCCTGGAGGTCACAGACGGCAGCATCTTCGTCTGCACCTATGTGCGGACTGTGGCCGATGTGGATAGCTGGGCAGATATGCCGGAGACCTCCTATCCGGAGCAATCAGAGAGACATGCGCGGTTCTGGTTCTCCTATACCCGCATCTTTGTACCGGAGAATGAGGCGGCCCGCAGCTGTCAGATGGCCGGCAACACCGTGGAGTACGACGGCAGGTACGGCGAGGCCCCGGAGGGCGCCTATGAGAATTTCCAGGTGGGGGTCCTCTACCTGACGGATGAGGGCTGGCGGTGCGACGGCACCGGCACCGGCCCGTGAATTCGGATCAAAAAAGAGAGCGGCCGAAACTCCGGCCGCTCTTTTCTGCGCTCACTGGGCCAGGAACACCAGGTTCCGGTCCGTGATGAAGTTGGGGATACTGTACACGACGCAGATGGCGTCGATGCCGTTCTCCGCCGCGTACTGGGCGGGGGGCATCCGGTAATACCGCGGGTCCAGCAGGTGGACCTCGGCAAAGCTCTGGGCCAGGAAGGGTGCCAGGGCGTCGGAGTAGGAATCCCGGATCAGCAGGAGCTTGCCGCCGTCTCGGGCGTTCTCATTCTGGATGACGCACAGGGGTTGGTTGCCGCCCAGGAAGGAGGCGTATTTGTCCTTCTCGGTCAGATAGCTCCGGTCGTACAGTATGCCGGGTTCCGGAGAGCCGGTGCGCCAGGAGGTGACCATGAGGCCGTCCTCTTTGACCCAGAATTCCATGGTGTCCGGCGTCAGCCAGTGGATGCCGGACTGGGAGTACAGCGTGCCATTGAAGCTGGTACTGGCAATCTCTGGTGTAAAGCTTTCCTGCTTTAATGATTCTCTTCCCAGGACTTCCAGCAGAGCATTGGCCCCATAGAAGGCCCCGAGGGACGTCCAGTGGTGGTCTGTGCGGTAGAAGATGGGCTCGTCGGCGTGAGCGGTCAGGGCGGCGGAGAAGTCGATCATGGGCAGCCCCAGGCCCGCCGCCTGGGAGAGGTAAGCGTTCTGGTCCCAGGACTCCGCGCCCTCCGGCAGTTTGTCCCGCCACACCTCCGCCGCGGAGGGGATCAGCCCCAGATACATGGGGATGTCCGACTTCTCCGCCAGCTGGGAGACGTAATTCAGGTTCGCCTTCTCCAGGCCGTCCGCAGGGGCGTCCACCTTGGAGATCAATGTTTCGCCTTCACAGAGATAGATGTTGTTGAACAGCCGTTTGCCGATCAGCTGCTCCGTCCGGGCCTTCAGGCCCGTCCACTGGTCCCGCAGGGGAAACTGGTCCTGGACGTAGGCCTCCACGTCCTCCATATAGCTGCCGTCCAGCACGCTGGACAGAGTCAGTGCCGGCCGCTGCTGGAGGGTGCGGTTCTCCACGTCGGACCGCTCCCGGTCCGGCAGGAGCATCTGCCACACCATCAGCCCCCCCAGAAAGAGGCAGAACACCGCTGTGAGAAATCTTGCGTATCGTTTGGACAAGGTCTCTGCCTCCTCTCAGAACCGGAAATACAGGAAGGGGTTGTAGCTGCCGTCCACCAGATAGGCCGTGCAGACCACCAGGGAAAGGCCCATGAGCACCGGGGTGGCCAGCTGTTCTGCCTGCCGGGGCAGCTTCGCCCACAGCCGCTGGCCCAGAGCGGTGGAAGCCAGCACCAGTACCGCCAGTGTCACGGCGTAGCTCCGCAGCCGGAACAGGTCCGCCCCGCTCCAGAGCGGCGCACCGCCGAAACAGGCGGCAAGGTAGTCCCCGCACACGCCCAGGTCCACCATGGCAAAGAGGCCCCAGCCCACGAACACCACGATGAGGGTGTAGAGGTGCTTGAGGATCGCCGGGGTCTTCTCCAGTACGCCCCGAAGGACGTACCGCTCCAAGATCAGCCAGGCGGCGAAGTACAGTCCCCACAGGATGAAATTCCAGCTGGCCCCGTGCCAGAAGCCCGTGCAGAACCAGACGATCAGGAGGTTCCGGATGGTCCTGGCGGTGCCGCCCCGGTTGCCTCCCAGGGGGATATACAAATAGTCCCGGAACCAGGAGGTCAGGGACATGTGCCACCGCCGCCAGAAGGTGCCCACGGAGTCGGCGCAGTAGGGGTGGTCAAAGTTCTCGTTGAACCGGAAGCCGAAGATCCGCCCCAGGCCGATGGCCATGTCGGAGTAGCCGGAGAAATCGAAGTAGATCTGGAAGCCATAGGCGGCGAGGCCCAGCCAGCCCCCCAGCACCGTCAGCGTCCCGGCCCCCTGAGCGGCGAGGCAGTCCTCCCACAGGGCGCCGATGGAGTTGGCCAGCAGCACCTTCTTGGCAAGTCCCACGCAGAACCGCCGGGCCCCCAGAGCGAAGTTCTCCGACGTGTGGAGCCGGTGCCGCAGGTCCGCTGCCACCGTTTTGTACTGGACGATGGGGCCGGCGATCAGCTGGGGGAACATGGTGACGAAGGCGCCGAAGTCCACCATGTTGCGCTGGACCGGTGCGTCCTTCCGGTACACGTCGATGGTATAGCTCATGGTCTGGAAGGTATAGAAAGAGATGCCGATGGGCAGCGGGATGCCCAGCTGGGGCAGATCAATGCCCGGGATCAGGGACAGATTGGCTGCGATGAAGTCCCAGTACTTGAAAAAGCCCAGCAGAGCCAGGTTGAAGATCACCGACTGGGCCACGAACCACCGGGCCTTTTTGTCGTCGCTGCGGAACTTCTCCACCAGCAGACCGTGGGTGTAGTCGATGATGATGGAGAGGAACATGATGACAATGTACACCGGTTCTCCCCAGCCGTAGAAGAGCAGGCTCACCACCAGCAGCACGAAGTTCCGCCACCTCAGCGGCGAGAGAAAGTACACCAGCAGCGTCAGCGGCAGGTAGAGAAATAAAAATGTCAGGCTGCTGAAGACCACCGGCGCCCCTCCCCTCTTCTCCGTTTCACACAGCCAGCCGCGGCACCGCCGCGGCTGGCTGCCTCCTTACGCAAAGAGCGCATTGAACTGCTCCGCGATCTCCTCCTGATGGTCTGCCGTGGCAATCATGGCCACATAGGTTCCATTCTGGACTACCTGTGCGTTGGACCAGGTCTCCATGGACTCCGGGTACCAGGCGCCGCCCTCTGCCTGGGCGTCCACCCGGTCCTGCAGGATGGAGGCGGCGGTGGCAGCGTCCTCCTCCGTCCCGCACTCCGCCAGCACGATCTCATTCACCACGGCGCTGATCATGGGGGCTTTGGCGATCAGCTGCTTGGTGGCCACATCGGCCAGGCCGGGATAGGAGCCCTCCAGCATGTCGCCCTCCAAGCTCATCATCATGATGTCCTCTTCGCCGCTGGAGGCGGCGTCCTCCGCCCAGCCGTACTCCTCCGCCAGGGTGTTGTAAAAGGCCGTCAGATCCACAGTCTTGTCCGTAGTCTTGCCGCCGCAGGCGGTCAGCAGGCCCATCGTCAGCAGCGCCGACAGCGCCAGGGTCAAAAATTTCTTCATAGTGTATTGATTTCCTTTCTGAATGTTCTCGGGGAATACAGACGGACCTCTCCGCTGAAAAGTTCCCTCTCACCGCCAGTATTTCCAATTTTTTTTCTTTTACCATCCCATCCGCCCTGCCCTTGCAATTCTCCGCCGGAGGCGGTATCATGGCTCTATCACAAGGAAAAAGGCGGGAGATCACAATGTACAGTTTCCGAAACGATTACAGCGAGGGCGCCCATCCCAAGGTCCTCCAGGCCCTGGCGGACACCAACCTCCGGCAGACCGTGGGCTACGGCATGGATCCCTGCTGCCAAGCCGCGGCGGATACCATCCGCCGCCTCTGCGCCGCGCCGGATGCGGCGGTTCACTTCCTGGTGGGCGGGACGCAGGTGAACCTCGTCACCATCGACGCGTTTCTGCAGTCCTATGAGGCGGTGGTCGCCGCCCAGACCGGCCACGTCAGCACCCATGAGACCGGCGCCATCGAGGCCACCGGACACAAGGTCTGCACCGTGGAGAGTCCCGACGGCAAGCTGACCCCAGCCCTGGTCGAGTCCGTTCTGGCGGGCCACAACGGCACGGAGCACATGGTGCTGCCCCGAATAGTGTACATCTCCGACACCACGGAGATCGGCACGGTCTACACCCGAGCGGAGCTGGCCGCCCTGCGGCAGTGCTGCGATGTTCACGGCCTGTTCCTCTATCTGGACGGCGCCCGGCTGGGCTCCGCCCTCACCTCCCCCGACAACGACCTGACATTGCCGGACCTGGCCGCCCTCACCCACGCCTTCACCATCGGCGGCACGAAAAACGGCGCCCTCTTCGGGGAGGCGCTGGTGCTCACCCGTCCCATGCCTCACTTCCGCTGGCACATGAAGCAGCGGGGCGCCGTGCTGGCCAAGGGCCGGCTGCTGGGACTCCAGTTCCAGGCCCTGCTGGAGGACGGGCTCTACTTCGACCTGGCCCGCCGCGCCAACGAGCTGGCCTTCCGGCTCCGGGACGGTGTCGCGGCCCTGGGATATCCCTTCCCGGTGGCCTCCCCCTCCAATCAGCAGTTCCCGGTACTGCCCAATGAGACGGTGGCAAAGCTCCAGGAGATGGGCTATGAATTTGAGACCGACCACCCGGTGGATGCGAACCACACCTGCATCCGTCTGGTGACCAGCTGGGCCACGCCGGAGACGGCGGTGGAGGACTTCCTCAGGGACCTGGCCGGGTGCTGAACATCCAAGGGACCGCCAAACAGGCGGTCCCTTTTTGTGTGGTGCTTCCCGCTCTGCTGGCCCATGGGAGCTGTCAAACTCTCTCGTACTTTTGTTCGATTTCTACTTGACAGAAACGTTTGTTCGAGTTACAATGCAATTAGAACAAAAGTTCGATCAAGGAGGTTTTTTCCATGAGCGGCTGGACTTTCTTTTTTATTCTGGTAGGCGTGGTCTTTCTGACCTCTCAGCTCTTCCGGGTCATCGACGCCATCGAGCGTCCCAACCGGCGGCATGACCGGCGGCGGACAGCCCTGCGGTGAGATGGACGTTCTGGAAAAGCTCACCATCCTGACGGACGCGGCCAAATACGATGCGGCCTGCACCTCCAGCGGTGGGAACCGGAGGGCCAAGGCGGGGTATATCGGCAATACCACCTCCTCTATCGCCGGGTGCTGCCACTCCTTCTCCGCCGACGGGCGATGCGTGACCCTTTTGAAGGTGCTGATGACCAACCGGTGCGTGTATGACTGCAAATACTGCGTCAACCGCCGCAGCAATGAGGCGAAGCGGGCCATGTTCACCCCGGAGGAGCTGGCGGACCTCACCATCCAGTTCTACCGCCGGAACTACATCGAGGGGCTGTTCCTCTCCTCCGGCGTGTACCGCTCCCCGGATTATACCACGGAACTGATGATCCGGGCGCTGCGGATCTTGCGGGAAGAGTACCGCTTCAACGGCTACATCCACGCCAAGGC
>CDYK01009014.1_pt1 | contig 9925 bp, 9 predicted proteins | sample 554841 | NCBI WGS metagenome assembly CDYK01 (sample SAMEA3182102, study PRJEB8094) | gut metagenome | biome: human; feature: gut; material: Stool; isolation source: human stools | place: Canada | collected 2013-02-18
ACCGGCGGGTTTTGTTCGTCCGGAGAGGACTATCACTTGGGCATCTAGTTTCGTTCCGGCTGTGCGCAGCCGTTCTCAACAAGATGTTCCAAGAATTTACAGAAAAGAACAACCGGAGCAACGGTTGTTCTTTCTTAGCATTTCTCTCGGGGACGCCACACAAACCCGCCTGACCGGCGGGTTTTGTTCGTTAATATTGAAATCTTCAGATATTTTGTTAAATCCTTTTTAGGAGTTTTGTGATTGAATCGCCTTTATCGGTTAATCAGAGAGGGAGGAACCATGCTTAAATACATTCTTTATATTTTGCTGGCGATTGCGGTTTTGGCGCTGATTGCCGGCGGAATCCATCTTTATCGGGTTTCAGCCAGAAACAAGGCAGAAATGGCGCAGTTCGCCGGACCGAAAATCGGTTATCACAACACTTTGGGCAAAACGTTGGTCATTTATTATTCGTTGAGCGGACATACCAAGGACATTGCCGACAGAATCGCCCTGCTGACCGATGCCGACGTTTATGAAATCAAGCCCAAGGAACCGCTGAAACCGGGCATTTTGTTTTCGCTTGACGCCCGCAGGCAGCTGAAATCAGGCAACTATCCGAAAATAGAGGAAAACCTGCCTGACGCGTCAGCTTATGACATGATTTTTGTCGGTGCGCCGATTTGGTGGTATACGGCCGCGACGCCGGTTCTGGAATTTTTGAAAACTTATGACTTCAAAGACCGGAAAGTTGTTCCCTTTTCCACGCAGGGCAGCAATTTCGGCAGCTATTTTGACGATTTTGCGGCCAAGGCCAAAAATGCAAAGATTTTGCCGGGTGCGTCATTCAACAATCTGTCAAAAAAATATGACGATGCCGTCGACAACAAAATTACTGACTGGCTGAATAAGCTGTAATTGCGGCAAAATACAAAAAACGGCAGTCCGGTTGCTGCGGAGTGCCGTTTTTTTATGTACCGCCGACGGTTCAGAAATGTCCGGCGGGCAAAGCCAAATTCAAAACCAGCCAGACAGCCGAGAGCATAACGCCGATGACATACCACTGACAGTGACGATGAAAGACGTCGGCGCACAATTTGCGGCTCTGCAAGAGATATGCACGGTTGGAAATATAATAGAACAATCTTTCCAGACACAGCGCTCCCACAGCAAAAGCCAAAAATACGGTTAAAGCCATAATGATAATTTTTATATGATGATAAACAGAATTGTAACAAGCGTTTAAGACAAAGATAGTCATCAAAATTAATTTTTAAACCGGCACTCTCAACATTGACAAACAAACGGCAAACTGATTAGATAGCCTTGTGGGTGCTGTGATAAGGAGAAGGCAATGAAAAAATATATTTCAAGTATTCTTCTGGTCCTGATTTTTGCCGCGGCCGTCTGGGCGTTTATTTACGAGAAGAATCGCGCGGAACAATCCGAAACGGTCGCGACTGTTTCCGAAGCGCAAAAAAACTGAAACTGAGACTGAATTATGTCTGAAACCGACTTTTTGGCAGAAGCCGCAAAAAAACATCAATTAAACAAAAATCAAATTATCGCACTGCTCGGCGAAGACCGGCATGAAAAAGAGCTGTTTGCCGCCGCAGACGCCGTGCGCAAGGAATTCGTCGGCGGCGAAGTCCATCTGCGCGGACTTATCGAATTTTCAAACATCTGCAAAAACAACTGCCTCTACTGCGGGCTGCGTCGAGACAACCGCAACCTGAAGCGTTACCGGATGAGTCCGGAAGAGATTGTCGCGCTGGCTACCCGCGCCGTTCGCGAATACGGGTTTAAGACTATCGTCATGCAGTCGGGCGAGGATCTGTGGTTTACGCCGGAAAGGCTCAAGCCGATATTGACCGAAATTAAAAAACTTGACGTTGCCGTCACGCTGAGCATCGGCGAAAAAACCTTTGCGGAATATGCCGCATACAGGGAAGCCGGCGCCGACCGTTATCTTATCCGCATTGAAACTACCGACAAAGACCTTTATCATCGTTTGGATCCGGGCATGAGCTGGGAAGAAAGAAAACAATGTCTGCTCAACCTCGGCAAACTCGGCTATGAGGTCGGTTCGGGAATTATGGTCGGATTGCCCGGACAGACTTTGGAATCGATAGCCGACGATCTGCTGTTTCTTAAGGAGCTTAATATCGACATGGCGGGAATCGGCCCGTTTATTCCGCATCCGGATACGCCGCTTAAAGACGAAGACGGACGCGCGTTTCAGTTGTCTTTGCGAACCATGGCCATCATGCGGCTGCTGCTGCCGGACATCAATATCCCGGCGACCACTGCCATGGAAACCCTGCACCCGGACGGACGGATTATCGCTCTTCAATGCGGCGCCAACGTAATCATGCCAAACGTTACCGAAGGCGAGTACCGGCAGTTATATCAGCTTTATCCGGGCAAAGCCGGGTTAAACGAAACGCCGTTGCATTCCAAAACCAGCATCGGTGCCCGAATTGAAGCCATCGGGCGCAAAATCGGTTCCGGATACGGAAACCGCCGGAAACAAAATCCGGACTAAGATATCCTTATCCCCAGAATATAGCGACGACAGCCTTTGCCGTCATGTACGGATTTGAGCAGCGGAATGCCGGCAATGTAATAAATCTGTTCGCCGGCTTTGTTTTTTACCTTAAACCAGGTCAGACCGAAAAATTTTATTTTGACGGTTCCGCTCATGTTGTAAGAGCCCAGACGGCGGAAAAACGCTTTTTCCTTTCCGTCGGCAGCCAGAGCAAGCAAGCGGAAATCTTCCAGCCTTTCCCGAAACGGAGCTAAAATTTTCCGCAACCGGACAAAAGCCTTTCTTTTGTCACTTTCCGACATATAGGCAAAACTGCCGACCGTCAGCCTTTCGACAATCCGCAAATAACTGCCGCGGCATATGTTGGTCAGCCCGCAGTCAACAAGAAAATCGTACATATCCGCCAGAGCGTCCATATTACCGAGCATACGCGGATTGTCTCCGCCGACAACCAGACTGCGCATAAGCGAATCGTTTCGCGAACGAAGAACATAAAGCTTTTTATCCAATGCGCAGAAGCGTCGGGAAATGAAAATGTATTTCGCGGCAAAGGCAAAGTCTTCGCCATAGAAAGTTGAGGGAAAATAAATCTCATATTTTTCGAGAATGTCGTTGCGAAAAATAAAACAAGGGATACCTACGGCAATTTCGGGAAAACTATTTGGCGAAATATCAATCATTCCCGCTTTGCGAATATGAGAGGTCTGAACTTTCTTTTTATATTCTTCGGTATCGCAAAAGGCAAAATCGACGTTTTCGTTTTCCATTATCTGAGCCATTTCGCGGCATATTGAGGGCTTAAACATATCGTCGGAATCGCAAAACATGATATATTTGCCGCGGGCGTTTTTTAAGGCCGTGTTACGCGCGGCGCCAGGGCCGGCATTTTTTTGCGTAAAAATCCGTATCTGCGGACAATTGGCAGCATACCGGCGCAAGACGGCCGGACTGCCGTCTGACGAACCGTCGTCGACGGCCAGAATTTCAATGTTTTTTTCAGTTTGTGCCAACAGGCTTTCCAAACAGTCGGAAAGATATTTTTCGGTATTGTAAACCGGAACGACAATAGATACTAAAGGCTGGTCAGTCATAATAAACTCCCCTGAGACATAAAACAAAGACCACCTCAATAAGGTGGCCGGGGAGTTCAGAAATCACAACCAAGCATGACTCTTTAAGCCTTTAAACCCAAAAAACGGTCTTGGACATACGCTTAAAGCTCCCCGGCCGAATTGTCCAGGGAATATGGAAAAACGGTGCATATGCGATATATGCACGATATTTATCGATGCAAGAAATACATATGCACCGCTTGGTTGGAGGCTTCTGACAGCCCGCACCTTATCAGGCGCTGAAACGTACAAGACACATCGTGTTATACGTTCTGTTGTCAGGATTAACGGAAGGCGGTCAAATAGTCAAGAAAATTAACCCGAATAAAAATTTTGCGGCGAAAAATAAAAATAACTCTTGCAAATTTCTGATAATAGATTAAAAGGAAAATACCAATTTTTGGAGAGATGTCCGAGTGGCTTAAGGTGCACGCTTGGAAAGCGTGTGTACGCCAACAGCGTACCGGGGGTTCGAATCCCCCTCTCTCCGCCATTACTGGAACCCTTGCTGAGCAAGGGTTTTCTTATTTTTAAAATTTTCTGATTTTTGTTTAATATTATTTAGGGTTTGGGCGGTAGCATGAGCAAAAGGAGAATGCCATGTATACGCCCCCGCTGTTTGAACCGAACATATTGTCAACGCTTTTGCGAAACTTCAGTTTTTATTTTCGCGACGGTTACTGGGGATATGTTTTTCTGGTTATTATGGGGCTGATTCTGTTTCCTTTTATATGGCTTCGTGCCCGTCCGGCAGCGTTTTCCTTTCCCGACCGGATTTATCTGTTTAATCCAAGAAGCGACAAAATGGCCGCTGTCTGGGCTTTTCTGGCCTTTACAATCCTGTGTGCAATTATTTACAGTCAGGAAATGAGTCTGTTTGCAAATTTTGATCTGATGAGCATCGGCACCACGGTCAACTTCGCGGAAGGCAAAGGTACCGGCATTTCCGATATCCGGTTTTCGCCTTTCGGCAATGTGGAGCTGAATTTGTTTTATGCCGTCAGCCACAATATGTATATTGTCAGCGGCATGGTTCTGGGCGAGACCGCTCTGCTTTTGTATCTGTTTTACCGTCTGTTTGATTTTATCCCCGTTTCGCGGCGCTTGTATGCCCTGGCGCTGGCGACGCTTTATCCGGCGCTGGTCTGGATCAACAATCCGATTTTTCCGGAACGGCTGATGCTTATTTTCATCTGCGCAAGCCTGCTGATGTTGAAAAAATATCTGGCCGCTCCCAGAACTTCGCTTCTGATTTTATTTTGCATACTGATGAATCTGGCCATTTATACCAAAGAAACCATTATTTTGTTTTACGCCGGACTGCTTGCCGTCGACGTCCTGTATCTGGTGTTCAGAGGCACTGTCAAGCCGGCTTCGTTTCTGCATCCGTTTAAAACCGCCAAAGAATTGCCGCTGGAATTCATAATGTTTCTGTCAATGGCAGTTTTTGCTTTTATTTATTTGCTGTTTGGTTTGGGAATCGAGAGCAATCAGTATGTTTCTGCTCATATCAGCGATGAAGCATGGAAAAAATACTATCTGGAATTTTTCGTCTGTTTTTCGGCTCTGACGGCATTGGTTTCTTCCCGAAAGGCAACGCCTCTTCTTTGGGGGCTGCTGGGCGGCTCGTTGGTTCTTCTGTTTTTCGTGGTCTGGAAACTCGGTATTCACAATGAAAACACTGCATCTTATTATGCCATTGTATCCGGGCTTTTCAGCCTTTTCGTCTTCTTTTACGCAGCTGAAAAAAAATCTGTGCTGACATTGTTCGGTTTTGCCTTTTTGGCAATATCCGCCGTTCAGAACATTTCACTTTACCGGAAACAAAACGGCGACGCCTACCATGACACAGCCCGCTTTCTCTCCCGGCTGACCGCAGACCAAAAACCGCTGTCCGTTTTTGTGAAAGACAGCCTGAACGGCAAATATGAGAGTTATATCATCGACTGCTATCGTTCGGCGTATAAATTCTATTTTCCCGAAAGAAACTTCGTGTTCAAAACAAACAGCGCCGCTGACAGACAGAACAACATTCTGAAATTTCCGCTCAAATATCAGGAACGGCCGCAGCCGAGCGACATTTATGTCGAAAACAAGTTTTACGGGACAGATGTTCCCGAAAATTTCAAGCTTCTTCATGAAAATCGGATATTCAGAATCTTTCAAATAAAATAATCAGGTCCGGCCCCAAACAGGTTATTAAAAAAACCCTCCATATGGAGGGAATGATTCGGAACCCGGTGTAAGGTACCATTCGTTTTTAGACTCCGTAACAGTTTGAATAAATCTTCTTGCAACTCACTGTGAGTTTGATTTTTGGGGGATTTTCCCGTGCTTTTATTCAGTCTAAGATTTTAGACCTTTTTTATTAAAGCGTAATGGTTTTTTGCATCTTTTTTTAGACTCTTTTGTTTCTTTATCTATAAAATATTACAGGAAAAAATTATGTTCAGCACATTTACTATAATTACATTTTTTATTACGGTTAAACAATTTTGCAAATTAATAGAATTATTTATTGTTTTTCAATAGATTAATTCGATTAAATCAATTTTATTACCGTTATGGTCATTTTCCAATACAATCTTACCAATAACATTAATTTCGCAAAAATATTTAGTCTAAAAACTAACGCAAAAGTCTAAAATCGAGCGGTTAAAAGTCTAAAATCGCGCGGCAAACTACACCCCCGGGCGGGGCTGCGCCTGCTGCGTCTGCGCCTGCTTCGTTTGCTTCGCTGCGCTCATCGGCATACTCCCGTCTGCCTGCAAACTCAGCCCGAACTCACTGCTGTGATTTCTCTCCCGTCGAGCAGGCCATTAAAAAAACCCTCCATATGGAGGGTTTTTTTAATGGCGCACCCGGCGGGGTTCGAACTCACAACCTTCTGATCCGTAGTCAGATGCTCTATCCAATTGAGCTACGGGTGCATCTGTTTTTCAAACAACAAAGCTTTAATAGCGCGATTCATTTTTTTTTGCAAGTGTTATTTTTATTAATTTAAAAGAATTTTAATCTATTTGACCTAAAATTCGTTTCAGGTTCGATGTAAAATAAACGATAAATATAAATTCTTACTTGTTTTTTTGCAAAATAGTCTTTACAAAAGAAGATAAAAGTGTAAAAAGCAATCAGATATGTAACAGGTTTTCAAAAAGGTACTTAATTCAATGAAAAAAACAGTTCTCAGATTGTCGTTGGTATCAGCCCTGTCGCTGGTTATCAGTGCCTGCTCTTTCAGCAAGGACGCGTTGTTTCCGTCTCTTGTCGGCTCAGATTCTCAGGAAGAAATCAAAACCCGCGGCACGAACATCGTCGACCTCGACGGCAACGCTCTGCCGGAGCTGGGTTCGACTAATTTTGAGCCGGTAGAGGTTTCCGAAGGCGGCAATACCGGTACCTTTGTCGGACAGAAAGTCGTTTCTTTCCGCAATGAACTTTCGCAGTTGCAGGTAGCCATTCGCCAGCACAACGCCGAACTTCAGAAAATCAGAGCTTCGGTTATCGCCAACGCTCAGCAGTATCACAAAACCGTCGGCACGATAGAGGCCAAACTGCAAGTCGGCACAACGCCGGGCAACCCGAATATGTTCGCCCTGCTGCAAAATGCCCAGAACAATATTCAGATTATGAATGCCAATACCGACGCCCTGACCCAGCTGGCCGCACGCGTCGCTTCGGATACGGCAATGACGTCATACCTGCTTGATTCCATCAAATCAGCTTACGGCGTTTCCGGCGCGGTTGACGAAGATCACCGTCAGTTAAGAATTCTGGAGAACGAAACCAATCAGACCGCTATTTTGATGAACAGCCTGCTGAATGAGGTCAATACTGACGTTATGCGTCAGCAGCAATATGTTCAGACGGCAAGAAATTACATTATTGACCTGAACAGCGCCATCAAGGTCGGCAGTTACGGCGTAAACAACGTTCCGCTGGTCGGAACCCCCGCTCCCCGCGGCAGCAGTTTTAAAATGAACGCCGGAGAGATGAGCAGCAAGCCGTTGTTTGTCGCCAAATTCAACAAGGAAAACGTTCGGTACAAAGAAGCTCTGAAAAGAGCCGTTAACAGTGCCAGAAATAAAAAACCGAACGTTATGTTTGAAGTTGTCGCCGTCAGCCCGGCCAATGGCAAGCAACTTTCAAGCGGCAGCGCCAAAAACAATGCGACCAAAATCTTTCAGGATATGGTCAACATGGGCGTAAGCGCCGACAACATTGCTCTTGCGGCACGAACCAGTGCCGAGGCTAATTCTTCGGAAGTTCACATTTACGTCAAGTAAACAGAAAAAAAACGAACCCCGCGTTAAGCGGGGTTTTTTTATGAAAAAAAATTATCCGTCATCAGGTGTTGTCAAAATCAAAAAAATAGTGCATATTAGAAGTGTATGGTTTTGCAAAAAACATACGCCGTATTAACAACTATGGAGTTTTTATGTGTATTGTAACGCCTGCTGCAGCGTCATGCAGTCTGAATGAAAATTCGGAAGTACACAGGCCGAATTTTTATCAAAAAAAGTTTTTCTTTCTTTTCAACTATGCCAGTCTGAACGACCTGGACTTCTCTGACTGCGGGGGAAACAATGTTTTGAAAGGAGTGTAACTATGCTTACTTTCAGAACATACCTGACTAAAAACGACCCCGATGCCATTTGTAAAATTGCAGCATCTACCGGATTTTTTGACGAAAACGACGTTGAGCTTAACCGCAAGCTGGCCGAAAAGGCTTTGCGCAACAAAGACTGCGGTTATGAATATATCATTGCCGAATTCGGCGGTGAACCGGTGGCTTATGTCTGTTTTGGCGAACTTCCCGATGCCCGGGAAGGGACGTTTGAAATTTTCTGGCTTTCAACATTAAACAGTTTTCGCGGCTGCGGTATCGGACACCAGCTCTTCAGCCGTCTTTCGGAAATTCTGAAGGAACGCGATGCTCAGAAGTTGTATGTGAAAACTGACAACACCGACCAATATTATCCAACGCGCAAATTCTACGAGAAATGCGGCTTCAGAAGAGAAGCGGTTTTAAAGGAATATTATGACCGCAAAGATGACTGTTGCATTTACGGCATGGATTTTGCCAAAGAGGAAGAACAATATCTGGAAGCGGCAGAATAATAAGGTTAAGGCTCCGGCAGGAGCCTTAATTTTTTATGACATAGAGTTTTCCTTTCTGCCATTGCGCATAAAAGACTTCTTCCGCCTTATTGACTTTCATTTCCTTAAGTTTCCGACGCAGCCAGCTTTCGGTTTTTTGTATTTGCCGCAGGTTTTCATGATTAATGACGCCATTTTCAATCAACAAGACGGAAAAAGCCTCTTCGCCCTTGCGCAAAACGGTCAGGTTGCCGCCAATTTCAATCTGAGCCAAAGAAACATCCTGCAGCGAATGAATATCCTTGGTTCGGAGCAGTGATAAAAAATCGGTCATATTCATGTTCATTTTCTGCAGATTACGACGATTAATTTTGCCTTTGTCGATGAGAATCGTCGGCGTGCCGATAATCAGCCGCCTCCCCCAATTGGTATGACCTATCAGATTAATAAGGTAATTGATAGAGAAATAAACGGCTATAACGACGCTAAAACCTTTCCAACCGGCTTTGCCGCTAATGATATAACCGCTTAAAATAGCACTGAGAATAAAATTGCTAATCAGGTCAAACGTTGTCATCTGACTGAACTGCCTTTTGTTTCCTGATATCTGAAAAAAAACCAGAACCAGAAAAAAAGCATAAATCAACCGTAAAGAAACCCATAAATATTCCATCTATTCCCTCCTGCCCATTGAAATATGGAGATGCCGACAAAAAAATCAAGACCGGACGGCAGTTTGTTTTCGACAGGCAAATAAATTTATGCGTTGATAAGAAAAATTATTGACAAGCCGTTTTTATTTGCATATATTCGGTTTGACTTTTGGGGTTGTAGCTCAGTTGGGAGAGCGCTTGAATGGCATTCAAGAGGTCAGGGGTTCGATTCCCCTCAGCTCCACCATTTTTCTAACCGGCGGCCCAGCCGGTTTATTTATAGAATTTCGTTTGGGGCTGTAGTTCAGTTGGGACGGCTAAGTAAAAACGATGAGTCGTTTTTATCTGCAACGTCTTGATATCCTTGCCTGAGCAAGGGCGGCGACAGCAACCGCAGCGAAGCATAGGTACGCAAGGCGATTGGAAATCGCTCTCCGTGCCGAAACTAAAAATGGGGCTGTAGCTCAGTTGGGAGAGCGATTGGTTCGCAATCAATAGGTCGAGGGTTCGATCCCCTTCAGCTCCACCAT